>OLQD01000291.1_pt1 | contig 48570 bp, 51 predicted proteins | sample 1672841 | NCBI WGS metagenome assembly OLQD01 (sample SAMEA3136729, study PRJEB25190) | human gut metagenome | biome: human gut; feature: human-associated habitat; material: faeces | place: Austria | collected 2013 | reverse complement strand
CCTGAAAAATGGAAAGACAAATAAAACAGAAGTAGTGAAAGCAGGAACACCGGGAGCCAGGAAAGCAGAACTGGATTATGAATTGATTGACTGTATTGAGACAAAAGAAGGAGTGCTTACATGGATCCTTGTCATTCTTCATACAGGCCGTCATCACCAGATTCGAGTACAGTTTGCTTCTCGTGGACTTGGACTTTATGGCGATACAAAATATAATTCAAAGTTCCAGAAAACGAAAAAGAAATATACAGAGATTGGATTATATTCTACAAGGATATCCTTTAATCATCCGGTAACTGGGGAGAGAATGACATTTAAGATAGAACCATCAGGAGAAGCATTTGAGAAGATGGATGTAGAAGCATTTTAAAAAATAGCACTGCCAGCTATTTATTGGTGGTGCTATTTTTGTATACATATTTATGTATATTTTCTCGCTTTATATAGTCATATTCTTGACAAATCAAGGGAGTTATTTTACAATAAAAAACAGACTGACAGTGCGGATTGTTGCGGGAATTGAAGCAGCAATCCTTTATCTTTGTATCATAAAAAATATGTTAGATATCATGTTATATAAGAAGAAAGGAAATAATAAATAAAAATAATATTTTTTGATATTTAATATTTATTATTTGAGAAAGAAATATAGTTATGGAATTAAAAAATATGCTAACAGAAGATGCTAATATTATAAATAATAGTTTTGAAAAATATTTTAAAAGTGAAGATTGTCCAGAAGGAATATTAAATAAATCTACAAAATATAGTTTAACAGCAGGTGGAAAAAGATTAAGACCAATATTAATATTAGAAACTTATAAGTTATTTAATGATAACATAGAAGAATGTTTACCATTTGCAGTTTCTATGGAAATGATTCATACATTTTCTCTTATTCATGATGATTTGCCAGGAATAGATAATGACGATTATAGAAGGGGAAAATTAACAAATCATAAAAAATTTAATGAGGCAACAGCAATATTAGCAGGAGATTCTTTATTAAATAATGCATATACAATAATGATTAATGATATTATTAATTGTAAAGATGAAGAAACTAAAAAAAGAAAGCTTACTGCAATGAAAGAAATTTCAATTGGAGTAGATAGAATGATTGCTGGTGAATATGTAGATACAGAATATGAAGGAAAAGAGATATCTAATAAATATTTAGAATATATGCATCAAAATAAGACAGGAGCACTAATAAAGGCTTCTGTTAGAGTAGGAGCAATTATCGCAGGAGCATTTGAAAAAGATATTAATGAATTATCAGTATATGCTGAAAAAATAGGTTTAGCTTTCCAAATAAGAGATGATATATTGTCTGAAATTGGTGACGAAAAAATTTTAGGAAAACCAGTAGGAAATGATAAAGAAAGAGGAAAGTGTACATATGTTAGCAAATATGGATTAAAAGAAGCCGAAAAAATGCTTGAGAACATAACAAAAGAAGCAATAAATATTATAGATAATTATAAAACAGAAGATGAATTTTTAAAAGAATTAGCATTATATATCGCAAATAGAAATAAATAAAAGGAGAAAAGTATGAATAATATAAGTTCCGAACAAAATAATTATCCAGCACATATTGCAATTATTATGGATGGAAATAGAAGATGGGCAAGACAAAAAAATTTAGATATTAGAGAAGGACATAAAAAGGGTGCAGAAACTTTAGAGAAAATAGCAAAATATTGTAATAAAATAGGAATAAAATATTTAACAGTATATGCGTTTTCTACAGAAAACTGGAAAAGAAGCAGTGAAGAAGTAGGAGCTTTAATGATTCTATTACAAAATTATTTAAATGATTTTTCAAAAAGAGCTAATACAGAAAATATTAAGATAAAAGTATTAGGAGATATATCAGTTCTTTCAAAAGGAATGCAAAATAGTATAAACAAAGCAATGGAAAGAACAAAAGAAAATACAGGTCTAACTTTAAATATTGCTTTTAATTACGGAGGAAGAGCTGAAATAACATATGCTCTAAAACAAATAGCTGAAAAAATAAAAAACAATGAATTAAGTATAGATGATATAAGTGAAGATTTAATATCAAATCATTTATATACGAAAGGACAGCCAGATCCTGATTTATTAATAAGAACTAGTGGTGAGTTAAGAACAAGTAACTTTTTACCTTGGCAAATAGCATATACAGAGTTCTATTTTGATAACAAATATTGGCCTGATTTTTCTGAAGAAGATTTGCTAAAAGCAATAGAAATATATGAAGGTAGAAATAGAAAATTTGGAGGAAAATAATAAATGAATTTAAATCGTATATTAACAACAGTTATAGGATTACCAATTGTTATTGTTATACTAGTATTTGGAAACATATATTTAATTGATGTGTTATTTGCAATAATTGCAGCAATGAGTATACATGAATATTTCGATAGTTTTAAAGGTAAAACAAATCCTGTTTCTTGGCTGGGATTTGTAGCTTGTGGTTTAATTGCTTTTATACATTTAATACCAAAGCAATATATTATTATAACTATAGGAATATTAGTTCCAACAAGTATATTAATATTATTTTTACAGGTAATAATTTCTAACATGAAAACTAATGTTCAAGATATAGCTGTTACTTTTTTTGGAATTTGTTATATACCATTATTCTTGATGTATTTACCATTATTAATGGGATCAGAAAATGGAAAAATACTAATTTGGTTTGTAATTATTGCAGCATGGGGAACAGACATATTTGCCTATATAATAGGAAAAAAACTAGGCAAGCATAAATTTAGTAAAATTAGTCCTAATAAATCAATAGAAGGTTGCATAGGAGGTACTTTAGGTGCAATTATTATAGCTTTAATTTATACATTTTGTATAAATGCATGTTTGAAAATGAATATAAATTATTTGTTTATAACTGTAATTACATTATTACTAAGTGTAGTTGGTCAATTAGGAGATTTTTCAGCATCAAGTATAAAAAGATATGTTGGAATTAAAGACTTTAGTAATTTGTTACCAGGACATGGAGGAATGTTAGATAGAATTGATAGTCTAATATTTATAGCTCCATTTGCATATTTTTTATTAAATTTATTATAATGGAGGAAAGAAGAATTGTTAACTTTTTTTATAAATGCTATAAAAATAATATTTCTTTTAGGCTTATTAGTTTTCATTCATGAAGGTGGACATTTTATAGTGGCTAAACTTTGCAAAGTAAAGGTAAATGAATTTGCAATAGGATTTGGACCAACAATTTGGAAAAAACAAGGAAAAGAAACAAAATATGCATTGAGATTAATTCCCTTAGGGGGATTTGTCAGCATGGAAGGTGAAGAAGAACGCTCTTTAGAAGAGGGTTCTTTTAGTAAAGCTTCTATTCCAAAAAGAATTGCTATAGTAGTAGCTCGGTCGGAATGGTTAATATAATATTTGCAATAATTATATACTTTTGTCTAATGACAACAAATAATAATTTTACAACTAATAAAATAGAGTTGGTATTAGACGGGTATAATGCTAAAATAGCAGGATTACAAGCAGATGACGAGATAGTAAAAATTAATGGAAAAAGAGTTATTAATCAGGAAGAAATAAATAACCAGGTATCAAATTCTAAAGGAGAAAAAGTAAAAGTTCTAGTAAAAAGGGAAAACGATCTAATAGAATATGAAATTATTCCAAATGAACAAAAATATAAAGAAACAGGAATTTATCTAAAAGATGGAGATTCTACTAAAATTGTAGCATTGCAAGAAAATAGTTCAGCAAAGTTGCAAGGAATACAAGAAAATGATGTTATATTAAAAATAAATGATGAAGATGTTGAAAATAATATAGAAAAACTTATAGAATCAATTAATGAAAATGAAAATAAAGAATTAAGGATTTTAGTAAGAAGAAATAATGAAGAAAAAGAATTTACAATAACTCCAGAAGAAAAATCTAGGTATTATTTAGGAATAAATTTAAAAGTAGCAGAAAATACAGTTGGAAATAAATTATATTATTCATTTCATGAAACTTTAGATTTCTGTTTTTCAATAATAGAAAATTTAAAACAGTTATTTACAGGAAAAGTATCGACAAATCAATTAATGGGACCAGTCGGAATATCAAGTGTTGTTTCGTCAACTGAGGGCTTAAAAGAATATATTTATATTATTGCATTAATATCTTTGTCTTTGGGAGTTACAAATTTACTTCCATTTCCACCACTTGATGGAGGAAAGATTCTACTTTTAATAATAACAGCAGTTAGAAGAAAAGAATTTGAAGAAAAAACTGAAATGTTTATACAATCTGCAGGATTTTTTATATTAATTACTTTATCGATATATATAACCTGCAATGATGTATGGAGAATTTTTAAATAAAATTAAATAAAAAAAGGAGGATAAAATATTAAAAATATGAGTGATACAAAATTAAAAATGCTAAAAGAAGTTTTTAAGGATTTTGAAGTAAATAATAATATAATAAATACTAAAATAGAATCTATAAATTTATATAAAAAAACTAATAAATTAGAAGTTAATATTTTATCCGACAAACCTATAAAAGTAAAAGCTGTTGGATACTTTGAGAGGTATCTTGTAAAAAGATTTATGCTTAAAGAAGCTGTAATACATGTTAAATATATAGAAGATATTTCTCAAGATTTTACAAAAGAATGGGAAGATATTCTAGATTATTTATCATATAAACATCCACTAACAAAAGCATTATTAAGAGATAGTGAAATCTTAGTTGAAGATAATATTATTAATATAAACTTGAAGTTATCAGGAGCAGATATACTAGTTGCAAGAGGAATGGATGGAATACTTTCAGATTTATTGTTTAACGTATTTGGAAAGCGATATAAAGTTAAATATATAGATAACAATTCAGTAGAAACTAAAAGAAAAGTTGAAGAATATACTAAAAATGTTCAAACAGAAGTTATCAAAAAATTCCAAGAACAATTAGTTGTTAATGAAGAAAAAGAAGAAAAGGTTTCAAAAGAAATACTTAAGGAAAAACAAGAAAATAAAGTAAAACAAGATAGTAATAAGAATATAGAAAAACAAGAAAATAAAGAAGAAGTAGAAGAAATTACTCCTTTAATTTTAGGAAGGAATCAAAATATTAAAGAACCATTAGTAAAAGTAATAGATGTATCCATAGATAGTGGAAAAATTGCTCTTGATGGTGAAGTAATAAATACAGACTCAAGAGAATTAAAAAATGGAAAGTTTCTATTTATGTTTGATTTATATGATGGTACAAGTACAATAACTTGTAAATCTTTTATAGAAAAAGAAAAATTTAAAGCTGTTTCTCGGAAGAATAAAATCAGCTAAAGGAATAAAAATAGGTGGAACAGCACAATTTGATCCTTTTGCAAAAGAATTAGGAGTAATTGCAAATACTATTGTAGAAACATCTGGAATTAAAAGAAAAGAAAGAAAAGATGAAGCAAAAGTAAAAAGAGTAGAACTTCATATGCATACACAAATGAGTCAAATGGATGGAATGACTTCTGCAAAAGATTTAATAAAAAGAGCAATGAAATGGGGAATGAAATCTATTGCAATAACAGACCATGGTGTTGTACAGGCATTTCCAGAAGCACATAAATTATTAGGTTTTGATAATAAAGATATGAAAGTAATTTATGGAGTAGAAGCATATTTAGTGCCAGACAAAACTCCTTGCGTATCTTTTCCAAAAGGACAAGATATAGATACTACTTATTGTGTTTTAGACTTAGAAACAACAGGTTTTTCTTTTAGAACAGAAAAAATTACAGAAGTTGGAATAATGAAATTTAAAAATGGTGAAGTAATTGATGAGTTTTCATGTTTTGTAAATCCAGAAAAACCAATACCACAAAGAGTAATCGAAGTAACAAATATAACAGATGATATGGTAAAAGATGCAGAAACAATAGAAAAGGTTATGCCAAAAATTATAGAGTTTGTAGGAGATAGTGTTTTAGTTGCACATAATGCAGATTTTGATATAGGATTTTTAAAATATAATGCAAAAGTATTAGGACTTTCTTTAGAAAATACATATCTAGATACTTTAAGACTTGCAAAAGAGCTTTTTCCAGAATTTAAAAAATATAAATTAGGACTTATTGCAGAAAAATTAGGAATAAAAGTAGAAGTTGCACATAGAGCTTTAGATGATGTAGATACTACAGTTAAGGTATTAAAGGTTATGCTTGATATGTTAAAAGAAAAAAATGTAAAAACAGTAGATGATATTGATAAACTTAATATAGGAAAAGCAGATTATAAAAGATTACCAAGTTATCATGCAATAATTTTGGCAAAAAATTATGTAGGACTTAAAAACTTATATAAATTAATATCACTTTCTCATTTACACTATTTTTATAAAAAACCTCGTATTTTAAAATCTATATATAAAAAATATTCTGAAGGTTTAATGATTGGTAGTGCTTGTGAGGCAGGAGAACTATATAGAGCTATAATTGCAGGAAAAGAAGATGAAGAAATAGAAGATATTGCAAAAGATTACGACTATTTGGAGATTCAACCAATTGGAAATAATATGTTTATGGTTCGAAATGAAACAGTTCCAGATACAAGAGCGTTAGAAGAAATAAATGAAAAAATTGTTCATTTAGGAGAAAAATTAGGTAAACTTGTAGTAGCAACCTGTGATGTGCACTTTATGGATCCACAAGATGAAGTATATAGAAGAATATTAATGGCAGGACAAGGTTTTGATGATGCAGACCAGCAAGCACCACTTTATTTAAGAACAACAGAGGAGATGCTTAAAGAATTTGAGTACTTAGGAGAAGAAAAAGCATATGAAGTTGTTGTAACAAATACAAATAAAATAGCTGATATGTGTGAGAGGATAAGTCCAATTTCTCCAGAAAAGTGTCCACCATATATCGATAATTGTGAACAAACAATAAAAGATATTGCATATACAAAGGCACATGAACTATATGGAGAAAATCTTCCAGAAATAGTAGCAAATAGATTACAAAAGGAATTAGATTCAATTATAAAAAATGGGTTCTCTGTTATGTACATAATTGCACAAAAATTAGTATGGAAATCTAATGAAGATGGATATTTGGTTGGATCACGTGGATCTGTTGGATCATCATTTGTTGCAAATATGACAGGAATTACAGAGGTTAATTCTCTTCCTGCGCATTATAGATGTCCAAATTGTAAATATTCAGACTTTACAGACTATGGATATAAAAATGGATTTGATTTACCAGATAAAACATGTCCTAAATGTGGTCATAAGTTAGATAAAGATGGAATGGATATACCTTTTGAGACATTCCTTCGGATTTAATGGGGATAAAGAACCAGATATAGATTTAAACTTTTCAGGAGAATATCAAGCAAAAGCACATAGATATACTGAAGTGATTTTTGGAAAAGGAACTACATTTAAAGCTGGAACAGTTGGTACTGTTGCAGATAAAACAGCATATGGCTATGTAAAAAAATATTATGAAGAAAGAGGAATTCCAATAAATAATGCAGAAGTTTTAAGACTAGCATCAGGATGTACAGGAATAAAAAGAACAACAGGTCAGCATCCAGGAGGAATTATAGTTGTACCAAAGGGAAGAGAAATATACGAATTTACACCGGTACAACATCCAGCTGATGATCCAAATTCTGATATTATAACAACTCATTTTGATTATCACTCTATAGATCAGAACTTACTAAAACTAGACATTCTGGGACATGATGATCCGACTATTATTCGTATGCTTCAAGATATAACAGGAGTAAATCCTCAAAAGATACCACTTGATGACCAAGAAACAATGTCAATTTTTAGTTCAACAGAAGCTTTAGGAGTAACACCAGAACAAATAAATTCACAAGTTGGAAGTTTTGGGGTTCCAGAGTTTGGAACAAAGTTTGTAAGACGGAATGCTTTTAGATACAAGACCAAAAACATTTGATGAATTAATTCGTATTTCTGGATTATCACATGGTACAGATGTATGGCTTGGAAATGCACAAAGTTTAATAGAAGAAGGAACAGTAACATTAAATGAAGCAATATGTTGTAGAGATGATATTATGATTTATTTAATAAAACAAGGATTACCACCAAATCCAAGTTTTAAGATAATGGAAACAGTGCGTAAAGGAAAAGCACTAAAAGATCCGGCAAAATGGGAAGAGTATAAAGCTTTAATGAAAGAACACAATGTTCCAGATTGGTATATTAAATCTTGTGAAAAAATAAAATACATGTTTCCTAAGGCCCATGCGGCTGCATATGTAACAATGGCCTTTAGAATAGCATGGTTTAAGGTACATATACCAAAAGCATATTATTCTGCATATTTTTCTATAAGAGCAAAACAGTTTGATAGTGAAATAATGTGTCATGGAAAAGAAAGAGTAAAAAATAAAATGAAAGAAATAGATTTAGAGGGAAATAGTGCACAAAATAAAGACAAAGAAATGTATCCGGTTTTAGAGCTTGTTTTGGAAATGTATGAAAGAGGAATAAACTTTTTACCAATAGATTTATATTTGTCACACCATGATAAATTTATAATGGAGGAAGATGGAATTCGTCCACCACTAAATGCTATTCCTGGACTTGGACCAATAGATGCAGAAGGAATATATAATGCAGCAAAAGAAGGAAAGTTTATGTCTATAGACGATATGAAAATAAGGTCAAAAATTGGAAAAGTTGCAATAGAAACATTAAAAAATGTAGGATGTTTAAAAGGAATGAGCCAAAGCAACCAAATGAGTTTATTTGGTTAATTCATAATTTTAATTATAGTTTTATAAAGAAAAAAATATATAAACTAAGCATTTTATAAAAATATTTAATTTTGTAAATATTAGAGAAGGTTATAAAGTAATAGAAAGGAAGAATCTTATATGAATCCAAGTGTAAATATGACAGATGTGTTTAACATAAGAAATATAATAATTTATTTTATAGCAATTAATATAATAGCGTTTTTAGCAATGTGGATAGATAAAGAAAAAGCAAAAAGGCGGTTCTTGGAGAATTAAAGAAGCAACTTTATTTATGTTTGTATTACTTGGAGGAGGAATTGGAGGAATAGCTGGAATGTATACTTTTAGGCATAAAACAAAAAAGATTCAGTTTGTGATAGGTTTTCCAGTTATACTAATTTCTGAAATAATATTATTAATATACTTAAAAGTATATATGTTTTAAAATTATAAATTATTAAAATAGGAAATATAGAAAGTATAAATAATAATAGAAGATCTAATAATATTAAATTATATGTAAAAAATAAATATAAAAAAAGATATAAAAAAGCAAAGAGCATATACTATTTTTTAGTAGTTTTTGGTACTTTGCTTTTTTTATGTTAAAAGTTAAAATTTTTACTAGAAAAAAGGTGTTACTAATTTTGTGAAATATTATTAGTAATAATAAAGAGTATTAAGGTTATTTTGATTCATAAAAATTTAATATTTGGCAAATTGAAAAAATGTTTTACAACATTATGTTTGATAAACATAATGAAATGATACATGCTATTATTTTGCGGATGTTATGAATGTTGAAAAGTATGTGAATAAAATGACCTATAAAACACATATATATCAATTATTCACAAGGTTATCCACATTATCCACAAATACAATATGAAATTAAAAAACAAACAGAAGGAAACATAATATTTGTAAATGAAATGATTAAGCAATAATTTTGTAATATAAGGCTAAGATTTGTAACAGTATAAGCAAAAAAATATATATAAACAAAAAAATCGACAATAAATAACATATAAAATAGAGTAAAATGAATTTCTTAAAATATATTTAAAAAATATATTAAATATGATAAAATACGATGTGTAAAAAAATAGATAACTAAAGAATAAATAATTATTTTACCAAACATAAAGTAAAAAGTTAAGATAGGAGAGATACAAATGGAAAAAAAAATTGAAGAGTTAAATGGTTTTAAAGATTTAAGGATAGTAGATAATTTTTATCAAACATCAAGTTTTTTTCCAATGCCAACAACAGAAATAGGAACATTAAGTGAATCAGGAGAAACAAATTTAGGATCATATTCATTATGTTTCCCATATTACATAGCAGGAAAAGATTATTATGCAATGTTATTGTGTTGTAGAAATAATTCAAATACAGCAAAAAATATATTAAGAACAGGAAAATGTTCAATCAATTTTATAACAGATAAAAGAAAATATTTTAAAGAAGCAGTAAGATTAGGATATCCAGGAGAAACAACAGAAGAAAAAATGAAAGATTGTATATTTAATTTGGTTGATGGAAAAAGAGCAAGAGAAAATCAAAATGAACAATATCCAAAGATAATTAGTGAGGCTTTTCAAGTATTTGAATGTACTTGGGTTAAAGAGTTAGATGGTGCAGAAAATGACAAAGTACAAGATGAATATTTACCACCATATCATCAATTTAATGGTATAACAAGCCAATATGGAGCACACTTTATATTAAAAATTGATAATATATTAATGAAGCCAAAGTATTATAATGCAATATTAAATGGAGTAAATGCAAATGTATTTCCACGAGTTCCAGTAGATTATGGATATCGTGATAATAAGAACTTTTGGTATACAAGATTTAAAAGACCAATATCTGAACCAATTCCAGCGAATAAAGGAATTAGTTTAAATACAGTGAAATATGCAGCATCAAGAATTGATACTGAAGTTAAATTTACAGATGAAGCATGTGCAAAATTAATAAAAGTTCCAAGAGTGTTTTTAAATACTGTTTTAAAAGGTTGTGTTGCTTGGGCAAAAGAAAATAATGTAACATTAATTACCGAAAAAGAAATGGAGATAATTCAAGATAAAAGAAGTAAAGAAAAAAATAATTAAATAATATAAATAAAATAGTAAATTTCTTTTTGAAATTATAATGTACAAAAGTTAATAATATTTAAAGCAAATAAAAATTTATATAGAAAAAAATGGAAAAGTTAAGTGATTAAAAAATAAAGAAGTATAACTCTTTAAATATATTAAGTAAACTATTGACTTTTAAATATATAATTGATAAAATAAAACAAATTAAAAAGGTGTTGAAAAAGAAAAAATATATTTTATTATTAAAAAGAGAGTTAGTAATAGGTGAAAGCTAATAATAATAAATATATGGGGAGCTTTGGAGCCAAGACAAAAATAAAGAGGATAGATATAAAAATATACTATCAATTAGGGTGGAACCGCGGAATTTATAAACTTTCGTCCCTAGCTTTTAAGCTAGTAGTGTGATGAGAGTTTTTTTGTTTTAGAAAAAATTTAAAATGAAAAACTATTAGTTAAATTTAAACATACTAGCAAATATATTATTTTAGGAGGTAGGTTTTATGGAAAAATTAACAATGGACAAAATAGTATCACTTTGTAAAAACAGAGGATATATTTATGCTGGTTCAGAAATTTATGGTGGATTAGCTAATACTTGGGATTATGGACCATTAGGAGTAGAATTAAAGAATAATATAAAAAATGCTTGGAGAAAAAAGTTTATACAAGAAAACAAATATAATGTAGGTCTTGATGCAGCGATTTTAATGAATCCAGAGACATGGGTTGCATCAGGGCATGTTGGAGGATTTAGTGATCCATTAATAGATTGTAAAGAATGTAAAACAAGACACAGAGCAGATAAATTAATAGAAGAGTGGGCTCATAATAACGGAAAAGATATGATTGCAGATGGAATGACAGATGATGAAATGATAAAATTTATGAATGAGAATAATATAAATTGTCCAAATTGTGGAGCTCATAATTTTACAGAAATAAGAAAATTCAATTTGATGTTTAAAACTTTTCAAGGAGTAACAGAGGATAAAACATCAGAAATTTACTTAAGACCAGAAACAGCACAGGGAATCTTTGTGAACTTTAAAAATGTACAAAGAACAACAAGAAGAAAATTGCCAATGGGAATTGCTCAAATTGGTAAAGCTTTTAGAAATGAAATTACACCAGGAAACTTTACATTTAGAACACGTGAATTTGAACAAATGGAACTTGAATTTTTCTGTAAACCAGGAACAGATTTAGAATGGTTTGAATATTGGAGAAGTTTTTGTAAGAATTGGTTATTGAATTTAGGAATGAAAGAGAATAATATTCGTCTTCGTGATCATAGTAAGGAAGAATTAGTTTTTTATAGTAAAGGAACAACAGATATTGAATTTGCATTTCCTTTTGGATGGGGAGAACTATGGGGAATAGCAGATAGAACTAATTATGATTTAAATAAGCATATGGAACATTCTAAACAAGATATGTCATATTTAGATCCAGAAACAAACGAAAAATATGTACCATATGTAATAGAACCTTCACTTGGATGTGATAGAGTAGCTTTAGCATTTTTATGTAACAGCTATGAGGAAGAAGAAATTGCAGAAGGTGATACAAGAACTGTACTTCATTTACATCCAGCTTTAGCACCATATAAGATTGCTGTACTTCCACTTTCTAAAAAGTTAAGTGAAAAAGCACAAGAGGTATATGAAAAATTATCAAGTAAATTTATGTGTGATTATGATGAAGCAGGAAGTATAGGAAAAAGATATAGAAGAGAAGATGAAATTGGTACACCATATTGTGTAACAGTAGATTTTGATAGTTTAGAAGATAATTCTGTAACTATTAGAGATAGAGATACAATGGAACAAATAAGACTTCCAATAGAAGAAGTAGAATCATGGGTTTCAGAAAAGATTGAGTTTTAAAAATAAAAAATATAATAAAATGTGATAGACTTTTTATAAAAGCTGAAATAAAAGTTATATAGAAAATAGTGTAAATGTCTAAAATTAATAAAAAGAAAAATACCAAGTAAAAATGATACTTGGTATTTTTGGTCTTAAATTATTTTTTAAAAGAACTAATAATTGTATCTATATTTTCTTGATTATAGTTTTCATTTCTAGAAGTTATAGTTAAAATATATGCAGTATTGTTATCAATAAAACATATTTGAGTTGCTTTTACTTTAATATCATTCTGAGATATTGTATAAGAAATGATATAAGCATCTTTTCCATTTAAACTTACAAATTCTTTAGATATATCTCCATCAAGTTTATCTCCAAAAACTGATTTTAAACTTGATATAGTTGCATCTATATATGAAGATAAAGTATATGAGCTTGAGACTGAATCTGTTACTAAGTTTATATTTGAACCAGTTGTAGTATCTGCAAATATTATACCAGTTTTACCAGAAGGTGTTACCCAAGATTCAGGATAAGCAAATTGTATTCCGAGTAGTAGAATCTTTATAAACTGTATATCCAGTTAAATCTTTTTCTGTAATAGTTTTTTTATCAGCGTCTGGATCAAGTTTTGACAATATATCTTTTGGAAGATCAATTCCTAAAAGTTTTGCCTTTTCAGGTAAAACCTTTTGTAAATTTGAATAAATTTCTTTGTAAAGATCATTCATTTTTGTGTTAGATATAGTATTTAAAAGTTCACCATTATTTGAACTTAAATCATCAATATTAATATCATCAGTATAAGTTGTAGAATTATTTAAATTTAAGTTTATTTCTAAATCATCCTCTTCTTTAAATTTCAAATTACAAACAGTTTCTATAGTGCCTTTACCAATTTGACCATTAGAATCAATATTTAATTCAAGAACAGAATTAGAAGAGTCATTAATTTTAAAATTAATTTTATTTTTATCTTTTTTATGTTCTATATATAAGTTAGCAAATTCAGTATCATTATCTTCATAAAGTACGATTGTTGCTTTTTCCTCTTTTTTTGAAGAAGAATAATTAGCTTTTATATATGTAGTATCGTCAGAATTAAGTGTAATTATTTCTTCAGATTTATTGTGTGTTATTTCTATAGAAAAAGCAGAAGTTTCATCACTACCATTTTTGAATTCAATTTTAGCTGTTTTTCCTTTATATGAATAAACTATTATTTGAACACTTTCATCAGCTGAGAAGTTGTCTTTTGAATCTTGCAAAGATTCAATTAAAGTTTGAATATCATCTTTTAAACTGTCTTTAGTAAAAGTAATTTGAATTTCATCATCATTATTATCAGATGATATAGAATATATAGAACTTTGGATATTTTCTTGAGTTTCGTAAGCTTTTGTAACACCAGATTTTTCACATTTTTCTATAATTAAATCTAATGTTTGGTCATCATCTTTTAAAGTTTGGAAAAAGCTAAGTAAAATATCATATGCATGTTCACCATTTATAGTTAAAGTGTATGCATTAGCTTTTACATTTGTACCATTTACAGATGTTGTAACTTTTTTGTTTGATGTAAACATATCTTTTGTTAACTTTGAGTCTAATAGTTTTTGATATCTATCAACAATTTGAGTTCTTGAATCAGCAGAAATGTTTAATAATTCATATATATCAACTTTTTCAAGCTTATCTGGAATATATTTAGAATCTATTCCAAATTTAGAAACAAGAGTTTTTAAATTATTGTTTTCAAAATATACATATTTATCATATAAATCTGTACATTTTGCGCCATAACTATCATTATCTGCTAATAGTTCTAGATTAGTAATTTCTGAATCATTGTAGTTAGGTTTTATACTAGCGTGATATTTATTCTTGCTTGGTATGGATTCTATAGAATATTCTATTTTAGAATTGTTAATAGCATCTTCAATAGATTTAGATGAAGAAGATGTGTTTGATGAATTATCAGTAATTGAACCTGTTATTTCACCAGTAGATTTTGAAGATTTTTGAGATAATTCTTTATAGTTTGCTAAAGATTTATCATAGTTAAAGTTTTTTGTTGAAGATACAGACTCTCCAAGATATTTAAAAAATAATTGCTTTGGAGATTTAAAAAGATCTGTTTTAAAATATAAAAATGCAGATACTCCTGCTAGAGCTACCAATAGTATAATTATGACAATTGGTATAATTAGTATTTTTTTGTTTTTCATTTAATAAATTCCTCCTTTTACTTTTGTATAGAATAAATTATAACATAAAAAGTAAAAAGTAAATATATAAATGCATAAAAATAAAAAAATAAAATAATAAAGATAAAAACAATAACTTGGATATTTTACTTTATTACTTTATTTTTTTATAAATTTTATTCCATAATATATGTAGAGTTTGAACTTGCTTGAGGAGTATATATTGTTTCTTGTTCCAAAATAGACAAACAATCATTTAAGGAAGGAGAAACACAAATACTATTAGGTAAATTGTTATTTTCTATTCCTAATTCGGAAAAGGTTATGTATTGTTTTAATAAATTATCAAATGTATGATTTTTATTTACTAATATTAATTTCTTTAGACTTATTGGATCTTCTGTTTGAGTTATAAGGCTTCTATTTAACATAGAAAAATAATAAACTAAATCTGAACCACCATGGTGCAATATTACATAATCAAAATTATTACATAATAATTCTGCTGGATTATTAAAGAAATAATTGCTATTAATACGAGGAAAATATTCAGTTTGTGTAGGAGCATTTCTTATATCAGAAACACTTACTGTATTTGTAGTAGTAAAAATATTTCTGTGATAAGAATTTTTGGAATTTCGTGGAAAGATCTGATTAAACGTATTAATATTATTAGGTGAATCAAATATAACACTGGCGCTTCTATAACTAGTGTTATCTAGATATGTTGTGATCAGATTTTGAAGTAAACCATCTTTATATTTAAAGCAAGCTAATTGTGAATATTGGATATTGGAATCTGAAGCAATTTGTTTAATAAAATTTAAACTTTCACTAAATAATTCACTAGTTTTTTCAGAAAGTTCTTCATCTTGAGTTACTAATAACATTTTTTTCATAAAAAGCACCTCGCACAATAAATATATTCTTTAATATATCATATTTACATAATAAAATCAATGCAAATATGCCAAGATATATATATTTAAAATAATTGCCCCGTCCCCAATTGAAAATATTTTTTTATTATGATAATATTCTATAAAAATTATAAGACGAAAGGAGTTAATTATGAGATATCCAGATTTTATAAAAATTGGAGATACAATAGGAATTACAGCGCCATCTGCAGGAATAACTAAAAAGGAAGATTGGTTAAGATTGGATAATGTAAAAAATAATTTTGGAAGTTTGGGATATAAAGTAAGAGAAACTGAAGATGTTCGAAAATGTGAATTGGGAAGAAGCGCGGATGCTAAAAAAAGAGCAGAAGAATTTATGGAGTTATGGAATGATGAAAATATTTCTGCAATTATTATGGCAACAGGAGGAGATTTTTTAGCAGAAATTTTAGAGTATTTAGATTTTAATAAAATTAGTAAAAGTAAATTAAAATGGATTCAAGGATATTCAAATATTACAGTAATCTCATTTGTTTTTACAACTATGCTGGATATTGCAACAATATATGGACCAAATATAAAAGCATATGGAATGAGAAATTTATATAAAAATTTAACAGATTCAATCAGAATGCTGGAAGGAAAAGATGTTATTCAAGAGAGTTTTGAAAAATGTGAAGATAAAAATTTAATGTGTGAAAGAGTAGATCCACTAGAAGAATATAAACTAGAAGTAGTGTCATCTTGGAAAAGTTTAAATGGTGATGAATTTTTAAACTTCTCAGGTAGAAGTATTGGTGGATGTATGGATGATATATTAAATTTAATTGGAACTAAATATGACTTTGTAAATCAATACATTGAAAAATATAAATATGATGGAATTGTATGGTTTTTAGAAGTATATGAAATGAGTAGCAGTCAGGTTATGAGAAATTTATGGCAAATGAAAAGTGCTGGATATTTTGAAAATTGTAGAGGAATAATATTTGGAAGACCACTTTTTGTAAGAGAGGATTATGGAGTTAAATTTTACGAAGCAGTTTTGGGAGCATTAAAAGATTTAAATATTCCAATTATTTATGATGTAGATATAGGTCATGTAGCGCCTCAAATGTCAGTGGTAAATGGAGCTATAATAGATGTTGTTTATGAAAAAGGAAAAGGAAAAATAAAAACTATATTCGAATGATCAAAACTAAAAGGATGAAAAAAGTAAATAAAAATTAAGGGGAATAAGTATAAAAAGAGAAGCTATTTAATTAACAAAATAACTTCTCTTTAAATTTTATATAAATAATTATTTTTTTGAATTTATTAATCTATTTCATCAAAATTTGGAAGTGGGTTAATGCTTATAGGAGCTGTTTTAGAGTTATTACTATAGTCACTATGTTTTGGTTCAAACATAGAACAAATTGAAACTGAATTTCCAGTTGATAAATCTGACTGATAAAAAGCATCATGTAAAGTTTGTGGAATATTATTTAATAAGCTTATATGTTGGATGCAAGTTGGTTTAGAATCTCTAGAATGGCGTAAATAATTTATAATAATAGTTTTTAAATTTTCTTGAATTTGTGGAATTATGCAAGACATATCTAGTTGTGCTAATTCGTTTTCAATACTATTAATATTATCTATTGTGATATTAGTAGGATGAGTTTTAAAAAACTTTAATATACTTGTAGATATATTTTGAGGCAAATCGTAATTAAATAAGTTTGTGTCTTTATCATAATAATTGTTTAATACAATAGGCAATCTTTCTATTAAATCAGCTCTAAAGAGATAGTCTGCTGTAAGTGAATTTTCTTTGCGTTTTTTTCTTTCTTTTAAATAATTCATAATATTTCCAGGCTTTAAAGGTTCATTTTGCTTTTCTTCTACTTTTGGCATATATTTAGAAATAGGACCTTGATATGTAAGAATATTTGTTATTTTAAAAAAATCTTTAAGGTCGATAAATCCTCCATAAACATAGCTGCATAAATCACATAGAATTATGTGTGAAAGTGGTGAAAAATCATAAAAAGATAAATCATGTTGTTTATAATAAATTCCAACTTCTACAATTTTATTATTTAAAGTTGTAGAAATATTAGGAATTTTATCAAAGTCAATAGCAGTAAAGTATGAAGGGTCTGCAGAAGCATATAATTTTATATTATGAATAATATTTTTTATGCGATTGGATAAATCATAAATACCACTAAAAAAAGTATCTATATCATCATTTGGTGTATTTTGCATGTAATAAACCTCCTGTAAATTGAGTCAATATATTATATTATAACATAATAAGTAAAAATAATCAAACAAATTAGATAGAAAAAAGAGCACTTTTTTGTCTTATTTTGTGCTCTTTTGTCGTAAAAAATAAATTCTTGTTATAAGTTATACATTATAAAAAATGTTAATCTAATTTGTTTTGATTATTTGAGTTGGTATTTGATGTAGTAGAATTTGTAGTGTTTTTTGAAGTGGAAGTATTAGTGTTAGTATTTTTATTTGATGTAGTATTATTGATGGTGTTATTTTTTGTAGGATTATTATTACTTGTATTTGTATTAAAGGTATTATTATGTGTAGTATTATTGTTTTTTGTAGAGTTTGATGATGTGTTATTGTTTGTATTGGTGTTTGTTTTATTAGTGATATTTTGGTTTGTATCATTTTCTATTATATTATTTGGTGTAGTGTTAGTTATAGAATTGTCGTAAATGGAATTATTAGAAACATTGTTGTTTATTGTATTATTTTTGTTTTGTGTAGTGTTATTTTTGTTATTCTTATTAGAAGAATTATGTTCTTTACAAGTAGATGGAAGAGTACCTTTTAAATAGTATTCTGTATAAGTATCTGGACAATTTCCATTTGCAAGTTCACCAGATGAAGAACAAATAGTTGCACTAAGTACATTATTTGGCTTTTGGAATTTACTTTTGTCTAATTTTTTATGAATAGAAGACATGACATTAGACCATAAAACACTAGCAGGATTTTGATTGCCAGCAAAATCAATGTTTTCATTAAAATCGAAACCATACCAAGTAACGGCTGTATAATAATTTGTAAAACCGCAAAGCCAACGATCATAATCATCATCTGTTGTTCCTGTTTTTGCTGCTACATCCATTCCTGATATTGAGCAATTAGTAGCGGTACCATGTGAACCAGTTACAGGACTAGTTAGTAAGTTTTTTATAATGTAAGCCACAGAATTAGAAATAACTTTTTGTCTTTTTTGTTTTTTAGTAACTAAAGTTTTTCCATTAGAATGTGCTATTTTTGTATAAAAAATAGGTTCGATATATACTCCGTCATTTGCAATGGAACTGTAAGCTCCAGCCATTTCAAGAGGACTAACTCCTTTTTCTAGGCCTCCTAATGCAAGAGCTAAATTACTATCTTCTTCTGTTAAGGTAGTAATTCCCATTTTCTCTAAATATTTTATAGAAGTAGCAGGAGTTATTTTTTCCATCATTTCAACAAATGGGATGTTTTGTGATGATTCTAATGCTCTTCTTACAGTTATTTTTCCTAAATAATTAGCATTATTTGTAGGAGAATAGTTTTCCTTCTTTTTGTCTAAAAATGTCGTTTTAGTATCATCAAATATAGTAGAAGCTGTAAAAAGTTTTTTGTCAATACCAGGAACAAGAACCGTTAAAGGTTTACTTGCAGAACCGGTTTGTCTAATTCCTTGAGTAGCACGGTTAAATCCTCTAGAAGTAGTTTTTTTACCAAGTCCACCGAACACACCCAACAACATATCCATTAGTATGATCAATTATAACCATTGCAGCCTGTGAAGTAGTAGAAGAATCATTTTTAGATTTTATTTGATATTTAGTTTTTTCAAATTCGGTTTCCATTTCTTTTTGAATACTAGAATCTTGTGTACTATATATAGTAAGACCAGCCATATTTAAGTAATTAGTTGCAAATGTAGTATCCATTTTTTGCTTTTTTTCAATATCTGAAATTATTCCGAGATATTACAGCATCAGTATGATAAGAATATACAACATTATTTGAAGAAATATCTCCTTTTTTAAAATTTAATCCTTTTTCTAGATTAGAAGTGGCAGTTTCATAATCTTCATTAGAAATATAGTTTAATTCTAACATTTTATCTAATACTAATTTAGTTCTCTTTTTTATTTTTTCAGACTTTTTATCTGTGTCTTGAAAAGGGTTATATGAATTAGGACTGTGATTTATACCTGCTAAAAAAGCACATTCTTCTAATGTAAGATCTTTGACATCTTTATTAAAGTAATATTTAGCACCCATTTCAACTCCATAGATGTTTGGACCAACATAAATAATATTTAAGTATGATTCTAAAATTTCTTCTTTGGATAAACAAAATTCTAATTCAATAGCCTTAGACCATTCTTCTACTTTTCTAGAAATAGAGGAAGCATCATTTCCAGTAATATTTTTTACTAATTGTTGAGTTATAGAACTTCCACCAAATGAAGATGAACCAAAATGTATTACATATGAAAATATTGCTGAACTTGTTCTTTTTACATCAACACCATGATGTTTATAAAATCTTTCGTCTTCTATAGCTACATAGGCATTTTTTAAATTGTTTGGCATTTGTGACAAAGTAGTATTTTTATGAATCTTTTCAGTTCCTAATGTAGCAATAGTATTTCCGTCTTTATCTAAAATAATAGAACCTGTATTTGTAACCATTTCTTTTGCAATAGATTGCCATTTGTGAATAGATATTCCTTTAACAATTGCAAAAATTATTATAAAAATAAAAAGAATAATTAATGTTATTTTTTTTATTTTTCTTTTTAATTTTGAATCACTTTTTTTTATTTTTTTAGAATCTTTTTTTCTTCTCTTTAGTTCTTTTTCAGAAAAATTCTGTTCCAATTCTTGGGTATTTGTATTATTTTTTTTGTTCTTTCTATTTTTATTATTATTTTCTTTTTTTATATCTATTTTCTTTTTTGAATGTTTTCCCATAGGTAATCCTCTCAATAAATTATTTTTTGCTAATTATATCATAATATATATAAAATGAGACAATTTTTTTGTGAAGAAATAAATAATATTAGATTTTGATTTAAATACATTTTAATCTTAAAATAAAAAAATTTAAGATTTATTTGACTTGTTTTTTTCTTTAAGTTATATAATATATATAATCATATGTAAAACAAAAGAAAAAGGAGATTTTAATATATGAATCAAGAAGAAATAGATAAATTATTTGAAGCAATGAAAAAGGCAGATAAAAAATATATTTTAGAATGTGCGGAAGTAGAATGTGATATTACAGATTTTTATGAAAGAGAAGATGAGATATATAAGAAAATTGTTGAGAAAATAGAAAAAAGTGATTGGCAGTATTTTTTGACATATAAAGAAAGTAAAGAATATAGTAATTTGTTTTCAAGATTATTGATCTTTTCAACAGACACAAATGCAATAAAACAATATGTAGAAAATAGTGAAAGATTACGGTTTATATGGTGATATAGTATTAAAATTAATAGCAGCCACTAAAGATGATAATTATATTAGAACTTTTATAGAAGATAAGCAAAATATAAAATTTAATAAAAAAGAAAATGGTGCTAATCTCAGTATTTTGGATAAATTGAATCTTATGAAAAGTATGCAGAGCGATGAGTATAAAAAAGAAATCATTTTTAATGTTAATAAAAGAAAAGAATTAGGAATAAAAAGTTATCAAATAAAAGATTTAATAAAAAGCATGCATGATATAAAATATATAAGAGAAATATTAAATGCAAATGATAAAATAAGGTTACGTAATTATGAAATTGCTGATATATTAAAAAATATTGATGTAGTAGAAGCAGATAAATTTAATTTAATAAGTGAATGTATAGAAAGAAGAGAAGAGTTTGGAATAACAGATGAAAATGTAGAAGAACTGATACAATCAACTAATAATATTGATTTTGTGTTACAAGAGTGTAAAAAACATGGTGATGAAGTAGGACTAAGTAAAATTGATATGATAGTTCAGATGATGATAAGAAATGATAATGAAAATCTTATAAAAAAATGTATAGATGGAAATAGTGACTTAAATTTAAGTACTGAAGAAAGAATTGCTATAATAACAAAATTACCACAAAAAGGAATAGCAGAAAAGTGGATTGAATTAAGAGATGAATATGGATTAAAAGATAAAGAAATAGCAAAATTAGTGGATAGAGTAATACTAGAAAATGAGAGTGATAAAAATAAATATATAGAAAAATTAGAATCATTAGGTTTGGAGAAATTTTCAGAATATTTAAAATTTTTAGAAGATGAAGAATATAGAAAGCAAGTAATAAAAAGTGAAAATGATAATTATAAAGGTAAAATAACTATTCCAGAAGATATGACAGTAGGAATGGAAATAGAATGTGTAGGAGTACATTCACATTTTATAAAAGAACATAATAAAAAAGTTAATTTTTTAGGAGATTGGATGTGTGATTTAGATAGTAGTGTTGAATCAGAAAATGGAATTGAAGGAAAAGGAATTGAAGTTAAATCTCCAATTTTAACTGGAAATCAAAATGAAACTACTAATAACATAAGAAATGTATCTACAATATTAAAAAAATTTGGACAATATACGAATGATACATGTGGTGGTCATATACATATTGGAGCAGATTATTTAAAAAGTGCTAAAGCATATCAGAATTTGATAGAAATTTGTGGAAATGCAGAAGCTGTTATGTATATAATAGCAAATGAAGAAGGAACTATTCCAAGAAAGTTTGACTATGCAAAACCAATGTCTAATAAACTAGAGGAAGCATTAGAAAAAGGTACTATAGATATAGAAGGAGAACAAGATTTAGAAAAATTTAAAGAAACACTTTTAGAATTTCAAGGTGCAGAGAGGTATATAGGAGTAAACTTTATGAATTTGGAGCAAGGAGGAAAAGGGACAATTGAATTTAGAATGCCAAATGGAACTGTAAATGCAGATACATGGATTGAAAATATAAATTTGTTTGGAGGAGTAGTAGAGATAGCTCAAAAATTAGCAGTGATACAAGAAAAAAATGATTATAAGAGAAGCAAAGAAGAAAATGAAATGTTAGAAAATTTTGAAAAGCTAAAAATAGAAGGAATAGAGGAAAGAGAAAAATTAGAAATTTTATTAAAACTAGTGATACCAGAAGAACAAAGAGAAATTTACGAAAGAAGATATGATAAAAATAGTAGATTACTTAATGAAAATCCTGAAAGAAATGATGAATTAAGAAGAAATATTACAAAAAAACCGATAAGAATATCAAAAAATAAGGTGGGAAAAATAAGTTTTACAGGTGAAAATCCAATAAATGCAGATGAATTAAGTAAAGTTTCGGAAATTATATCTAGAGATATGAAAGGAAAGGAAAAAGAAGAATATGTTAAATAATCTAATAGCTATAGAAAAGAAAAATGATTATCAATGTAATACAATTAATGAATTAGTAAAAAAATTAATTGATGAAAAATATTATGAATTAACATTAGAACAAAGAAAAAATAAAATGAAAATGTTAGCGATGGCAAACACATTAAATAAAAAAATGGAAATAGTGGATAATTGTAGTTGTGATAACATTAATGGAAAATTTATAATAAAAGATGAATTTACTTATATTTTGTCTTTATTAATATGTGGAAATATTGTTTTATTAGAAAAAAAAGAATCAAATGTATTTATTAAATATACTAATGTTCCTGAAAGCAAAGATAATTATATTATAGTAAATAAGTTTGCAAAAGATATATTAAAAAGCTATTTAAAGGAGCAAAGAGGTGAATAACGAATGATAAGAAGTGAAAATATTCCAAATGCCTATAAAGAAGTGTATACGATTTTAAAGTATGTGAGTAAAGATGATGTAAATTTAATTCCAAAGAATTTTATAAAAATGTTGAAATCAAAAATGAATGTTAATTATAAATTTGAATATAATGAAAATTTAGACTTAGAAAATCAAATAATATTAAGAGAAACTAGAGCTATTTTAGGATATATATTTTTAAACTTTTGGGCTAATGATATTCAAAAAAATGCAATAACTAAAAAATTAAATGAAGATAAATTAGTAAAAGCTGGAGAAATGAGATTGAGATATCAGAATCAAGATATTTTTAAATCAAGAAATATTAAGAATGAAGAATATAAGTATGATAAGCAAGAAAAAAATAATCGGATTAATTATAGTAAAAAAAGAAAATATATTTATACGAATAATAAATAAAATAAAGAAAATAATGAAAAAATATAAATAAAATGTAACATATGCGTTATGTGTTAATTAAATATAGTAAAAAGCTAATAAATTAAATAAGAAATGAGAAAAATTTTCAAAATAAAGTTTACTAATATAGCTTTATTTTGCAAAATGTAAAAAAGTTTAATTATAAATAATTTATGATTAAACTTTTTTCTATTTTATATTTAAAGATGAACTATAAGATAAGGTTGTCTAGTAAAATATAACTTAATAAAGATTTATATATTAATATAATAAAGTAATTCTGTTTCCACTTTTTTCGATTATACCATCAGATTTTAAAATGCCAAGTTCTCTCATCATAGCACTTCTATCAATGCTTAAATAATCTGCTAGATCAGTTAAAGAAAAAGGAATTGTAAAAGATTTACTAATATTTCTAGTAGATATGATAGTAAAATAAGCTAAAAGTTTTTCTCTTATTGTTCTTTTACTTAAAAGTTCTATGCGCATATTTAATTCTATAATTTGGTTTAAAAATAAAGATGGTAAAGTTTGTATTAATTTATTATGAAATGTGCAATTGGTGTCACATTTGTTTTCTACATTATCATAACTAAAAAACATCACTGTACTATTTTTTTTTGCTTCTACAAATAATTCATTATTTGTGTTTACAGTATAAAAAATTTCACCAAAAATTGCACCTGTAGAAAAGTGTTCAACAATAGTTCTATTACCATTAAAGTCATAACGAATTAAGTTTGCTTCTCCGGATAATAGTAAACAAAATTGATTTCTTTTTGCAATATAAGTAGTTATAATTTCGCTTTTTTTGAAAGATTTTTTCTGAGTTTTTGAACAGTTTTTTGCAAAATCAATAAAAAAGTCTGAATAATTGTCCATATATAAATACACATCCTTTATGTTTTTATTAGTAAAATTATTGATATTAGCTATTATACAGAAAAAGTGTTGCAATTGCAACTAAAAAGAGATAGACGTAATAACTTTGTTACAAAAATGTAATAAAAAAATTTAAAATGTTAACTCCTTAGAAATAAGGAAAATAATAAAAATGTAACTAGTTAAAACCATAATCTGTTGCAATTGCAACAGAAAAACATGGAAGTTAATGTATAATTAAGTCATCTTACACATAGGGGAGGAATATAGAAATGAAGGTAATAAAAAGAGACGGAAGAGCAGTAGATTATAATAGAGATAAAATTATAACTGCAATAGAAAAAGCAAATAGTGAAGTAAAAGGAAGACAAAAAGCGACAAAAGAGCAGATAAAAGAAATAACAAATTATATAGAAGATTTAGATAAAAAGAGAATTTTAGTAGAAGATATTCAAGATATAATAGAGCAAAAATTAATGGAGTTTGAAAAATTTGAACTTGCAAAAAAATATATAGTATACAGATATACAAGAGCATTAGTTAGAAAACAAAATACAACAGATGAATCAATACTTGGATTAATAAAAAATCAAAATAAAGAACTTGCAGAAGAAAATTCAAATAAAAATACAGTACTTGCATCAACACAAAGAGATTATATAGCAGGAGAAGTTTCAAAAGATTTAACCAAAAGAATGTTATTACCTGAAAAAATTACAAAAGCACATGAAGAAGGAATTTTACACTTTCATGATGCAGATTATTTCTTACAACCTATTTTTAATTGCTGTTTAATTAACATTGGAGATATGTTAGATAATGGAACAGTAATGAACGGAAAGTTAATAGAAAGTCCAAAAAGCTTTCAAGTAGCTTGTACAGTAACAACACAAATAATTGCTGCTGTAGCAAGTAACCAATATGGTGGACAATCTGTAGATTTAAAACACTTAGGAAAATATTTAAGAAAAAGTAAAGAAAAATTTAAAAGAGAATTAGAAAATAGTTATAAAGATAAATTACCTCAAGAAATTATAGATAGCATTGTGGAAAAAAGATTAAAAACAGAACTTGCAGCAGGTGTTCAAACAATACAATATCAAATTAATACATTAATGACTACAAATGGACAATCTCCTTTTGTAACATTATTCCTAAACTTAGATGAAGAAAATGAATATATAGAAGAAAATGCAATGATTGTAGAGGAAATTTTAAAACAAAGATATGAAGGAATAAAAAATGAAAAAGGGGTATATATTACACCTGCATTTCCAAAATTGATATATGTTCTATATGAACATAATTGTCTAAAGGGAGGAAAATATGATTATTTAACAAAACTTGCTGTTAAATGTTCTTCTAAGAGATTATATCCAGACTATATATCTGCAAAAAAAATGAAAGAAAATTATGAAGGTAATGTATTTAGTCCAATGGGATGTAGAAGCTTCTTATCTCCATGGAAAGATGAAAATGGAAATTATAAATTTGAAGGAAGATTTAATCAGGGTGTTGTAAGTATAAATTTACCACAAATTGGTATTATAGCAGATGGTGATGAAGATAAGTTCTGGAAACTATTTGATGAAAGATTAGAGTTATGTTATGAAGCATTAATGTGTAGACATTATGCATTACTTGGAACTTTATCAGACACAAGCCCTATTCATTGGAAATATGGAGCAATTGCGCGTTTAAAATCAGGCGAAAAAATAGATAAATTATTAAAAAATGGATATTCAACATTATCTTTAGGATATATAGGGGTGTATGAAGTTACAAAATTAATGAAAGGTGTATCACATACAACTAAAGAAGGTCACGAATTTGCAGTAAAGGTAATGAAACATTTAAGAGAGACAACAGATAAATGGAAAAAAGAAACAGGACTTGGATTTGCTTTATATGGAACTCCAGCAGAAAGTTTATGTTACAGATTTGCAAAAATAGATAAAGAAAAATTTGGAGAAATTAAAGATGTAACAGATAAAGGATATTATACAAACTCATATCATGTTGATGTAAGAGAAAAAATTGATGCTTTTAAAAAATTATCATTTGAAAGTGAATTTCAAAACATATCTTCAGGAGGAGCTATTTCATATATAGAAATACCAAATATGAGAAATAATTTAAAAGCATTAGAAGAAGTTGTTAAATTTATATATGATAATATTCAATATGCAGAGTTTAACACAAAATCAGATTATTGTCATGTATGTGGATTTGATGGAGAAATTATTATTAATGATAATAATGAATGGGAATGTCCTCAATGTGGAAATAAGGATCACAATAAAATGAATGTTACAAGAAGAACATGTGGCTATTTAGGAGAAAACTTCTGGAATGAAGGAAAAACAAAAGAGATTAAAGCAAGAGTATTACATTTATAAAACTAAAGAAATGGGGGATTAACTATGAATTATGCAACAATAAAAGAATGTGATGTAGCAAATGGGCCGGGAGTTAGAGTTTCACTTTTTGTGAGTGGATGTAATCACCATTGTAAAGGATGTTTTAATGAAATTGCTTGGAATTTTAATTATGGAAATGAATTTAATGAAGAAACAATAAATAAAATCTTAAAAGATTTGGATAGAGATTATATAGAAGGACTATCTTTACTTGGAGGTGAACCTTTAGAATATGCAAATCAAAAAGGGTTAGTAGAATTAGTAAAAAAAGTTAAAGAAAAATTTCCAAATAAAACAATATGGTGCTATACAGGTTTTGATTTTGAAAAAGATGTAATGGGAAAAATGTATAAAAATTGGGAAGAAACAAGAGAGCTTGTTGACAATATTGATGTTATAGTGGATGGAAAATTTGAAATAGAGAAAAAAAATCCTTCATTAAAATTTAGAGGATCAGAAAATCAGAGATTAATAGATGTTCAAAAAAGTATAAAATTAAATAAAATTATTTGGGCAGATATAGAAGATGAAGAAATAAAAAAAGCAAATTAATAAATTTTATAAGAGTCTTAAATTGTTAGTAATTGTTTAGCAATTTAAGGCTTTTATAAAATTTGCAAAAAAAAGAAAAATTTGATTCTCATAAAATTATAAAAATTGTGTAAAATATAAACGAGTATAACTTAGTAAAGATTATTTTTAATTGTTACACTAATATGGCAGAAATGTGAATATTATGTGAATTTTAGCAATCAACACTTGACTCTGCTAAAAATAGTAATATAATACAATTATAAAAAATAAAAAGTACTTTTTATACAGTGTGCTAACGATAAAAGTGTCAACACATAAAAATTTTTAAAGGAGTGATTTATTATGATGATGATACCAAGAAGAAAAAATGAATTTGATTTGTTAGATGAAATGTTTAAGGACCCATTTTTTATTAATGATGGAGAAAGTAAAATGATGAAAACAGATATTAAAGAAAAAAAGGACAAATATTTAATTGATATAGATTTGCCTGGTTATGAAAAAGAAAATATTAATATTGAGATTGAAGATGGATATTTGACAGTTCATGCAACAGTAAGTAAAAATACAGACGAAAAAGAAGAAGGAAAATTTGTGCGTAAAGAAAGATTTTCAGGTGAATGTTCTAGAAGCTTTTATGTAGGAGATGAAGTAAAAGAAGAAGATATTAAAGCATCTTTTAAAAACGGAACATTAAAAATAGAAGTTCCAAAGAAAGAAGAGAAAAAAGAAAAGAAAGATAAAAAATATATACAAATAGAAGACTAAATATTAAATATTAATTAATAGTAAAAATGATTTATTAGCAATTTTATAAAAATAAAAGATTCAAATACTAAAGTAAAATTTAGTATTTGAATCTTTTTGATATTACATTAACTTCTTTTATTATACAATCTATATACATAAAGTAAAATTACATGAGAAATTTGGGCTGAATAAATGTAAGATATAAGATAAATAATAATTTATAAAAAAATTTACAACTATAAAAATATTTTTTATAAATGTACTTGACAAGAAACTGAATAATGTGCTAATATTATTATTGTCAATCAAATGCGGATGTGGCGGAATTGGCAGACGCGCTGGTCTTAGGAACCAGTGTCAACGACGTGGGGGTTCAAGTCCCTTCATCCGCACCAACGACTTATCTGTTCGAACTTTTTAGAACAGATAGATATGAAAATCAATCAGAAATGGTTGATTTTTTCTTTTGCAAAAAATCATCCTAATTCTATAATGAAAGGATGGTGCTAAATATGAAGATAATTAAGCAAGAACTACAATTTGAGGAATGTCTAAAACAGCGACTTGAATTTATATGTGAGTTTTCTAAAGTTACTCCTACTTTTATCAATGGCAGCATTAGGAAACTAGAGAAAACTAATCTTACATATATTGAACCACATAGAGTCATTATTAAAAATATTACTTTTTTAGTTTTTAATTATTCAAATGATGTATATATTTCTAACTTAACTAAAAAGATTAAATTATCAGAATTAGAAGAATATATAAAAAGTATATAAATACCAGTATTTGACATTTCTAGAAATTATGATATAATATTAAAAGTAAACCATTTATGTTTATGAGAACGATTATATGATTTATAAAAAAATGTATTATATAATAAAATTGTTTAAGAGATGTCATTAGTATTAGTGTGTACTATGATGTCTCTTTTTTAGAGGAGGTTTATTTTTAAATGAATGAGTTAGAAAGAATTATAAGTAAATATTTTTCAAAGGACGGAACTGGTATTACTTATTCAGATTTTAATCAGGAAGAAGTAGATAAATTATTTAGAAATATGAAGTCATATGAAAGACCAGATATATTATCAATATATGATAATAAAATAGTAGCAATTGAACATTTTGAATTTGATAGCTATAAAAATAATAAAGATGGTAGTAATTATAAAATTCAAGAAAATCTTATTGAGCAGAAAATGCAAAAAGCAATTAAATCTCAACTAAAAGAAAAGGGAGAGTTAATGATTCATGACAAAATTAAAAATACAAGTAGCTTAAATCAATATTATAATAATTTCAAAAAAGTTTTATTATCTCATATAGATAACATTTTTGAATATAAGGAACATATTATAAAAGATTTTGGAAATGAAAAAGAAATAGAATTCTGGTTTTTCGCAGAAGATGTATCTCCTTTAGGAAGCTATTATTATAGAAGAAAAAATAATTCTCCATCATTATTGTTACCATTCTCAAATGAAAACATAGAAATACTTAAGGCACATAGAGAGATTAAAGGTTTAATTTTTGGAATATATGCAATGAGTGAATATAAAATGGTATTAATGTATAACGACACTAAAACATTGAAACTGATTGAAAACAATGAATACTTCCAAGTTGATGAATCAGAATTTATGTTTTTTGAACCACAAACAACTGGATATGCATTACTAATACCTAAAGATGAGATTGGAGATGATATTAAGACTAAAAAGATAAACACAATAGTTGCTTTAAAACTAGATAGAATAACTAGAAGCATTTATGATTGGGAAAACTTAATGACATTTTTAGATGAAAATGATGCTTATTTAGATTGTGTGAATGATGAAATAAATACAACAAGTGCCAATGGCAAAATGATTTCAAGACTTTTAATGAGTGTTAGTCAAAATGAAATTGAGAGAACTAGCGAAAAAACAAAAATAGGACTAGCTGGAGCAATAAAGTCAGGACATATTCCACACGTTGCCCAATTAGGCTATAAACACGAAGATAAAAGATTGGTAATAGATTATTCTACTAAAGATATTGTAGTTAGAATTTTTGACTTATATTATAATGGCTATTCTTATCAAAAAATAAGTAATTTATTCAATGAATAAAAAGTATTAGGAAAAGGTAATTGGCGAGATTCTACCATTGTTACTATTCTTGAAAATGAAATATACAAAGGAGATTTCGTTCACGGAAAAAGAACAAAGAACCCTACTTATTATGAAGATGTAGTTGAACCAATTATTTCAAAAGAAATGTGGGCTGATTGCCAAGTACAGAAAAAGAAAAACTCGAGAAGTTATCAAAGAACATTGACATATTTATATTTACAAAAACTAAAATGTCCTAAATGTAATCGTATTTTAGGTGGTAAGGCTACTACAAAGAAAAATGGCAAGACATACTTTTATTATTATTGTAATGATTGTAAAGTTCAGTTTAAAGAAAATGTAATAAATGAGTATTTTGAGCAATTTATAGATGAATTAACCGAATATGACTCTGTTGTAAATCAATTCTTCTTGCCTATGATAAAGCAAAAATTTGATGAACCGAAAGAACAATTAGAAAAAGAAATAAACAATCAGAAAAACAAACTAGAAAGAATAAAAAAAGCCTATATCAATGGTGCTTTTGAACTAAAGGAATATAATGAAGAAAAGAAAATAGTTGAAAATGCTATTACAGAACTTGAAAATAAATTAGATGCTACTGATTGTGTAGAAGAATTAAAATTTACACCAAGAGATATTTTACTAAAAAGAGATATTGATTTTATTAATAAGATTAAGCTAAATAAAGAATATCAAGAACGAATTAAAACTTGGAAAGATTATACACGAGAAGAACAAGCTGATTTAATAATGAGATATGTTGAAGATATTGAATTAGATATTATAGGTACAGTAATAGCAGTAAAGCAAATTAATTTTAGAGAATCTATTTGTAAACCTTGTCAAGAATTATATGATAACGGATATAAAGAAGAATTATAGTTTTAAAGATAATAAATATACTTTCAGTAATTCTAAAATATCAACCAATGATGTAAAACTTCTAATGAAATATATTTTATTCAAAAGAGGAAATGTTATTTGGCTAGACTTTGAATTTAATATAGAAAACGAATTTGGAGGTATGCACCCAGCTGTTATTCTGAAAAATTTTGACAATGATTTATTTGTAGTTCCAATTTCATCTAAAAAACCTCCAGAATACATTAAATTAGAGCAGAATTTGAAAAATAAAAAAATATCTGAAGAAGAATATAAAGAAAGAAAAAATGCAATTACTGAAATTATTGAACTTTCAAAAATAAATGGTTTCAGAAATATGTTAAGATGGGCTAGAATTACTAGAATGAAAAAAATTAGTATGTTAAGAGTTAATTATTCTGGTACAATAGGTACATTAGATGGTACAGATATGGATAAAATAGCAGAAAAAATATCAATAGAATTAGGCAACAAACAAATCAAATAATCCCAGAATTTAATGTATAAATTATTGCCTTTTAGAATAAAATATAGTATCATAGTATTAGAAAGTAATCAATAAAGATTGCTATGAAAGATGACCAGTAGTTACTACTGGTCATCAGTCGTTTTCGCAAAAAAATTATCTAAATATGGAAAAATAATTTATATAATGATATTATATTTATAATAATTTATTAAAAGAAGGTTGAATATTATGAGAGATTATAAAAAAGAATTAAAAGAAGATTTAGAATATGGTAGAAAAAATGGATTTAAGGTTGTATTAGTAGAAGCTAATCAAGAAAAAGGATTCAATTATTCATATTTTGTATATATTCCCAATAAACCTCAAAATACTATAATGATGGATTGCCTAAACGACTATGAAGAAGAGATGCCAGAAGGACAAACAGAAAATTTAGAAGGTTTAGAAGAAATATATAGTTTATTTGAAGATAGTGAAATTATTAGAGGTGATGGTTCTACCCAAAAAGCAATAGAAGAAGATAAAAGTAAAACATTGGATAGATTATATTATAGAATGGAAAAAGGTATAAATGCATTAAGCACTATGATCAGTATAAATCCTACTATACCTGCTATAGTTCCTCTTGTTCCAGGATATGGAAATGAACAATTTGATAGTGTAGTATCACAATTAGATAAAGATGTTATTAGTCAAACTGCACCACAAATAAAAGCAATGATAGAAGATGCAAAAAAAGTTATAGAGGAAATATCTGGTGTAAAAGTATCAGACAGAGTGATTCCTCTTGGTCATTCAAAATCTTCAACTTTTGCTAATAATTTTTCTGCTTATTATCCTGAAATGTGTGAAGCCAGCATATTAGGTGGAGGAGATTTTGGAACACTCCCAATTGATAAAATTGCTTTGCAAATTGTTGGTAATAGTGAAATAACAGAAAATGAACAATTTACACTTATAAATGGTGTTGTTACCAAAAGAATAACTCAAGAAGACTTAGATAAAATTATACAAGAATATAATGATACCAAAAGAGATTATCAAGATGAAATTACTGTTAATGAAGATGGTACATATAATCTACCTATAAATTTTCCAGTAGGAATTTCGGATATTGAACATTATAGGGATTTATCAGATTTTCCAGATGGAAAAGAAGGATTTAGAAAAACTTTAGCTAGTATGAAAAAAATGATTTTTATTGGAGAACAAGAAGAAACTAGACCTGGACATTTTGCATATAAAGATGGTATAACAAAAGAAGGAATTGAAGTAAAAGCTGGAGATGACATAGCTATTTTAGAAGAAAAATTAGGTCGTCCTGTTACTGAAATAGAAATTGCTAGTATGCATAATAGGATTTTAGAATATATTGCAGCATCTAATTCTTTATTTGGTAGAAGTTCGAATGAAAGATTAGAAAGTTATATGCAGTTAAGCGAATTGCTTAATATTCCAATGCAATCCAAGATTTATGAAGGTGTTGGACATGCAAATTATGAATATTCAAGTGATGTAAAAGAAGTTGATGGTATTTCTTCAAAATCTATATATGCATCACAACCATTAAAAAAAGATATTGCAACATATTATAGCGATGCTGTTAAAGGAAATATTCCAACTTTAGATGATAATGGCAGAGCAAGTCGTATTAGCCCTGTTCATCAAATTATAAGAAGATATATTGCCAGTGGAAAAGATTTAAGTTTACTTTCTGGAATATCAGAAGAACAGATAAGAGTTGCAATGGATAGCTATACAAGTAATATAAGTACTAGAAATATTGATAGAGTGTATGATGAGCTTTCTGCCTATGAAATTGACTCAATCTTAAAATCAATTGAAAAAGTAAAAGAAGCTACAGAAGGAAAAAGTGGATTAGAAGATTGTTTACATGATGATAGTTTGAGAATATCTGTAGAACAAGAGGCTACAAAAGTTGTAAAAGAAACTGCACTAGGCCAAGAAAAAACATTAGAAGAAACAGAACAACAAAAATAGGAGGAAAATGTATGGTAAACGAAAGATATGGTATTGCAATAACTGAAACATTACATTATCTAAAAGGAATAAATCAAGAAGATATTAATAAAATTCCAAACAAATTTATGATATTTCTTAAAGAAAATGCTTTGAATAATTATTCATGTAATTTTGATTATAACAAACCTTTAAAAGAATTAAATCTTACAAACGAAGCCAAAGGATTAATTGCTATGATTTGTTTAAATTATTGGTGTGAAACAGAAGAACAAAAAATGAAATTTAGAAATCATTTAAGCAAAAATGAGCAACATTATCAAGAAGAATTAAGAAAAAAATATAATATTGATGACATTTTTAAGAAAAAAGAAATTAGTAATAATGTAGAAACTTCGTCTGAAAATATAAATAAATTGCCGATTAGAGTAGAAAATGAAAATATATTTAAAAGATTACTTAATTCTATTATGAAATTTTTTAACAAAAAATGAGATATATACTTGATTTTCAGTTAATAATTTGCTAATATATTTATAGTTTGATTGATTCTTATATCAATCGTCAAGAGAACCAAAAAGTTGTAGATAACTACTTCGTTGGCACCAATATACGTTTTCGATGAACTAACTCTTTTTTGCTTTGCAATGAGAGAAGCCAAAGAAAACAGAGTGTGAACATATTACAGCTTATGTAAGTCGATTTAGTCGGCTTATTTTTTTGCCTTTATAGGCACAAAATATTGAAATGAGGAAGTTATTATGATATGATTTGCGTAGTTAAAAAAGAGATTACGATTGAAAAAAATTACGTTCTAAGTTTGAATAGGCTTGCACTTTTAGTAATTGTGTATCAAAGATAAATAATGGTGATTTGAGAATGTTTGAGAAAAGCAAAGATATATTTAAAAAATGATTTATATAAACATTAGTTTTTATTAAAATAAGGTGGTAGAGAGTAATATGATTAACAAAAGAGAAGCAATAATATTTTTAATTGAGGAATGTTATAGAAAATCCCCAGAATTAATGGAGGAGATTCCAAAAGAAGAAATGTATAAAACTCTAATGAGTAATATTTCTGTAATAGAAGCAGGAGGCGAAAGCCAAGATGCAAATGGAGCATATTCTTGTGAATCAAAGACAATAAACATATTGAATAAAGGAAAGATGGATCTAGAAGATATAAAAAAAGACCAGGACACAACGAAAATATTAGCACATGAAGGAGTACATGCACTGTTTAGAAAATCTGAAACAGAAACACGGAATAAGGTTTAATTCAAGAAAAATAAATATAAAATGTTTTATGAAATTAAGAAAAGTAAGGTATAAATCTTCAACAACAGTTTTAGATAAGATACATAATTTAAGTAAGATATCAGAAGACTATATAAGAAGTCGTCGATTTCATGTAGCATTAAATGAAGGAATAACTGAATGGATAGCACAAAAAACAGTATCAGTATCAGGACAGGAAACATATGATAGGGAAGTTAATATAGTAAAGCAAATAGAAAATATAGTTGGAGCAAAAAATATAATAGAAATTGTTAATAAAAGACCAAAAGAGATGAAAGATTTATTAAATATGAATAAGAAAGAATTTATTACTTTTTCTAATCAAATGAACTATATAGATTTCTTGCAAAAATTGAAGAAAAAAATAACATTAGACGATCGAATAATTGATGAACAAATTGATAAATATGACCAGTTTTGTCAAGAAGCGTGTGCATATTTAAATGACGAAATAAAGACTACAACTCTAAATATACAAACTCAATTGATAAAGAAACTCATAATTCCATATTTTGAAAATAAACAACAAAATGATAGTGAGAATTTTGATAAAGCTTTAAAATGTATGGAGTTAATAAAAGATTATTTTTATATTAATGATGTGGGGACAGATGTTTTTGAGAAATTTATGAATACAGATGCACCTAAAGAGCTGAAAGATGTTTTAGATAAAATAGTTATTCAGTATGCAAAGCAAAATTTTCAAAGCATTGATAAATGGGATAAGAAAAAAATCTTCGAAATGGATAAAAAGATATCTATGTATGGATATGTAATTTCTGATGAATATTATGATAGATTTACAAATAAAATTGCTAGTCGAATAGAAGAATTAAGATTAATAGAAGATGCAAGTATAATAGAAAGAGTAAAAAAAGATCTATCTAACAGAAGTAGAATTGATGTAAAATTACTTGCGAACAATTATGTTAACGAATACTCGTCTATTTATATTAATAAGAAAGTAAGAGAACTAATCTTAAAAAGAAATTTAACCGAAAGTCAAGATAATGATTTGATACAAGAGATACAAGTTTATCGTGATTGTGGTAAAATAATAAGCAAAAAGGATATAAAAAGGCAAAAAAGTGATGACGGACATATAGAGTATTTTGTTATGATTGATGGTAAAAAATATACAAATGAACATTTAAAAAAAATGAAATATGGTAGAAAATTTCTGGATTCAAAACGATATGAGGTCATTAATGAAGAAAAAGAAGATGAAGAACAACAAATTAAAGAAGATGAAGAACAACAAATTAAAGAAGATGAAGAACAACAAAGTAATGAAGATGTTGCATTGAGTGTTCTAGATGAAAAAAAGCAAGGAAAGCTTGCAAAATTTATTGACTTTTTTAAAAAAAGATTTTCAAAGAAAAAAAATGAAACAATAGAATATAAAACAGATTCTCATGTAGGGGATTTTAGAGCAAGTTTAAAGGTACAATCTAAAAGAACAACGAGCCAATCAAAACAAGAACAAAGTCAAAGCAGGAATTTTATTGAGAAAGACGAAATATGAAAACTGGATGCATACTATAGTAAACGCAAGGATGGAAACATTGCTAATATCCTGTTTTCAGTCTGAATATTTGAAAAATTGTTAAAAATCTAAAAATTTGACTAGTAAATTTTAGGCTAGTATAATGTTACTATATGAGAAAAAATAAGGAGGAAAAAATGAATTACAAAGAAGAATCATTAAAAAAGCATTATGAATGGAAAGGAAAAATAGAAGTAAATGCAAGAGCAAAGGTCGATAATAAAGAAGCATTAGCTCTTGCATATACTCCAGGGGTAGCAGAACCATGTCTTGAAATACAAAAAGATTATAAAAAAAGCTGGGAATTAACACGTAGATGGAATATGGTAGCTGTTATAACAGACGGAACTGCTGTACTTGGTCTTGGAGACATAGGGCCAGAAGCTGGAATGCCAGTTATGGAAGGAAAAAGTGTACTCTTTAAAGAATTTGGAGATGTAGATGCATTTCCTATTTGTGTTAGAACGAAAGATGTAGATGAATTTGTTCAGACAGTATACAATATAAGTGGTTCCTTTGGAGGAATAAATTTAGAAGATATTTCTGCACCACGTTGCTTTGAAATTGAAGAAAAACTTAAAGCAAAATGTGATATTCCAGTTTTTCATGATGATCAGCATGGAACTGCTATTGTTACAAGTGCAGCAATTATAAATTCAATGAAAATTATAAATAAATCTATAGGAGATTGCAAGGCAATAATAAATGGAGCTGGGGCTGCTGGAATTGCTATTGCAAAATTATTAATGACATTAGGATTAAAAGATGTAATATTATGTGATAGAACTGGGGCTATTTATGAAGGTAGAGAAAATTTAAATAATGTTAAAGAATCAATTGCAAAGGTTACAAATAGAAGTTTTACAAAAGGTACACTAAAAGAAGCTATAGTGGGGGCAGACATTTTTATAGGTGTTTCTGCACCAGGAGTTTTAACAAAAGAAATGATAAAAACAATGAGTAAAGATCCAATTGTTTTTGCTATGGCTAATCCAACACCAGAAATAATGCCAGATGAAGCAAAAGAGGCGGGTGTTAGAATTGTAGGAACTGGACGTTCGGATTTTCCAAACCAAATAAACAATGTAATTGCATTTCCTGGAATTTTCAGAGGAGCGTTAGATGTTAGAGCAAGTAAAATAACTGAAAATATGAAAATAGCAGCAGCATATGCAATAGCTTCATTAGTTAGTGATGAAGAATTAAATGAAGAATATATTTTACCACAACCGTTTGACAAAAGAGTAAAAGATACAGTAGCAAAGGCTGTTTCAGAAGCAGCTATAAAAGATGGTGTTAATAGAATATAAAACTTTAATAAAAATTTTGATATTTATATAATAAAAATATATAATATAGCCAATCTAAAAGTAAAGTATGTAAAAATTATTTTTAGATTGGTTATTTTTTATATCATAAGACTATTAAATTTTAATTCGTTGTTATATAATTAATGCAACAAAGAACAAAAATAGGGAGGACAATTATGTATGATTTAATTGTAACTAAAAAGAAAAATAATAAATCAAAAATTTTTATTATATTATTAATCATATGTGTTATATTAATATTATTTTCTATAGTTGGAATTAAAAAAAATAATATGGATAATAATAAAGATATACAGGTAGCAAAAATACTAGATGTAAATATTAATATAGATACAGCCATAAAAATAAGACAAGAAAAACAGGAAAAAGAAAAATTAAAAAATAAAGATCCTCTAAGTCAAGAGCAAATAGAAAAAATCAGTAAAATATATACTGCAAACGATGGAAAAAGAGTTTTTTTGACATTTGATGATGGTCCATCCAAAACTGTTACACCATTAATTCTTGACTTATTAAAAAAAGAAAATATTAAGGCAACTTTTTTTGTTTTAGGATATAATGCTGAAAGAAATCCTGAAATATTAAAAAGAGTGTATGCAGAAGGTCATTATATAGCAAATCATGGATATTCTCATAAATATAATGAGATATATAATAGTGTTGATACTGTAATTTATGAATATAATAAAACAGAACAATGTATAAAAAATGCTTTAGATAACCAAAATTATAATTCAAGAGTGTTTAGATTCCCTGGAGGATCTGTTGGAGGAAAATACAATCAAATAAAACAAGAGGCAAAAGAAGTTTTAAAACAAAATAATGTTGCTTTTTTAGATTGGAATGCACTTAGTAATGATTCTGCAGGAGCCCACACAAAAGAGGATATAATGGATAATATTACCAAAACAGTAGGAGAGAAAAACAATGTTGTTATTTTAATGCATGATGCAAGTGATAAAATATTAACTTATGAAACATTACAAGATGTAATAAATTTTTTAAAAAATAAAGGATATATGTTTAAAAATTTATATGATGTATTATAATTTAGAACTTATGGTTCATAATTTGTAGTTTATAAAATATGGTTTGGAATTTTTTAAATTAGAAGTTATAATTATATTTTATGGTTTGGAGGACTTTTTTATGTATGATGCAATAGTTATTGGTGGAGGCCCTGCACGGAGTGTCAGCAGCAATTTATATGAAAAGAGCAAATTTAAACATATTACTTATAACTAAAGGGTATGGAGCATTAGAAAAAGCAGGAAAAATAGAAAATTATTATGGAATAAATGAAATTAGTGGTATCAATTTGCATGAAAGTGGAATAGAGCAAGTAAAAAATCTAGGTGTAGAATGCATAAATGATGAAGTAGTCCGGGCTTACTAAAGAAGATAATAATTTTAAAGTGGAAACTGTTAATTCAGAATTTTATGCAAAAAGAGTTGTACTTGCAACAGGAAAAAATAGAATTATACCTGATATAAAAGGAATAAAAAAGTTTGAGGGAAAAGGAATTAGCTATTGTGCAATTTGTGATGCTTTCTTTTTTAAAAACAAAAATGTTGCTGTACTTGGTAGCGGAAAATACGCAGTAAATGAAGCAAAACAAATAATGAATGTAACAAAATCTGTAAAAATATTAACAAATGGAGAGAAGTTAGTAGAAAATAGAGATATATCTTTAGAGTCTAATGAGAAGAGAATAAAAGAAGTTAGGGGAATAAACAAGCTTGAAGAAGTTGAATTTTATGATAATACTAAAATGAAAATAGATGGTATGTTTATAGCAATAGGAACAGCCTCAAGCACAGATTTAGCAAGAAAAATAGGTGCAGTGATTGAAAATAATAATATAAAAGTAAATGATAACATGCAAACATCTGTAAATGGATTATATGCTTGTGGTGATTGTATAGGGGGAATAATGCAAATATCTAAAGCTATATATGATGGAACAAAAGTTGGGCTAGAAATAATAAAGAATAATAAATTGTAAAATAAATGTTAATGGAGGTAAGTAAAATATGAATATTTTAAATTTAACAAGTGAAAATTTTGATAAAGAAGTATTACAATCAGATAAAACAGTTTTAGTAGATTTTTGGGCAAGTTGGTGTATGCCTTGTAAAATGATGTCTGGAATAGTAGAAGAAATTGCAAATGAAATGGAAGGAAAAGTTAAAGTTGGAAAAGTAAATATTGATGAAGAAACGGATTTAGCAGTTAGATTTGGTGTGATGAGTATTCCTACATTTTTGATATTCAAGAATGGAAAAGTGGCAGAAATGACAGTAGGAGTACAAGAAAAAGAAAAAATAACAAAGTTATTAAAATAAAAAACAATATATCGATGTATCGAGATATAAGATATAAAGATATTAAATAAAATTAAAATTTTTATTTGTATTTTTATATATTATAATATATAATTAGAAAAAAATATGGGGATAAACAAATGAAAAAAAAAATTTTTAGCATAATAGCAATAATTTTAGTATTATTATCAGTCTTGATATGTTTACTAATATTAAAAGATAATCAAAACAAGAGTGAAGAAGCTCTAAAAAATGATACGATACAAGTAGAAAATGTAAACAGTACAAATAATAATATAGAAAACAATATTAAAGTTAATAAAGAAAATGATAATATGAAAGTTGAAGAAAATAATCCGGTTAAAGAGCATGGAAAACTAAAAGTAGAAGAATCAAAATTGGTAGATGAAAAAGGAAATAATGTTCAGTTAAGGGGAATAAGTACTCATGGTATTAAATGGTTTCCAGAATATATAAATAAAGAATCATTTAAATATATGAAAGATGAGTGGAATATAAATTTAGTTAGACTTGCTATATATAGTGAAGACTATGATGAAAGTCAAAATAAAATAATAGAAGATGGAATAAATTATACCACAGAACTTGGAATGTATGTGATTGTAGATTGGCATACATTAAATGATAATAATCCAAATACTAATAAAGAAAAGGCAAAGAAGTTCTTTACTTATATTGCAAATAAGTATAAAAATAATGTTAATATAATTTATGAAATATGCAATGAACCAAATGGAAATGTTACATGGCAAAATGACATAAAACCATATGCAGAAGAAATGATTAATTTAATTCGTGAAATTAATGAAGATGCTGTTATTTTATGTGGAACACCTAGATATTGCCAATTAATAAGTGAGGTCGCAAAATCACCGATAGTAGGGCAAAAAAATATAATGTATACGTTCCATTTTTATGCAGCAACGCATAAAGAAGATTTAAGAGAAGAACTAAAAAAAGGATTAGAAAGTAATCTTCCAATATTTGTTTCAGAATTTGGAATTTCAGAAGCAAATGGAAATAATAATATAAATATAGAAGAAGCTAATAAATGGATAGATTTATTAAACAAGAATAATATTAGCTTTGTATATTGGAATTTATCTAATAAAAATGAGGCAACAGCATTGTTGAAAGATACAACTAAAAAAACATCAGATTGGAGTATGGAAGAATTATCTGATGCAGGAAAATGGTATATTAATATAGTAAAAAACAAGTAATTAATAAAAAAACATAAAGAACAATATTTGTAAAAATACAAATCATTCAAAAGATAAAGGAGTAAAGTAATATGATTAGAGAAACTGCTAATGATATTTTAAAATTATTAAAAAATGGAAAAGGACTAGAAAAAGATAAAATATTTGAAAATCCAAGTAGAGATGTTCAAAAAATAATTGCTATAATATTAAATGAATGTAGATGTAGTGCAATAGATAGAAGCGGTATTACAAAAAATAATGAATCTAATATAGATATTGTGAAAGTAAGAAATGTTGTAATGACTTTTCTTAGTGATATGCAAGAATTACAAGAAGAGTTGGTTTTGTCAGTTTTAACAAAAGAAGAGATAATAGGACCATTTATAAAGTTAAAATTTAAAAAAATTTATGATACAGATTTTGAAAAATTTGATATAGAAATAGAAGAACCATTTGAAGATGATTTTACAGAAATATTAGGCTGCAATAATGATGATATAAAAGAAGGAGTCATAGAGGAAATAATAAAACCATATGTGAAGAATCTAGTACATAATGATAGAATTCTATCACAGAGAGATAAAATAGGAGAATTTATAGATAAAATATTTAACAAAGGGAAAAATCAAGATGAATTAATAGAAGAATATAAGCAAATATTAAGAGAAGTATCAACTATGGGAGAAGAAAAAGTATGCAATACAGCAAATTATATTTTAAAAAATATAATGGAAAATAGATACTTTAGAAATGAAATTATAAAAAATGCAATTAAAGATACAGATTTACAAATACTAGGAAGAAGATATGTTACATTTAACAATTTAGTAAATTCTATGGCAAACGAAACATATGAAATGTTAATAAAAAAAGAGTCACCAAACAAGCAAATTAATGAAATAAAGCAAATTTATTATGATATAGTAACTCGGACTATTAATTTTATCTACAGATTTTAATCAATTAACTAAATCTAAAATAGAAGGACAAATAAAACAAATAAATAAGGGAATAAGCAGTAATTTATACGAAAACAACAAAAAATATGTTAATCCAGAAACTGGATATAGAAATATAGATACTAGTATAGAAAAAAATAATCGTGAGATAAGATTTGTGAAACATGGCGACATAGAAGAAGCAATGAAAAATTTAGTAATAACAATAAAAAAATTGCTTAAAGAATCTGATAATTTAGATACAAGAAGTTTTATTAAAGAAGTTACAAGAATAAATTATCGTTTGGTAAGGATAAATCCATTTATAGATGGAAATATAAGAACTAGTAGGGCAGTAGCTAATATTTTACTACAAGATAAAGATATTTTGTCATATTTTGATAAAGAAGAACAAGATGAGTATATAAATACGATTAATAAAGCACATTTACTAATTGCAGAAAATACTAAGATAGAAAAGGAATATATGAAAAATTTAGTAAGTGATCCTGATAAATGCAAAGAAGTAGAAGATAAATTTTTGTCTATGTGGATGTAACTAAAAAATATTAAGTATATTAAAAAAGAATTATAAAATCTATTTTAAATAGAAACTTTATAATTCTTTTTTTATACAAGAGATATAAAAGAAACACATTTTAGTAACTTTATAATTTTTTTATAGCGTTTCTGGCAAGTTCATCACATCTATTATTGAACTCATTATCACTATGACCTTTAACTTTTATAAATTTTACAGTGTGAATTTTAGTAAGACTATATAATTCTTGCCAAAGTTCTTTATTTTTAACAGGTTCATTTCCTGCTGTTTTCCAATCTTTTTTTACCCAATTATATATCCAACCTTGATTAAAAGCATTTACAACATAAGCACTATCACTATATAAATTAACTTTGCAAGGAAATTTTAAAAGTTTTAAACCGTTCAATAACAGCAGTTATTTCCATAATATTATTAGTTGTGTTTTTATTTGAACCTGAAATTTCTTTTGATGTATTTTTATACATAAGAATAGTACCCCAACCACCAGGACCAGGATTACCAGAACAAGCACCATCAGTATAAATTGTAACTTCTTCCATAATTATCAACCTTTCTTAAATTATAACTTAGTATTTTAAATAAAATGTGTTTAAATAAAAATAATTCTATTGGCACATTACGTAATTTGTGATATTATATCAGTAAACTACAAGTATGTCTAGATAAATCGAATGGAAGAGGTGAAAAAGTATGGCGAGAGTTTTAGGAATAATTGCAGAGTATAATCCTTTTCATAATGGACACTTATATCATTTACAAAAATCTATTGAAGAAACAGAGTCTGATTATGTTATTGCAATAATAAGTGGTAATTTCGTTCAAAGAGGAAATACATCTGTTATAAACAAATGGAAAAAAGCAGAGATGGCATTAAAATGTGGAGTGAATTTAGTAATAGAATTACCAACATTATATAGTATATCAAGTGCTGAAAATTTTGCATCTGGAACAATAAAAATATTAGATAGTATGAAAATTGTAAAATCAATTTCTTTTGGAACAGAAACTGGGGATATGGCAGCACTAAATAATGTTGCAAATTTATTAGTACAAGAACCAAAAGAATATGAAGTTTTGTTACAAGAAGAATTAAAAAAAGGAGTTTCATATCCAAAAGCAAGAGAAAATGCTGTGTTAAAAATAATGAATGATAATACAAGATATGGAAATATATTATCTAGTCCTAATAATATATTAGCAATAGAATATTTAAAATCCATAAAAAAATTAAAAAGTACGATAAAACCTTTTTTAGTAAAAAGAGAAAAAGTATATTATAATGATGATGCTGTTGTTGACGATTTTGCAAGTGCTACAGCAATAAGAAGACTACTTGCAAGAAATCAAACAGAAGATTTAAGTAGAGTATTGCCAAGAAGTTCATATGAAATATTAATGGAAGAATTACAAAAAGAGAATGTTGTATTTGATTTAGTTAATTATGAAAAAGAAATTATATATAATCTTAGAAATATGACTTTAAAACAAATACAAAATATTCCAGATGTATCAGAAGGTTTAGAAAATACAATAAAAAATGCAGCAAATTCATGTAATAATTTACCAGAATTAATAAACATGATAAAATCTAAAAGATATACAACTACTAGAATTCAAAGGATACTACTTTGTTCTTTACTAGGTATTACAAAGAAAAAAATGCAAATTGCAAAAAAAATTAGACCATATGTAAGAGTTTTAGGTATGGATGAAAAAGGTAAACAGTTATTATCAAAAATGTCAAAAGCAAATCCAAAATTAGATATTGTAACATCTGTTAAAAAATTTACAGAAAATAATCATAATAAATTTATTAAAGAAATGTTAGATGTAGATATTAAAGCGACTGATATATATACTTTAGCATATGGTAAAAATTCTTTTGCAGGACTTGACTATACAAATAAAATTGTTATTGTATAAAAATGTTTTTTTGGTTTAGAAAGGATAGTGAATTTTGAAAATTATTGGAATAACAGGAAATTCTGGTAGTGGAAAAAGTAGTGTATCAGAAATAATTGCAAAAAAATGTGATAATTCAATTATAATTGATGCAGATAAAATTGCTAAAAGTATGGCATCTATTAATACAAAATATTACAATGCTATTAAAAAAGAGTTTGGAAAAGATATATTAAAGGCGAATCTAGAAATTGATAGAAAAAAATTAGCCAATATTATATTTAATAATGATGAAAAAAGAGATGTTTTAAATAGAATAACTTTTAAATATGTTGTGTCAAATATAAAACAAAAGATAAATTTTAATAAGAATAAAGAAGTAATAATATTAGATATTCCATTACTTTTTGAAAGTGGTTTAGACGAAATTTGTGATATAACATTAGGAATAATAGCAGATAAGAATGTAAAAATAGAAAGAATTTGTAAAAGAGATAAAATAAATATAAATCAGGCAGAGAATAGAATAAATAAACAACTTGAAGATAAAATTTTAGAAAAAAATTGTAATTATATTATAGAAAATAATGGTAGTTTAAAAGAATTGAATGAAAAATTACAAAACTTTATTATTCATTTAAAAATTTAATAATAAAGAATATTAATAATAAGAAATATAACATAGGAGGAATAAAAATGAAAGAATTATTTGCAGATTTACATGTACATATAGGAAGAAGTGAAAACGGAAAACCAATAAAAATAACTGCTGCAAGAAGTTTGAATTTTGCAAATATTGCTAAAGAATGTGCAGATAGAAAAGGAATTAGTGTTGTTGGAATTATAGATTGTGCATCACCATATGTAATAGAAGATATTGAAAACTTTTTAGCTACAGGAGAAGCATATGAAATAGAAGATGGAGGAATTATATATAAAGATAAAGTTTGTATAATTTTAGGAAGTGAAATAGAAACAGCAGAAGTAAATGATGAAGGAAAGACAGGAAGTGCTCATAATTTATGTTATTTTCCAAAATTAAAAGACATAAAAGGTTTTTCAAATGAAATGAAAAATCATATAAAAAATATGACATTAAGCTCACAAAGAGCAGATTTTTCAGCGTATGATTTGTTAGATGTTGTAGAAAAATATAATGGAATTTTAGTTCCTGCACATGCTTTTACACCACATAAGAGTTTTTATGGAAATTGTACAGATAGAATGTCAAAAATATTTAAAGAAAAATTTAATAGAATTCATACAGTTGAGTTAGGATTAAGTTCAGATACTTTTTTGGCAGATGAAATATCAGAATTGGAAGATAAAACATTTTTGACGAATTCTGATGCACATTCTTTACCAAAAATAGCAAGAGAATATAATAAAATTTTAGTAGAAGATATAAGTTACAAAGAATTATTAATGGCACTAAAAAATGAAAATGGAAGAAAAATTGTATGTAATTATGGATTAGATCCAAAACTTGGAAAATATCATAGAACATTTTGTGAAGAATGCGGAAAATCTATAGAAGGAAAAGCTCCAATATTTAAATGTAATAGATGTGGAAGTGAACATGTTACAATGGGAGTTTTTGATAGAATAGAAGTTATTAAGGATAAAAAAGAAACAAAATCTCCAGAATTTAGGCCACCATATGTTTATCAAATACCACTAACTTTTATGCCAGGACTTGGTAAAAAAACGATAGAAAAGTTATTAGATAATTTTGAAACAGAAATGAATATTTTACACAAATTATCATTTGATGATATAGAAGGAGTAGTGGGTAGTAAGATAGCAAATGTAATTGTAAATGCAAGAGAAGGAAATGTAAATATAGAAGCTGGTGGAGGCGGAGTTTACGGAAAAGTAACTACAAAAAAATAAAATTAGTTCTAAATTTCATTTTATAGAATAGACATTATGTATAAGTAAGCTTATGCATAGGAGGAATAAAATGAGAGTAGACAATAGGAAAAAAAAGAAGAGTATAAAAAATTGTATATTAAATCATGTAAATAATAATTTAAGAGAATATATAATATTAATTATACTATTTTTAATAGGAGTTGTAGCAGGAGTAATATTTATAAACAATGTAAATGAATCTCAAAAGCAAGAATTACAAACTTATATTACAGGATTTGTACAATCATTAAAAGGAGATTATCAAATAGATAAAACAAAATTACTAAAAACATCTATTATAGAAAATGTAAAACTAGCAATTATATTATGGTTTGTAAGTTCAACTGTAATAGGAATATTTTTAGTATATGGGATAATTATATTTAAAGGCTTTTGTATAGGATATACAATGGCCTCAGTTTTAGCAACATTAGGAACCGGAAAAGGTATATGTTTTGCCATAACGTCTTTATTATTACAAAATATTTTATTTATACCATCAATATTAGCATTGGGAGTAAGTGGAATGAAATTATATAAATCAATAATGAAGGATAAAAGAAGAGAAAACATAAAAATAGAAATATATAGACATACAATTTTTTCAATTATGATATTAGTTTTTTTTATAATTTCATCTTTTATAGAGACGTATATTTCCTCTCCACTTTTGATGAATACAGCTAAATATCTATAAAATTGTCATAATGACAATGTACATAAAATATTAATTTGTAAAATATAAATATTTGTAGAATTTTGCTAAAATGTATTTACATTTATTAATGAATCTGATATAACATATATAGTTTATGTTAATACGGCTTTGTGCATGCCAGAAATGTGCAAAAATCTTAAAAAAGTAGGGGAGCTCTAGAATGGAAAAACAAATAACACTTTTTTTGGAATTTCTTCAAAATGATAAGAAATTGTCAGATAATACACTTCAATCATACAAAAGAGATATTATGCAATATCACAATTATGTTGACGAAAATAGTATAAATTATTTAAAAGCTGATGAAAATAAAATAAAAGAATATTTACAATATTTACAAGAAATGAAGACAGGGATGAGCTTCTTGGCAATCTGAAAAAAGGGGCATTCTTAAAAATCAAAGGTGTCACGACAATCGATAAGTTTGACAGTGAATTAACAATCGGTTCGATCGTTGGAATTAAGAAGATTGCAGACTTTACGACCACCCGTATGGACACCAGTCCGGAGAAGCGTGTGGAATTGCACTGTCATACAAAGATGAGTGATATGGATGGTGTGTCCGAGTGTAAAGACATCGTAAAGCGTGCCATGAAATGGGGGCATAAGGCGATTGCGATCACCGACCACGGCGATGTA
>OLQD01000281.1_pt1 | contig 49344 bp, 28 predicted proteins | sample 1672841 | NCBI WGS metagenome assembly OLQD01 (sample SAMEA3136729, study PRJEB25190) | human gut metagenome | biome: human gut; feature: human-associated habitat; material: faeces | place: Austria | collected 2013 | reverse complement strand
CTGCCGCACCTCGCTCGCCGTATCGGCACTTAGAATTATGCGGTATTGCCATAAACTTTTTGGCTGCGCCATTCTGTATGGCCTGGGCCAGCACATCCCCGCCCGCCAGAATACTGCCGCCAAACAGCACCATCACATCGGCCTGCGGGCAGCCGTATGCCTGGCGCATTGCCGTCTGTGTCAGGGCAGGCAGGTTCCGTTTTCCACAAAAGCCGCCCAATTTGTTGATATCCTGCGCCGTCTATTCCAGCATGGTGTACACTCCTTTTCTTGCAATTATCCAAAAGCATCGATATCGCGCGTTAAAATCAGTGAACTGCGGTAGTTTTTGCGCCAAACTTTCAAAATTATCTGTACGGGTCGATGCTCGGCATTGGCCCGTTGACGCACCTTGCCGCAAATTCCACTCCATTTTCCGCCCCATACAAACAACATGCCGTTTCCCCATAGGGGGCGCACATTGTGTCAAGCCCCCTCGCCCCATCATTACTTATCATCTTAATATTACCACATTTCTTCCGCCCCCAAAATCCCGCGTCATCTTTTTCCCTCCGCCCGCATACCCATGGTGCAGGGGTGAAGTCTTATGATCGGGATTTTATGGCTTTTTTTGCAGTCGGCTGCTTCGCATCTGCTCTACCTGGCCCTCCGGCTGGAAACCGGCAGCTTTCCCAAGCCGCTTTCCGCCAAGGAGGAACAAGCCGCCTTCGCCGCCATGCGCGCCGGGGATGCCGCCGCGCGTGAAACGCTGATCTGCCACAACCTGCGGCTGGTGGCACATATTGTAAAAAAGTATTATACCATTTCCGGCGGGCAGGATGATTTTATCAGCATCGGCACCATCGGCCTGATTAAAGCAGTGGATACCTATGACTGCACCCGCACCACCCGCTTTGCCAGTTACGCCAGCCGCTGCATTGAAAACGAGCTGCGGATGCAGCTGCGCCACACCCGGCGCGAAGCAGGCACCGTTTCTTTGCAGGAGCCGCTGGAAACCGGCGCGGACAGCGGCATGCTGACCCTGGCGGATGTTCTGCCCGACCTGGCCACAATGGAAGAAGACTGCGAACTGCGGGATGCCGCCGCTCAGCTGCGCCAGCTGGTTACCGCCCTGCCAGAGCGCGAGCAGCAGATTTTGACCCTGCGGTACGGCCTGGATGGCGCCGTCCCGCAGACGCAGCAGCAGATTGCCGCACAGTTCGGCATCAGCCGCAGCTATGTATCCCGGCTGGAAAAGCACGCCCTTGCCCGCCTGCGCCGTGCGTGGAACCAACCGCATCCGCTGTAACTGCTCAAACGTTTGCATTTTGTAATAGCCGTTCATCGGCGGACAACTGTTTCTGTAAAAGTCAAAAGTACGACTTTTCAAAACTACTTGCACTGTCCCCTGCTTTTCCTTTATAATAGTATATATCCATGTGTTTGTGCGGCTGCGGGGGCTTCCATTAAACTTATGGGTTTGTAGGAACTGTCGGCAACCGATGCACAAATTTCAGCAATTTTCCATAGTTAAAGCAGTTGTTTCGCTGTATTCTTTGTGATAGAATAATAAAAGGGGTGTTTTCTCTTTGTAGGGCAACACCTACAAGAGAGCGAGGACTTCCACCATATGAACGCGCAAACCATTATGATCTGCTCCGGCAAGGGCGGCACGGGCAAAAGCACCGTATCGGTCCTGCTGGGTGCCCAGTTGGGTGCCTGGAGCCGCCGCGTCCTGCTGATCGAGTTGGACTCCGGGTTGCGCAGTGTGGACATGATTGCCGGGGTATACGGCAAGACGGTTTACGATATCGAGGATGTTCTGTGCGGTCGGTGTGATGGCAGCAAAGCTATTGTGCCCAGCCCCTTGTACCCTGGGCTGTCGGTCATCAGCGCCCCCTATGAGGGCGGTGAGGTCCGCGCAGCACCGCTGGCCGGGCTGATTTTGGCCATGCGGGAATATTTTGATTATATCCTGCTGGATACTGCAGCGGGCATGGGCGCACCGTTTACCGCCGCCAACCGCTTGGCGGACCGCGCACTGGTTGTTTTAACGCCGGACCCGGTCGCCCTGCGGGATGGGCGCATTGTGGCGGATGCCCTGTTACAGAGCGGCCGCCCCGCCAGCGCCGTGCGGCTGGTGATGAACCGTGTGTCCCGTTCCAGTTTTGGCAAGGATGCTGCGGTGTTTGACCTGGACGAGTGCATTGACACCGTTGGTTTGCAGCTGATTGCCGTTATCCCGGAAAGCCGCACCTTGCAGCGCGCCGGTGCCGCAGGCACCGCCCTGCCGCAGGACTGCCCCGCCGCCATTGCCGGGCACGCCCTTGCGGGCCGCATTTTGGGCGAGCGCATTCCGCTGACCTGTTTTTGACAAAAAACGCATAGCCATGCTATGCTGTAACTTATAGAAAGTGGGGGATTTCTTATGACGATTGCCCTTGTTGCACATGATACAAAGAAAGAACTGATGGTTCAGTTCTGCATTGCCTATCGGCAGATTCTGAGCGAGCACAGGCTGATCGCCACGGGTACCACGGGGCGGCTTGTGGCCGAAGCCACCGGCCTGAACGTACAGCGCTTTTTGCCGGGCGGCCACGGCGGTGACCAGCAGATCGTTGCCCGCATCGCCTGCGACGAAGTGGACATGCTGCTTTTCTTCCGTGACCCCATCTGCGCTAAGCCCTCGGAGCCCAACGAGATGAACCTGCTGCGCATCTGCGATGTGCACAATATTCCGGTTGCCACCAACATTGCCACTGCCGAGGTGTTGATCCACGGCCTGGAGCACGGCGACCTTGACTGGCGTACCATCCTGAACCCCCAGCACTAAGGGCAAAATGTTGATACAGGGCGTTCACCGAAGAACAAAGAGACAAGTTAAGAATCCACACGCAGGCCCCTCCGCCATCCGGCTCCGGGGCCTGCTTTCTTTTTTGTTTCCAATCCTCTCTCATTCTGTCCCATGCGGGAAAACATGAGATAATGCGTTGATTTTGCTTGGTGTGGACTTGGAATGTTCTTGGAGTTGGCTTGGAGATTAGGCGGATTGCGAGCGGAACGGAGTGGAGCGAGCGCCTTTCCGCTGTCTTGATTTTCTCTGCGCCTTTCTGGATTTTTTCGTGTGCCCGCGCATAACAGGTTGATACAGGGCGTTCGCCGAAGACTAAAGAGACAAGTTAAGAATCCACACGCAGGCCCCTCCGCCATCCGGCGGCGGGGTTTGTTTTTTACAGCAAAACAGCACCGCCCGCGATATGGTATTACCCGCGGGCGGTGCTGCTATTTCTATTTGATAAAGAAAATGAGAACGGCGTCAGTAACGGCGTTCTCACAAAAGATGCTTTCTTTTTGATTACAACCGTATCATACCGTTCCCCACACAAAAAGTCAATCACTTTTGAGCAGGGCGGTGTATTTATGCCAATTTTTCCTCTCTTCTATTGAAAACATTGTTTGCCACAATCTTACTTTCATCCTGCATCTCCTCATTCATTGACTATATGGGTTCCGGGTTGCGCTTGGGCGGGTATAGACACAACTGCGTTATCTCTGTTTTTGTTTGCATGGTGCGCCAGTTTTCTGTATTTTATCCTATTACAACGTCATCCTCCCCCGGCAAGCCCTGCCATTTTGTAGGGCAAGGATTATCAAATAGTCAAATATAACGGATGCAGCACAAGGTTTTTCGGCACTTTTCCGATTGACGTACCGCATGGGACAGCGTACAATAAAAGTACCAATTTTTGCAACAATAATACAATTGCGTGCTTTGATTCAAGCCCTTCAAAAAGGAGAGAATACTGTTCCATGTGTTCCAATTCCGCTGCTATCCCCACCACCAGCGTGGCAGAGTTAAAGTATCTTTCGCTGCTGGCACGGGATTATCCCACCCAGGCCGCGGCTGCCAGCGCCGTTATCAGCCTGGAAGCCACCGCCAAGCTGCCCAAGGGCACCGAGCATTATATCAGTGACCTGCACGGCGAAGACGAGGCTTTTATCCACCTGCTGAACTCCGCTTCCGGTGTTATCCGCGAAAAAGTTGATCTTGTCCTGGGTGAAAACGTGCCCAAGGCCATCCGTGCCGAGCTTGCCACCCTGATCTACTACCCGGCGCGCAAGCTGCCCCTGCTCAAGGCCCGCTATCCGGAACGCTTTGAGCTGGAAGCCTGGTACCGCCAGACGCTGCTGCGCCTGATCGATGTATGCCGCTTTGTTTCGTCCAAGCACACACGGGAATATGTGCGTTCCTGCCTGCCGCAGGGCTGTGGGCATATCATTGACGAGCTTCTGCACGCCCACTTTGAGGACCACAACAAAACCCTCTACTATGGCCAGATCGTGGGCAGCATTATCGCCAATGACCGCGCGGACGCTTTCATCATCCGCCTGTGTGAGCTGATCAAGCGCCTTGCGGTGGACAAGCTGCACATTATTGGTGACCTGTTTGACCGCGGCCCCCGCCCGGACCTGATCCTGGACCGACTGATGACCCACCACAACGTGGATTTCCAATGGGGCAACCACGACGTTGTGTGGATGGGTGCCGCCGCTGGCAGCGCGCTGTGCTGCTGCACGGTGCTGAAAACCACCCTTGCCTACCACAACCACGGCATGATTGAAGATTTTTACGGCATCAATCTGCGCCACCTGCTGCGCATGGCGGAGCAGTATTACGGCAATGAGGATCTGACCATTTGGATGCCGCACACCGACGCCACCCGCGGCCCCTACACGGACGGAATGCTGCACCGCTGTGCTGTCATGCACAAGGCCATCACCATCCTGATGCTGAAGCTGGAGTGCGAAGTGATCGACCGCAACCCGGATTTCAAGATGCAAGGGCGGGATTTTTTGCGCCGCATTGATTACGAAGCCGGAACGGTGGATTATTTTGGCAAGATCTATCCCCTGCGGGACCGCAACTTCCCCACGGTAGATCCAGAGAACCCGGCCCGCCTGAATGCCGACGAAAAGTTTGTGCTGGACAAGCTGGTGGCATCCTTCCGCCACAGCGAAAAGCTGCAAAAGCACGTTGCCTTCCTGTATGCCAAGGGCAGCGTATACCACATTGAGAACGGCTGCCTGCTGTACCACGGTGCGGTGCCCCTGACGGACGAGGGCGAATTTGCCGCCGAAACGTTTGAGGGCCATTCCCTGCGGGGCCGCGCGCTGCTGGATTACTGTGACCTGCGCGCCCGCCTGGGCTATTTTGCGCCGGAGGGCTCGCCGGAGCGGCAGAGCGGGCAGGACTTTTTGTGGTACTTGTGGTGCGGCAAGCTCTCCCCGCTGTTTGGCCGCAGCGCCATGACCACCTTTGAACGGCTGTACATTGAGGACCCAGAAACCCACAAGGAGATCAAGGATCCCTACTATACCTGGTACGATGATGCGGCCATCTGCTGCCGCATCTTGGCGGAGTTTGGCTTAACGGCCAACTGCCACATTGTGAACGGCCATGTACCCGTGCGGGAAAAAGCCGGCGAAAGCCCCATCAAGGGCGGCGGGCGCTTGTTGGTGATTGACGGCGGGTTCTGCCGCGCTTACCACGAGCGCACCGGTATTGCGGGGTACACGCTGGTGTATTCCAGCCACGGCATGAGCCTGCGCACCCACCAGCCATTTGAAAACACCGCCAAAGCAGTGCAGGAAAACCTGGATATTTTGTCCCGCGTGGATGTGGTGGACGATAACCACACCGACCGCGTTCTGGTGGAACATATGGACGAGGGCGCCAATCTGTACGCCCAGGTGGCCGACCTCCACCGCCTCATCTCCGCCTACCGCACCGGCCTGATCAAAGAACAGCCGACGAAAGATACGATCTGGTAGCGATTACGGGGATTTTCCAATTTTTTTGAAAAAAAAGGCTTCGGCGAAAAAACTTTAATTATAATAGAATATAGAATAAATTATAGGATAAATCGAAAACAGCCGCAGCGGCAGGGAGTCGTTCCCCCACCGCTGCGGCTATTTTATTTGTAGGGGACGATGGGCCTTACCTAAGGCAATAAGGCAAACGTCCGCAGGCGTACAATGTGCGCCCCTATGGGTGAGATATGCGTTTATTGCCCGTTATGCACAATAAAACAACCTGTAGGGAACGGTCTTGACCGTTCCGAGACCGAGGGGCGGATGTCTTTAGGTTTGTTGCAGAGAACCACCCCTCAGGCCGCTTCGCGTCCATCGCAAACCTAAAGTAAGATATTGGCTCCCCTTTGAGGGGAGCTCCGGCGAAAGCCGGTGAGGGGTGGTTCCTCGCGCAGAGCCTGATAAATGAGATTTGTGACTGGGCTCATCCGGCGGCCAATGGGCTGGCCGCCCTACCGTACAGTTACCAACAAAAGGCCTGTAATTTATACGCTCCTCCGGGGCGTCGGGGACGCCGCCCCCTACGGCATAGCAAGGTATATTGCAATTTTTAAATTGTGTATTGTTCCCAGTATTTCGGCAGGGTGGGGTCCCCCGCCCTACTGGCCTGGCAAATATTTCACCGAACCTATGCCCACAAATACAAAAATGCCGCAGCAGACTGTTACATCTGCTGCGGCATTTCTATTTAGGGGTTAATGGGCTGGGTTACAGCTCATTGTTCGGCTGTGGGATTACTGCAGAACGCCGGTGTTCTTATCAAAGTGATAAGTGCGGCCATCGATGACTGCATCGCCCTTAGCCATGGTGCCATAGATCGGGTCGAAATAGTAACGCTTGTCAGCGCTCCAGCCCTTGATCATGTGGCCCTGTGCATCGTAACGGACCCACTTGCCGGTGCCATCGGGCCTATCAGCCCACTGGCCAGCTTCGGATTCCTGATAGACATCCTTGCTGGTGGCTTTCTTGCCCTGGTCAACGGCATCCAGCCAGTACCAAGCGTCGGAAGCCGGGTCATAGATTTCCTTGCCGCGGCCATCCAGGCCCTGGCGAACGCCCTTTTCGTACCAGAAGTCAGCGCCTTTGATGGTCAGCCACTGGCCGTCCAGAGCGATACCGGTGTACTCGTCAAATGCGCAAGGTACACCGTCAATATCGCCTGCGCCCTTAGCCATAGCGCCGGTGATCAGGTCAAAGTAGTAGGTGCCCTTATCGGTCGTCTGCCAGCCCTTGACCATGTGGCCGTTCTCATCGTAACGGACCCACTTGCCGGTGCCATCGGGCTTATCAGCCCACTGGCCGGCGGCGGATTCCTGATAAACGTCCTTGCTGACGGTCATTGCGCCGCCCTGGACAGCATCCAGCCAGTACCAAGCGTCGGAATTGGGATCATAGATCTCTTTGCCGCGGCCGGTGGTACCCTGCTTCACGCCGTTTTCGTACCAGTACTTCTTGCCGTTTTCTTCAACCCAGCCGTTCTTCTCGCCGAACTTGGCGGTGTAGTCCTTGCCGTTGAAGTTGACAGCAGCGGTGGTAACGCCGCTGGTCTGCTTTACAGTTGCATCCACGAACTGTGCACTTGCGCAGTTCTTATCGGTGCAGGTAAAGACAGCCATTGCGGTAATGGTGGTCTTTTCAGCAGCGCCATGAGCGGTGCGTTCCTCGACCGGTGCTTCCTGAGCGGCGGGAGTATCGGTGTCAGTTGCAGCTTTCTTGGTAAAGGTTGCTTTAATTTCCAAGTTGCAAGCACCCATTACGACTTTATATATACCACCACCGCTAACGGTATTAGTGATATCGGTCATACCATGGATCGCCTGCTCCAGTTCATAGCCAGAATTCGGCGTAACCATCACAACAATTGCAGCGTCCTTTGCTGCGCGTTTCAGTCCATCCTCACCATTGACCGAAACAGTAATCGTACCACCGTCCTTCGGCTCAACTTCCGTGAGAATGCTATATTCTTCGATGGTAAACTGCGCAGTAACCGTTACATTGTCAGCGGGCATTTTGAAAGTATAGGTCTTACCTTCATCAGCAGTTTCAGGTTCAATCTTAGTGCCCTTGCTGTCCGTAATAGTCAGGCCCTCTTGGGACAGTTTTGTCAGCAATTCCGGCTTATCAATCGGGTTAACAGTCAGAGTAACAGTATCGCCAACCTTCAGTCCAGTGGTCTTGTCAGCCGTCACAGTACCATTATCGCTGCTGTTGATCGTAACGCTGTAAGTTTTAACCTCAACAGGTTCAAACGCAGCGCTAACGGTAACATCAGCGGCGGGCATCTCGAAGGTGTAGGTGTTTTCCTTACCGTCTACTGCCTTAAAGTCGTTAATTTCTTTCTTCGTTCCGCCATCCGTATAAGTAGCTTTCAGGCTGCCGTCCGTGTACTTAAAGTTGGTATTCGGGGTAACGGTAACAGTAACAACATCCTTCGCAGCTGCGGTTTTCGGCTCTACGCCCACAGTGCCGTTTTCAACAGTACCCGCCACAGTAACGTTATACTTCTTAACCTCTTCAAACGCTGCGCTGACAGTTGCATCGCCAGCGGGCATTGCAAAGGTGTAAGTGTTGGCCTTTTCTGTGTCAGGAGTTGCTTTCAGGGTCTGATTGTCGCCGTAAGTAACCACCACACCGTCAGCCGTCAGGGTATAGCCATCCTTCGGGGTAGCCACAACGGTAACGCTGGTGCCCTCAGCAACCTTATCCAGGTCAGCTTCGGGGCTGGTGATCTTCAACGTATCCTTGTTAGCATCGGCCACCTTGACCGCATAGGTCTTAGCGGCTTTGGTAACACTGATGGTCACATCGCCGTCCGGCATGGTGAAGGTGTAAACCGTCTTCGCCTTTTCGGTGGTAGCCTGGGCTGCGGCTTCGTCCTGCGCTGCTTCCTGAACTTCAGTCAGAGCAACATCGGTATTGCCGTTCTTTGCGGTAACGGTAACGATATCGGTGCCTTCCTTTTCTACGGTCAGGGTAACGGTATCGTCCTTGATGTAGGTGTTGCTGGTGGTGCCCAGGGTCAGGGTAACGCCTGCAACTGCATCGGGCAGGGTAACGGTGTGGGGGGTGCTTTCGGTTGCGGTATGGCAATCAGAGCACAGGTACACATTGTTGCCAACGGACTTGGTTTCCAGCTCGTCCAGAGCCCAGGTATGGCCCTTGGGCAGTGCGCCGTCAGCGTACTTCTTTTCACCCTTGGTCAGGCCGTACTTGTTGGTGCGGGCCTGGGTGTAAGCGGGGGTATCGCACCATGCTTCAACGGTAACATCGGTGGTTGCGCCGCTGCTCAGGTCGCTGACCATGTCGGACATCGGCATGGTTTCAACCAGGTTAGCGCACCACATGAACTCTTCGTTCTTGTTCTTCTCGTCAGAGCTGCCCATGTTCTGGTTGTAACTCGGGTTGTAGTTCCAGGACTCGTTCTTGTAGCTCTTACGGTTTGCATAAGAAGTGCCGGCGGCATCGGTCTTGACTTCTGCCTTGCCGTCCACCAGTTCCTTATAGGTGTTGGACAGGTTGGTGCCGACAGAAACGACCAGCTGATCCTTGGTGGTGTTGATGCCGGTGATCACAGTCTGGCCCTGCTGGGTGGTGGTAGCAAAGCTGTAGCTGTCACGCAGGGTCAGGCCCGCCAGAGGATGGTTCATGAAGGTGCCCAGATACTGCACACTGCTGGTATCCTGGGCGCTATCCATGATAACCATGCTCATGCCGGGAAAGTGGGTATCGGGAACCATGTTGCCGTCCTTATCCTTGGTCAGCTTAATGCCGCCATAGACGGTGTTGTATTCCTTCACTTCTTCCACTTTGCCGGAGGTCGGGTCCATACGGTAGATGGCGTTGTTGACGTTGAAGTACAGCTTGCCATCATACAGTGCGGTAGAGTGTACCAATGCGGGGTAGATCCGCTTTGCAGCAGCGTCTGCCAGGCACTCGGTGTTCAGGTTAGAATCCGCTGCACTGCTATCGATCTTATAGATGGTGCCAGCTTTGGCCAGAACCTCGGCATTGCTGTCGTCATCATTGAAGTTGCTGCTGGTTTTCTTCAGATCGTTGTAGTACATCAGGATGATATCAAACGGGTCATCCGTCTTGGTAAAGCTGCTCATGCTGAAGCCGCCGGAGCTGCTGGAATCCTCTTTGCGGATATAGTAGTTCGCATTACGCGGACGTGCTTCCAGAGTATCGGGGCCCTGGTTCTGCATCTTCTTCATGAACTGCTGCATCTGGGAGTTGTTACCAGAGCTGCCGGAACCAGAGTTGCCGTTGTTGCCGTTCTCGGACTGCTGGCGGCGCATGTTGTTGTACAGGTTCTGGTTGGTCGTGGTATCAACGTAATAGAAGTAATTATTGTCGAAGTAGATGGGGCTGCAGATAGAGGTGAACCAGGTATCCTCGTAGCAGGTATCGGTGTAACGGGTCTCGTTCTTGTTATCCGCCTTGGTGTAAGAGTAATGCGGCTTGCCGTTGTTCATCACATAGCTGCCATCATCATTCTTATCGGGTTCCTTGTTTTTGGTGTAGGTGTAGCCATCGTACAGCGAGTCAATGTAATCATAGTACTTGCTGTAACGGCCTTCCAGACCGGAGGGAGAAACCAGGAAGTTGACATGGCGCAGGTCGCCTGCGTTCTCAACGCGGGTCTGGGCCATGCACTCGGTGTTCACGTCGTCATAGCAGACGTCAACATAGTACCAGTTCTTGTTGGCTTCGCCGGTGGTCATCGTAGCAGACTTGCTGTCGCCCTGCAGCTTGTTGACCTTGACTGCGTTGAAGTAGTGGACGTTGTTGAACATGCCGCCGCCGAACGCATTACCGGCAACACTGGTATCAGAAGTATCGCAGTAATACAGGATCTGGGCAAAGTCAACAACAGCGTTATCGCCTACTTCATCGGGGGTCTTCCAGCTGCCGTCATCATTTTTATAGATGCTCTTGTTGTCAGGCAAATTCTGGACCATGTAGTTAAATGCAGCTGCATAGCCCAGGCAGATGCAGCCATACTCAACGCCCTTAGCGCCGATCTCGCCGCCCAGCAGGGCACCGAAAGCAGTCGTCTGGATGGGGTCGTTGTTGCCGCCGCCGGTGATATCGCCCATGGAGCCCATATCGAATTCTGCAACCTGGGAGATCCAGTCGTGCAGGATCAGCAGCTTGGTGACATAGTCAGCGTCACCCAGCTTGGCAACCTGTGCCAAGCCTGCATCACGGATGGCTTTCAGAGCTTCGCCATAGTTCATGACGTAAGACATGAACGCCTGCGGCAGCATGTTCAGCATGAATGCCATGGTGGTCGGCGGGACATCATCGTTCGGATCAATGCTGCACAATATCTTGATTGCGCCCATGGTGCCGGTGATGCTGCCATCCTCGCCCTGCTTCTGAACGCCCTTGGAGGTCCAGAACGGAGCAACCACGCCGAAGTACTCTGCTTCGTCCTGGTTGAACTGCGACAGCTGGAAGTAGTAGTAGTTCATCTGCGCAGTCGAGACATCGTAAGTATTGGTGACCTGGTTGCCCTGGTCGTCCACATACACGGCAGTCTTCTGGCTGTCGTACAGCAGCAGGCTGTTCTTGCCCTTATTGTCGCCGCTCTGATAGGTGAAGTTCACCTTGCTTGCGTCAACCGGGTTGTTCTGCATATCGTACCAGTTGCCGTCCTTCATTGCGGACACCAGGGTAACGCCGGTGCCGCCGGAGGTGGTATCCAGGGTCGGGGTGCCGCCCACGTTGATGTAGACGGAATTGTCATTCTGGTCTACCACAACGCTGACCGGCATGGTCATTACCGGCTGGGTTTTGATTTCTTCGCCGCAGACAGCGCACTTGAAGGTGACGCTGGTGCATTCCCAGTCAATGGTAACGGGAGCGCCGGCAGAAATTTTGCCGGTTTCGCTGTCATAGAACAGCTGGGCGTTGCTGTAGTCAGCGGCCAGCTCGCCCTCGACCTTCTTCATTTCCCAGTTGAAGGTAGCAACAAAGTTGCCATCTGCATCCTTGGACACGACATGGCTCTGGCAGGGCAGGGCGGCAATGTCGTCGGTGCGGGTGGTGGGTTCCTTGTATTCCTTCTTAACCGGGCTCTTGTCAGCGGGCACGCTGGCAGAGTAAACGGTCTTGCCGGCAACGCCGGGCTTTGCCTCGGTGGTATCCTTGGTTACGGTGCCTTCTACCTTCTGGTAGGCATCGTCCTTTTCACAGGTATACACAGCGGTGTAAGCCCAGCCGTCATCGGTCTTGGTCCAGTAACCATCGGGGGTTTCCTTCCAGGTATGGGTGTGACCATCCTCCGGGTTGGTGTCATTCCAGTACCATTTCGGCTCGCCATAGGTATGGCCGTCCGCAGCGGCGCTGGCCGCAAAGGTATCGGAGTTTTCAGCAACGTAAGCCTGTGCGTAGCTGTCAGCCTACTGCGCAATCACTTCATCATCGCTGTTGGTCATGGACTCCATCGCAGAGGTCATGCCGGAGCTGCCGGTAAAGGTAACGGCGGTCACAACGCCTGCGGCGTTCGTCTCATAGCCCAGGTCGGTAACGGCGCTGGACAGATGATACGTTTTGATGGTGGCAGCCATCACCGATGCCATCTCGTCCTTGTTCAGGCCATAGGCTTCGGTGTTGATCTTGCCGGCTGCGGCGTTGGCGTACATGGCATCGGCCAGTGCATTTTCCAACGCTGCAAGGCTCATGCCCGCCTTGCTCTGTGCAGTCGCTTCCAGCTTGGCATCGTCCTGCTCCAGTTCATGCACTTCGCCCTGGGCAGCCAGCGTTTGGGCTGTCTGCTTGATCAGGTCTGCGGTGCTGGTGAACTTGGGCAGAGACTGCACAGCGCTGGCCGCGCTTGCTGCGCTAGCTGCAACAGACTGCGCTACCGAAGAATCAATCTTGGTAGTTTCGGCTGCTGCGGGAAGCGCCACGCTTTGGGCAACCATGGCTGCTGCCAACACGGATGCACCAAAACGCTGAAGGTTTTTCTTCATAGTTTTATCCTCCCTTAAGCGTTACTACTTTCCCCTTTTGTGTGAAAAGTGGTACGGCAGATGTGCGGCACTTTGCAGGTGTTGATTGCAAAACGCCTGGTTGTGCTCCCCTCGGTCTGGCGATCCCCTGCCGGGCTGCGGCCTGCTTTTGGGGCTTTTGGCCCCGGCACAGCGGCTGACAAAACGTTGTACCGGCTGCATGCCTTGATCCCGCAAATGATAACCATTCCGACACATCTAGATATATACATTATATCACAGTTGCCAGAATTTGCATAGTTAATTAGAGCGGTTTCTAGGTAAATTTTTGTCCTTGAATCAACTGAAACCTGTTTTTCGCACATTATTTGCGCTGCGATGCGGTGACCCTTTGGCGGTATTTATTAACATTTTTGAATGGTTTATTCCTGATTTTATCAAATGATTAAACATTTACCCCGATAATGTTCTTTGCAATCTCTTAATCCAATCACCCGGTATTGTAATCGCGCATTTTTTGCCATTTCGGTTTGGCTTGTTGTTGAGAGATTTGGCAGAGATTGGAGGAAACTTGAAGGGAAAATTGTAGGTTGAGAATTGCCCATTATAAATTGTACTGTAGAGAGCCTTCCTGACCGTTCCGAAAACTTAGGGATAGATCAACCCTTGCCCCTTAACCGCGACCTAAAATACAACTTCCCAAGGTAGGGCGGTGTGAGTGCCCCCTTCTGCTCCACTTTTTCAAAGTTCCGAATGGTGTCCTCTCCCCTATCTACAATTCCTGATGTTTTCATGATGCCTTCCTTGGTCTTCCACACCCGGCCTTTGCCCCTTCCCCGTCCCATAAGTCGTACACAGCAAAAAGGCCCCTGCCTTAACAGCAGGAGCCTTGAAAGCTATATCACAAGCCGAAAATTACTTCTCGATCTTGGAAACAACGCCGGAACCAACAGTGTGGCCGCCTTCGCGGATAGCGAAACGCATGCCTTCTTCCATGGCAACCGGGGTGATCAGCTCAACGTGCATATCAACGTTGTCGCCGGGCATGCACATCTCAGTGCCTTCGGGCAGGGTGATGATGCCGGTAACGTCGGTGGTACGGAAGTAGAACTGAGGACGATAGTTGTTGAAGAACGGGGTATGACGGCCGCCTTCTTCCTTCTTCAGGACGTAAACATGGCCATCGAAAGTGGTGTGGGGATGAACAGAGCCGGGAACAGCCAGAACCTGGCCACGCTCGATCTGGTCACGGTCAATACCACGCAGCAGAGCGCCGATGTTGTCGCCAGCCTGAGCGAACTCGAGGCTCTTGCGGAACATTTCCAGACCAGTGATGGTGGTGGTCAGCTTCTCTTCCTTCAGACCAACGATTTCCATCTGATCGCCGACATGAGCAGTACCACGCTCAACACGACCGGTAGCAACGGTGCCACGGCCGGAGATGGTCATAACGTCCTCAACGGGCATCAGGAACGGCTTATCAGCAGCACGGTCCGGGGTCGGGATGTAGCTGTCAACAGCGTCCATCAGCTCCCAAATGCACTTGTATTCCGGAGCATCGGGATCCTTGGAAGTGCTCTCCAGAGCCTTCAGAGCGGAGCCACGGATGATCGGGGTGTTGTCGCCGTCGAAATCCTGGCTGTCCAGCAGTTCGCGAACTTCCATTTCGACCAGGTCGAGCAGCTCTTCGTCGTCAACCATATCGCACTTGTTCAGGAACACAACGATCTTGGGCACGCCAACCTGACGAGCCAGCAGGATGTGCTCACGGGTCTGCGGCATCGGGCCATCGGTTGCAGCAACAACCAGGATAGCGCCGTCCATCTGAGCAGCACCGGTGATCATGTTCTTGATGTAGTCAGCATGGCCCGGGCAGTCAACGTGGGCATAGTGACGCTTCGCGGTGTGGTACTCAACGTGAGCGGTGTTGATCGTGATACCACGAGCCTTCTCTTCAGGAGCCTTATCGATGCTGGAGTAATCCATGAAATCGGCGTCGCCCTTCAGAGCCAGAACCTTGGTGATAGCGGCAGTCAGAGTGGTCTTGCCGTGGTCAACGTGACCGATGGTACCGATGTTGACATGCTCCAAAGAGCGGTCAAATTTTTCCTTTTCAGCCATTGGAAGTATCCTCCTTTAATTCAAACAGATAAAATAGCCTGTTGTAAGGCTATCATACTAGATTTTTCAAGAAAAATCAAGTATTTTGCGCGAATTTGTGCAGAATCAGCCCTTATTGCGCTCGGTCATGATCTTATCTGCAACACTCTTGGGAACCTGCTGGTAATCAGCCGGCTCCATGGAGTACTGGCCACGGCCCTGGGTCTTGGAACGCAGGTCAGTAGCGTAACCGAACATCTCGGACAGAGGAACCATAGCGGTGACACGGGCAGTGCCATCGGTGGATTCCTGGTTCTGGATCGCGCCGCGGCGGCTGTTCAAGTCGCCAATGACGTTGCCCATATACTCGTCAGGAACAACAACGTCAACCTTCATGATGGGCTCCATAATGACGGGATCAGCCTTCTTCATAGCATCCTTGAATGCCATGGAGCCGGCGATGGAGAACGCCATTTCAGAGGAGTCAACTTCATGATAGGAGCCGTCCCACAGAGTGACCTTGACATCCACGACGGGATAGCCAGCCAGAATGCCGGACTTCATCGCGCCCTGGATACCGTTGTCAACAGCGGGGATGTATTCCTTCGGGATAGCGCCGCCAACAATACCGTTGACAAACTCATAACCCTTACCCGGGTTGGGCTCAATCTTGATCTTAACGTGACCATACTGGCCCTTACCACCGGACTGACGTGCGTACTTGGTTTCCTGGTTAGCATCCTTGCGGATGGTTTCACGGTAGGCAACCTGAGGTGCGCCAACGTTAGCTTCGACCTTAAACTCGCGGAGCAGACGGTCCACGATGATTTCCAGGTGGAGCTCGCCCATGCCGGCGATGATGGTCTGACCGGTTTCTTCATCGGTCCAGGTACGGAAAGTCGGGTCCTCTTCAGCCAGCTTAGACAGGGCAATACCCATCTTCTCGCTGCCAGCCTTGGTCTTGGGCTCGATGGCAACGCGGATAACCGGCTCGGGGAAGTTCATGGACTCGAGGATGATGGGATGCTTCTCATCGCACAGGGTATCACCAGTGGTGGTGTTCTTCAGACCAACAGCAGCGGCGATATCGCCAGCGTAGCAGATGTCGATATCCTTACGGTTGTTTGCATGCATCTGCAGGATACGGCCGATACGCTCGTCCTGATCCTTAACAGAGTTGTAAACAGTGGTGCCAGCCTCAACGGTACCAGAGTACACGCGGAAGAAGCACAGCTTACCGACATACGGGTCAGTCATAATCTTGAATGCCAGTGCAGAGAACGGCTGATCATCGGAAGAAGTGCGATCTTCTTCCTCGCCAGTCTCCGGGTTGGTGCCCTTGATGGCCGCAACGTCGGTCGGAGCAGGCATATAATCAACGATTGCATCCAACAGTTTCTGAACGCCACGGTTCTTGTAAGAAGAGCCGCAGACAACAGGAACGATCTCGTTGGAAATAGTAGCCTTACGCAGAGCAGCCTTGATTTCTCCCTTGGTCAGCTCTTCGCCGTCCAGGTACTTCATCATCAGCTCTTCGTCGGTCTCAGCAACAGCTTCGATCAGCTTGTCATGATATTCCTGAGCCTGTTCTTTCAGGTCTTCAGGAATTTCCTCAACGCGCACATCATTGCCCATATCATCATAGTAGATATCGGCTTTCATGTCGATCAGATCGATGATGCCGCGGAAAGTGTCTTCCTGGCCGACAGGCAGCTGGATAGGCACACCGTTGGCATGCAGACGATCATGCATCATCTGTACGCAGCGGAAGAAGTCAGCACCCATGGTATCCATCTTGTTGACGTAAACCATGCGGGGAACCTTGTACTCGTCAGCCTGGCGCCAAACGGTTTCAGACTGAGGCTCAACGCCACCCTTTGCGGCCAGAACGGTAACAGAACCGTCCAGAACACGCAGAGAACGCTGAACTTCAACAGTAAAGTCAACGTGGCCCGGGGTGTCGATGATGTTGATACGATGACGGTTCTTTTTGAACAGAGCCGGATCGTGCTGGGTCTCGGTGTGGCTCCAGTAGCAGGTGGTTGCAGCGGAAGTGATGGTAATACCACGTTCCTGTTCCTGCTCCATCCAGTCCATCGTAGCAGCGCCGTCATGAACTTCGCCGATCTTATGGTTAATACCGGTGTAGTACAGAATGCGCTCGGTGGTGGTGGTCTTGCCTGCGTCGATGTGGGCCATGATACCGATATTTCGGGTCATTTGCAGGGATACGTCTCTCGGCGTTGCCATGGCTTAAACCTCCTCAGTAAGCAGATCAATAACGGTAATGCGCGAAAGCCTTGTTGGCTTCTGCCATCTTGTGGGTATCTTCGCGCTTCTTGACGGCGCCGCCAACGTTGTTGGTAGCGTCAATGATCTCGGCGGCCAGGCGAGCGGACATGGTCTTTTCACCACGGCTGCGGCTGTACAGAGTCAGCCAGCGCAGGCCGAGGGTCTCGCGGCGGGCGGGGCTGACCTCCAGAGGAACCTGGTAGGTGGAGCCGCCGACACGGCGGGCCTTAACTTCGAGGCTGGGCATGATGTTTTCCATGGCCTTCTCGAACATTTCGAGAGGATCGTTGCCGGTCTTCTCTTTGACAGTCTCAAAAGCTTCGTAAACGATCTTCTGAGCGACGCCCTTCTTGCCATCCAGCATGATGCTGTTGACCAGACGGGTGACGAGCTTGGAATTGTAAATAGGATCAGCCAGAACTTCGCGCTTTGCGATTTTACCTCTTCTGGGCATCTTTCTTCCCTCCTTCACATTAATGATATCATCGGTACTCGAAAGTTAAAGAAAACTCCCGTTATGCCACAAAAGGGTCAGCTGACCATTTTATGGCGAAAAGATGTTTCCTTACTTCTTGGCACCGGCCTTGGGACGCTTTGCGCCGTATTTGCTGCGAGCCTGGTTACGGTTTGCAACACCCTGAGTATCCAGAGTACCACGGATGATGTGGTAACGGACACCGGGCAGGTCCTTAACACGACCGCCACGGATCAGGACAACGCTGTGCTCCTGCAGGTTATGGCCGATACCAGGAATGTAGGAGGTGACCTCGATACCATTCGTCAGGCGGACACGGGCAACTTTACGCAGAGCAGAGTTGGGCTTTTTGGGGGTCATGGTACGAACAGCGGTGCAAACACCACGCTTCTGGGGGCTGTTCATGGTGGTGTACTGCTTCTTCTGGGAGTTGTAGCTCTTCTGAAGGGCAGGAGCAGTGCTCTTGGTTACCAGGACCTCACGGCCTTTGCGTACGAGCTGGTTAAAAGTAGGCATTTCTTTTCTCCTTTCTTGATTATTCCGCGCAGTTTTTTGCGGGGGTTGTGCTTCCATTTTGGCCGCACTTGACCCCTTAACTCACGCATTTATTATAATAGCGGATAAAACACGCTGTGTCAAGAGTATTCACAAAAAATATTTCAAATAATCGTGCAAGATGCTGATTTTCTGCACTGGGGGTTCTAATTGTGTGCTTAAGATGTATCTGAAAACAAAGAATCAGATACACCCTCGGACTTTCCCCTGCTTATTTTGCAGCTTCCAGCTGTGCCACGCAGGCTTCGGCTTCGTCCAGAATGCGGCCGAACTTATCCAGGGCAGCATCCACCGGGGCGGGGGTGGTCAGGTCCACACCGGCATGGCGCAGCTCATCCAGCGGGTAAGCGCTGCCGCCCATGTGCAGGAACTCCAGGTACTTCTTAACAGCCGGTTCGCCGTTCTTCAGGATGCCCTCGGACAATGCCACGGCAGTGGAATAGCCGGTTGCATACTTATAAACATAGAACGGGCGGTAGAAGTGCGGGATGCGTGCCCACTCGTACTGTACTTCGTCATCCACAACCAGCTCCGGTCCAAAGTAGTCCACAATGAGCTTCTTGTACAGATTGTTCAGGGCGGCGGGATTCAGGGCTTCGCCGCGCTCGGCCATGGCGTGGGCATCGCGCTCAAACTCGGCAAACATCGTCTGGCGGTAGACGGTTCCCTTGAAATTTTCGAGGTACTGATTCAGCAGGGCCAGGCGGGTTGCGGGATCCTGGTTCTTTTCTGCCAGCAGGTGCTCAATGAGCAGGTTCTCGTTGACGGTGGAAGCGACCTCTGCGACAAACAGGGTATAGTCGGCATACTGGGCAGGCTGGGTATGGCGGCTGAACCAGCTGTGCATGCTGTGGCCCATCTCATGCGCAATGGTGGAAACACTGTCCAGCGTACCGGTAAAGTTGCACATGATATAGGGGTTGGAATCATAGCTGCCGCCGGAGTAAGCGCCGCCACTCTTGCCCTTGTTGGGGAACACATCGATCCAGCGCTCGGCAAAGCCCTTGCGAACGATGGTGCCGTACTCTTCGCCCAGCGGTGCAACGGCATCCAGAACCATCTGCTTGGCCTGGTCATAGGTGTAATGGGCGCTGACACCCTTGGTCAGCGGGGCGTACACATCATAGTAGTGCAGCTCGTCCACACCCAGGATGCGCTTGCGCAGAGCAACATAGCGGTACATATCCGGCAGGTGCTTGCGCACAGTAGCCACCAGGTTATCATAGACCTGGCCGGGCACGTTCTCCCCTGCCATGGACATGGCGCGGGAAGATTCATAATGACGGACGGAGGCTTCGGCGGTAGCGGTCTTGACAGCGCCGGAGTAAGAGGCAGCCAGCGTGTTGATGTGCTGGCGGAAGCTCTTGTAGTAGCTTTCAAAGGCATTCTTGCGCAGCACGCGGTCATTGGAGGTTTGCAGCAGGATGTAGTTGGAAGCGGTCAGCTCCACATCGTTGCCCTCGCCATCCTTGACGGAATCGAACACCATGTCGGCGTCTTCCAGGTTATCGGCAACATTTTTCGGGGTGCCGAATGCCTCACCGAAAGCAGCCAGCAGCTTTTCTTCCGGGGCGGTCAGGGTGTGAGGCTTTGCACGCAGCAGGTCTTCCAGAGCAAAACGATAGGGGGCAACCTGCTCGTCAGCCATGATGGCATCCAGGGTTTCCTGCGGCAGTGCCAGGATTTCCGGCTGAGCATAGGCGATGGTACCGACAGCCTTTACATATTTGGCGGTAGCGCGGGCATCCATGCTCTGGGCGTCATCAGCACGGGTGTCCTCGCTCAGACGCAGGCTGGTGTAGACAGCCAGGTTTTCCAGTTCACGGAACACGCCGATTTCTGCATCATAAAATTCACGAATGCTGGCAGCGTTGTTCAGCTTGCCCTCCCAGGCAGCCAAAGCTTCAATTTTGGGGTCAATGGCGGCAAAAGCCTTTTCCCATTCCGCATCGCTGGCGTACATTTTGGTCAGGTCCCACTGGTACTGCGGGTCCATCTCTTTGCGTTCTTTCAATGCTTCCGACATGGCGGATTCTCCTTTTCTATATGGTGTCTTTCTGAGCCAGTCAGGGAAGCGTTCTCCCCTGCCCTCCATGCAGGCACCATTCATCCTGCACAGACAAACCCAGTATAAAAGTATTATACACCAAATGTTAGAAAAAACAAATCCGTTTTTATTTAACAAAAAGCCTGCGCAGAAACAGTGTTTATGCACGGTTCCTGCACAGGCTCATTTCTCTAACTTTCTTTATTTGTCATTTGCCCGGCTTTCCAGCAGGCTTCTTACTTCTCCTGCCAACGCTTCGCTTCCATTTGTCGTAAAGATACATTCAGACTGCTCTTTCCCGATTCTGAAAAACACCTGATAGTCCTTATTTCCGCAGAACGTCAGCACATCCAGCATGGGCTCGCTCTCTCCTGCCTGATAAGTAACCCAGAAGCGCAGCCGCAATGGATTGGGGGTGATTTTTCCCGCCTGTTCATTGGTCACGCCATTGCGGCAGACAAGATATACCGTTGCGGCCCCCTGACTTGCTGGTAAATCCACCTGCTGCATATAGACACCGCTGCCCATTGTTTCACAATGCTGCATCCATGCGGCAACTGTGGGGTATTGCTGCCATACATCTTGTGGTACGTTCCACATCACTGTACTTTGGTAGTTTGCAGATGCCACAAAAGCAATGCACCATAAAAGTACCGCCAGCAGTGTTGCTGCCGCTAAATACAGGACTCGCCTTGCTGCTGCTTTTGCAGCAGTTGCAGCGCCGCTTTTTCCCGCCGCTATAAAAAAGAGTCCGCTTATTGAAATGAACAGAAGTATCAACAATCCAATTGCCGCGCCAAGCCCAACAAATTGCAGAGCAAGCCCTAGCAAAATTGCCATTACCGCAATCAGTACCCACGTTTGTTTTGCTGTCAGGCTTCCGGCCGTTTCTGCCTTTTCCTGTACATCTGGTTCTCTTGTTTCTGTCTTTTCTTCCAAAGCAGCCTCTTCCGGCGGGATACCCAACAGTTCTCGGAGCATAAACAGGTTGGCTGTGCCGGGCAGAGCTTTCCCTGTCTCCCACCTTGCCACAGCCTGCCGTGTTACCCCCAGCTGCTCTGCCAGCATTTCCTGGGTCATGCCTTTTTCTTTCCGGGCGGATGCAATTTTCTCTCCCAATGTCATGGTGCTATCCCCCTTTCTTTGGGGCCAGCATAGCACAGCTGTACTACTATTTTCAAGCAACTTTGTATCACTTTTCTGCCACTTTTCCGCAATAAGCAGTTTCATTCCCCGCAAAGCAGCATAAAAAATCCCCCACAGTACCCTTTCCGTTCGCAGTTGCCCGCGCGGAGAATGCTGTGGGGGATGTTATGTTTTATTGTCAGGCTAAGCTTATCAGATAAGAAAAGTCTTACTTTTCAGCGTGGTCGTAAGCGCTGCCTTCGGCATCGCGGATTTCCTCGGCGCGAGCCAGCTCTTCTTCAACCTCCGGCAAACCGGTTCCGGCGGGGATCAGCTTACCGATGATGACGTTCTCCTTCAGACCGGCCAGCGGGTCAACCTTGCCCTTGATGGCGGCTTCGGTCAGAACGCGGGTGGTTTCCTGGAAGGATGCAGCGGACAGGAAGCTGTCGGTTGCCAGGCTGGACTTGGTGATACCAAGCAGGATCTGACTGGCCTGGACCAGCTTCAGGTCGGTTTCGCCTGCATCAATGCGTTCCTGAATCTTCTCGTTCTCGATCATCACATCGCGGCGGTTGACAACGCTGCCCATGATGAACTCGCTGGAACCTGCATCGTCAATGCGAACCTTACGCATCATCTGGCGGACGATAACTTCGATATGCTTATCGTTGATTTCAACGCCCTGCAGACGGTAAACCTTCTGGACTTCGCTGATCAGGTAGTTCTGGGTAGCAATGCGGCCCTTGACAGCCAGGATATCCTGCGGATAAGCATGGCCTTCGGTCAACAGTGCGCCCTTGACGAGCACATCGCCCTCCATCACCTTCAGGCGGTGGCCGAACGGGATCAGGTAGCTCTTGGTAACCGGTGCGCCATTATCGTCAACACCGGTCACTTCAACGTGGCGGCTCTTCTTGGTATCGTCAATATGGACGGTACCGGCGATCTCGGACATGATAGCCATTGCCTTCGGGCGGCGGCTCTCGAACAGTTCTTCAACACGCGGAAGACCCTGAGTAATATCTTCAGCAGATGCGATACCGCCAGTATGGAAGGTACGCATGGTCAGCTGAGTACCGGGTTCGCCGATGGACTGTGCCGCAATGATACCGACGGATTCACCGACCTTAACGCACTGGCCGTTGGACATGTTGGAGCCGTAGCAGCGGGCACAGACGCCAACGTGAGCACGGCAGGTCATCACGCTGCGGATCTCCAGCTCGGTAATACCGGCAGCTTTGATCTTTTCAGCGTCGAACATATCCATCATCTTGTCCTTGGACACAATGAGTTCGCCGGTCTTGGGATCCTTCACGTCATTCAGAGCATAACGGCCAATCAGACGCTCGGAGAAGCTTTCGATGGTAGCGTTGCCTTCGCTGATCTCGCTGACGAGGATACCCTCGGTAGCGTGGCAGTCTTCCTCGCGGATGATGACTTCCTGAGAAACGTCAACCAGACGGCGGGTCAGGTAGCCAGAGTCAGCAGTACGCAGTGCGGTATCGGTCAAACCTTTACGAGCGCCTCGAGAAGAGATGAAGTACTCCAAGATGTTCAGGCCTTCGCGGTAGTTTGCACGGATAGGCATTTCCAGGGTTTTACCTGCGGTGTTAGCCAGCAGGCCGCGCATGCCGGCCAGCTGCTTGATCTGGTCCATAGAACCACGAGCACCAGAGTCGGACATCATATAGATGGGGTTGCGCTGGTGGTGGGTCTTCAGGTTGGTAGACAGAGCATTGGAAACTTCCTCGGTAGCTGCCTGCCAGATCTCAACGGTGTTCTTATAGCGCTCTTCATCAGAGATAAGACCACGGTTGAAGTTCTTCATGACCTTTTCAACCTTCTTGTCAGCCGCAGCCAGAATCGCCGGCTTTTCTTCGGGGATGATAGCGTCAGGCACGGCAACGGTGATGGCGGAAAGGGTGGAATACTTATAGCCCTGTGCCTTGATGTGGTCCAGCATGATAGCGCAGCGCTTGGTGCCATGCTTTGTCAGGCAGCGGCTGATGATGTCGGGCAGCTTCTTCTTGGTGACCTGGAAATCGACTTCGTAATCGAACTTATGTTCGGGGTCGGTGCGATCCACATAGCCCAGATCCTGCGGGATGGGGGTGTTGAAGATGATCTTGCCGACAGTGGTGGTGACAAGGGCGGTTTCGGGGCCGTTGCCAAAGTCCATGGTGCGGCGCACCTTAACGGGAGCCTGCAGGGTGACGATATGCTCGGCGTAAGCCATCAGGGCTTCGTCCTCATCGCGGAACACCTTGTCGTGGCCGGGGTCTTCGGGGTTGACCATGGTCAGGTAGTAAGAGCCCAGGATCATATCCTGCGTGGGCACGGTGACGGGTTCACCGTCAGACGGCTTCAGCAGGTTGCCGGAAGCCAGCATCAGCATCTTGGCTTCGCGCTGTGCTTCGGTGGACAGCGGCAGATGGACAGCCATCTGGTCGCCGTCAAAGTCAGCGTTGAAGGGGGTGCAGACCAGCGGGTGCAGCTTGATGGCGTGGCCTTCGACCAGAACGGGCTCAAATGCCTGAATGCCCAGGCGGTGCAGGGTAGGTGCACGGTTCAGCAGAACGGGATGGCCCTTGATGACGGTTTCGAGAGAGTCCCACACCTCGGTGGAAGCACGCTCGACCTTTTTGCGGGCAGCCTTGATGTTGGAGGCAATGCCCTTCTGGACCAGGTCCTTCATAACGAAGGGCTTGAACAGCTCCAGAGCCATCTCTTTGGGCAGACCGCACTGGTACATCTTCAGCTCAGGGCCGACAACGATAACGGAACGGCCAGAGTAGTCAACACGTTTGCCCAGCAGGTTCTGGCGGAAGCGGCCCTGCTTGCCCTTCAGCATATCGGAAAGGCTCTTGAGGGCGCGGTTGTTGGGGCCAGTGACCGGGCGGCCGCGGCGGCCGTTATCGATCAGGGCGTCAACTGCTTCCTGCAGCATGCGCTTTTCGTTGCGCACGATGATGTCGGGAGCGCCCAGCTCCAGCAGGCGCTTCAGACGGTTGTTGCGGTTGATCACGCGACGGTACAGATCGTTCAGGTCGGAAGTCGCAAAGCGGCCGCCATCCAGCTGGACCATGGGGCGGATATCCGGCGGAATGACCGGAACAACGTTTAGGATCATCCACTCCGGGCGCTGGCCGGACAGGCGGAATGCATCAACGCACTCCAGGCGTTTCAACAGGCGGACGCGCTTCTGGCCGGTAGCCTTTTCCAGTTCCTCATGCAGCTCTGCGGACAGAGCTTCCAGGTCGATCTCAGCCAGCAGCTTCTGGACGGCTTCGGCGCCCATGCCGGCTTCAAAGGTATCCTCGTACTTTTCCCGCATCTCCTTGTACTCGCGTTCGGTCAGGAGCTGCTTTTTCTCCAGCGGAGTAAAGCCGGGATCGGTAACGATATAGTTTGCAAAGTAGAGCACCTTGTCCAGCTGGCGGGGACCGATGTCCAGCATCAGGCCAATGCGGCTGGGAATGCCCTTGAAATACCAGATGTGCGAAACGGGTGCAGCCAGCTCAATGTGGCCCATGCGCTCGCGGCGGACCTTAGCGCGGGTAACTTCGACACCGCACTTATCGCAGATCTTGCCCTTATAGCGGATGCGCTTATACTTGCCGCAGTGGCATTCCCAGTCCTTGGTAGGTCCAAAAATGCGCTCGCAGAACAGGCCGTCGCGCTCCGGCTTCAGGGTGCGGTAGTTGATGGTTTCAGGTTTCTTGACCTCGCCATAGCTCCAGGCACGGATCTGGTCGGGAGAAGCAAGGCCGATCTTGATAGAATCGAACTCTTTATTTTCCATTCAGCGAACCCTCTCATTTAATCGTGACGTAAACAGCATTCCGATCATTCACCGTCGAACAGGTCGTCGCCATTGTCGGCTTCGATCTGTGCCAGAGAAGCTTCATCCGGCTCCTCATCGCCCAGGTCGTCGTCAAAGCCTTCATCGGCATCCTTGACACTGTAATCATCCTGCAGCTCGCTTTCCAGCAGAACGTTATCACCGATATCGCTGTTGTCAAAGTTGGCATCGTCATCGTCATATTCCTGACGCATATCAACAGCGTTGCCTTCCTTATCCTGAACAACAATATCCAGGCCAAGGCTCTGCAGTTCTTTCAGCATAACGCGGAAGCTTTCGGGGATGCCCGGATTCGGCACATCTTCGCCCTTGACGATTGCTTCGTAGGTCTTGACACGGCCCACAACGTCGTCAGACTTGACAGTCAGGATTTCCTGCAGGGTGTAAGCCGCGCCATAAGCTTCCAGAGCCCAAACTTCCATTTCGCCGAAACGCTGGCCGCCGAACTGGGCCTTGCCGCCCAAAGGCTGCTGGGTAACCAGAGAGTACGGGCCGGTGGAACGGGCATGGATCTTATCATCAACCAGGTGATGCAGCTTGAGGTAGTACATATAACCGACAGTAACCTTGGAGGGGAACTTTTCGCCGGTACGGCCATCGTAAACGGTGGTCTTGCCATCATCGGTCAGGTCGATCTTGCTGAAATCGATGATGTGGCCCTTATCGCCCATCAGGCGGGGCAGCTTGGTGGGATATTCCGGTGCATGGTCGCCATGCCACTTATCGCGGGCTTCGGCCAGGCAGTCACGGATATCGGATTCGTGCGCGCCATCGAACACGGGGGTCTGCACATGCCAGCCAAGGGCCTTGGCAACATAGCCAAGGTTGACTTCCAGCACCTGACCGATGTTCATACGGGAAGGAACGCCCAGGGGGTTCAGCACGATATCCAGCGGGGTACCGTCAGGCAGGAACGGCATGTCCTCCTGCGGCAGAATGCGGGAAACAACGCCCTTGTTGCCGTGACGGCCTGCCATCTTATCGCCAACGCTGATCTTACGCTTCTGGGCGATATAGACGCGCACGCAGGTGCGCACGCCGGGCTGCAGCTCGTCAGAGTTTTCGGGGGTAAAGACCTTAACATCCACAACAATGCCGTAAGCACCGTGGGGAACGCGCAGGGAGGTATCACGTACTTCCCGTGCCTTTTCGCCAAAGATGGCGCGCAGCAGGCGCTCTTCGGCGGTCAGTTCGGTTTCACCCTTCGGGGTAACCTTACCAACCAGAATATCGCCGGTCTTGACTTCGGCGCCGATGCGGATAATGCCGCGGTCGTCCAGATCCTTCAGGGAATCATCGCCGACGTTGGGGATATCGCGGGTCACCTCTTCAGGTCCCAGCTTGGTATCGCGGGCTTCGCTCTCGTACTCCTCAATGTGGATAGAGGTGTAGATATCCTCGCGGACCAGCTTTTCGTTCAGCAGAACAGCGTCCTCATAGTTGTAGCCTTCCCAGGTCATGAAGCCGATCAGAGCGTTCTTGCCCAGAGAGATCTCGCCGTCCTTGGTGGCGGGGCCGTCAGCCAGAACATCGCCCTTCTTGACAACATCGCCCACATAGACGGCGGGGCGCTGGTTGACGCAGGTTCCCTGGTTGGAGCGCATAAACTTAATCAGTTCATAGGTATCGGCAGAGCCATCTTCCAGACGGACAACGACCTTATCTGCGTCAACGCTTTCAACGGTGCCGTCATGGGCAGCCAGCACGCAGACACCAGAGTCGGTAGCAGCCTTATATTCCATGCCGGTAGCAACCAGAGAGCGCTGGGTAACCATCAGAGGCACAGCCTGACGCTGCATGTTGGAGCCCATCAGAGCACGGTTACAGTCATCGTTTTCCAGGAAGGGAATGCAGGCGGTAGCCACAGAAACCATCATTCGCGGAGAGACATCCATGAAATCGACCTGTTCACGGGCAAATTCCTGAATGTCGTTGCGATGACGGCCGGAAACGCGGGAACGGACAAAGCGGTTGTTCTCGTCCAGCGGTTCGTTGGCCTGTGCCACGATGTATTCATCTTCAACGTCGGCGGGCATATAAACAACTTCATCGGTAACAACGCCGGTTTCTTTATCCACGCGGCGGTAAGGTGCCTCAATGAAGCCGTACTTGTTGATCTTGGCGAAAGATGCCAGATAGGAGATCAGACCGATGTTGGAACCTTCGGGCGTCTCAATCGGGCACAGACGTCCATAGTGGGTATAATGAACGTCGCGGACTTCGAAGCCTGCGCGGTCACGGGACAGACCGCCGGGGCCCAAAGCGGACAGACGGCGCTTATGGGTCAGCTCAGACAGCGGGTTGTTCTGGTCCATGAACTGAGACAGTGGGCTGGAACCGATGAACTCACGGATGGCAGCCACGACCGGGCGGATGTTGACCAGGCTCTGCGGGGTGATCTCGCCGGATTCCTGGTTCTGCAGGGTCATGCGCTCGCGCACAACGCGCTCCATACGGGCAAAGCCGATGCGGAACTGGTTCTGCAGCAATTCGCCAACGCTGCGCACGCGGCGGTTGCCCAAGTGGTCGATTTCATCGGTCACGCCGATGCCATGGTCAAGGCCCAGCAGGTAGTTGACGGAAGCAAAGATATCGTCAACGGTAACGGTGCGGCTGATGAGCTTATCATGATTCTTGGTCAGCAGTTCTTTCTGCTCTTCCGGATCGGAGGTAGCATCCAGAATCTTACGGATTTCGGCGAAGGAAGCGCGCTCGTTGATGCCGCATTCCTTCACGTCAAAGCTGAAGAAACTCTGGGCATCGACACAGCCGTTGGAGAACACGATCACATTGATCGGATCCTGGCCCTTGCGCTCCACGATAACAGTAACGCGGGAAACACCGGCGTTATCAATTTCAACAGCCTTTTCGTGGCTGATGCGCTCGCCCTTGGCGGCCAGCAGTTCGCCGGTCAGCGGGGCAATGATGTCCTCGGCAGTCTTATAGCCCGCAATACGGCGGAACAGGCACAGCTTGTTGTTCATCTTGAAGCGGCCAAAACGAGCCAGGTCGTAACGGCGCGGATCAAAGAACAGCAGGTTGATGTGGCTGCGGGAGCTTTCCACCGTCGGCGGCTCGCCGGGGCGCAGCTTGCGGTAGCACTCCAGCAGGGCTTCCTCTGTGGAATGGGTGATATCCTTTTCCAGGGTGGCGTTGATTTTGGGTTCAGAATCGCCGAAGTACTGGCGGATCTGCTCATCGGTGCCAAGACCCAGTGCGCGCAGGAAGGTAGTAACCGGCAGCTTGCGGTTTTTATCAATGCGCACATAATATACATCGGAAGAATCGGTTTCGTATTCCAGCCATGCGCCGCGGTTGGGGTTCATGGTTGCGGTGAAAAGGTCCTTGCCGGTACGGTCCTTGCTGGAAGCATAGAACACGCCGGGCGAACGAACCAGCTGGCTGACGATAACACGTTCTGCACCGTTGGAGATGAAAGTGCCGGAATCCGTCATGAGCGGGAAATCGCCCATGAAAATTTCCTGTTCCTTCACTTCGCCGGTGCTTTTGTTCAACAGGCGCGCAGTGACATAAAGCGGCGCAGCATACGTTGCGTCACGCTCTTTACATTCTTTAATGGTATATTTGGGGTGCTTGTCCAGACGGTAATCGACAAATTCCAGCGAGAGATTCCCGGTGTAATCCTCGATCGCGTCAATGTCGTGGAACACTTCGCGCAGGCCCTCGTCCAGGAACCAGTTATAAGAGTTTTTCTGGATCTCGATGAGGTTGGGCATGCCAATCACTTCGTTGATGCGGGAAAAGCTCATTCTGGAGGTTCGACCGTTTTGTACGGGCTTGACCTTTACCATAAAATGCGACCACTCCTATTCCGTTCAGATTTGTTTTTGGCAAAAGCGCTCCGCCGAAGCAATGATTTTCTTGGAACATTCGTCGTTTTTAACAAAGTTTGAAAAAACGCGAAAAAATCAAAATTCCTTTAGGGCGCTCTATTCCATTTTGTGATACTATGCCAGTATACCAGCCAAAAAGCTGATTGTCAAGGGCTCTTTTGGCATTTTGCGTGTTTTTTTATCAGGAAATTGAACGCCCGGCTGCGTGTCACATTTCTTTTGGCAAAGTGCTATTTTTGCATTTCTTCTGCCACTTGACAAATCCTTGAAATGCCGCTAATTGGCACAATGCCCAATTACCTTGTGTGTTTTTTGTATGGGTTGCAGCCTGCGTTTTTTCTGCATCTTCCCGGTTTTTACGCTTTGCAAACAAAAAGTGCCCTTCCCGCCGTTATCCGTGTGCAGGGTGGGCACTCGTCTTTTTTTGGTGTTATGCGTTTGATGCCGGGCCCGTCACACGGGTATTTACACCAGCTCCACCCGGTATTTTTGCAGCCAGTAATTCAGCTGCACAAACCAGGCAATGGTCTGCGGGGTGGTCATCAGCTGGCCATACCAGGGGGTCGCAGTCTCGGCAGCGGTCAACAGCTGTTCCAGCGCTGCCCTCTTGGCAATACGCAGCAGCGGGGCATCCGGGTCCTGCATCGCACTGCGCAGCATGGCGCTGACAGCGTTCAAATACGCCGGGTTCCATGTTTTAGGGTAGGGGCTCTTTTTTCGCCACAACACTTCCGTGGGCAGCACGCCCTGCATCGCCTGGCGCAGCAGGCCTTTTTCGTGGCCCTCGTAATCCTTATATTCCCACGGCACGCTGTACAGGTATTCCGCAATGCGGTAATCGCAGAACGGCACGCGCACTTCCAGCCCGCTGTACATACTCATTCGGTCCTTGCGGTCCAAAAGGGTCTGCATAAACCAGTTAAAGTTCAGGGCAAACATCTGGCGCATCCGTTGTTCCAGGGGATCCAGACCGGGGCGGATGGAAGTTTGCTCCAGCGTGGCGCGGTAGCCTTCATCAATATACGCCGCCGGGTCAATGCCGCCGAACACCTCCGGCTTAAAAAAGCTGACCCTGTATGCCGTGCTCTGCGCCCAAGGGAAGCCATACCGCTCCCGCACGGTCTTATCCCTGTACCAGGGGTAACCGCCAAATATCTCGTCCGCGCACTCGCCGGAAAGTGCCACGGTGGCTGTTTTACGTATCTCACGGCAGAACAGCAGCAGCGAGGAGTCCACATCCGCCATACCGGGCAGGTCGCGGGCGTCCACCGCTTCCAGCAGGGCGGCGGCCAGTGCTTCGCTGTCCAGCGTTACCCAGGTATGCTGCGCGTTCAAGAACTGGTTCATGGTGCGGATATACGGCGCATCCGGGCTGGGCTGGAAGTGGGTGGCGTGGAAATACTTTTTGTTATCCTGATAACCGACCGAGAAAGTCTGCAGCGTTTTGCCCCGCGCCGTAAAGTGGGAATCCGCGATTGCCGAAATCAGGCTGGAATCCAGCCCGCCGGAAAGGAAGGTTGCCACCGGCACATCCGATACCAGCTGCCGCGTGACGGCATCCATCACCAGGTCCCGCACTTTGGCTGCGGTGTGGGTAAAATCATCGGGGTGTTCGTGGTCGGTCAGCTGCCAGTAGCGGCGCACGGTGAGGCGCGGCGCACCAACCTGTGGCACAGTGTATTCTGCGCAGCAGCCGGGCTTCAATTCCTGCACATTGCGGAACACCCCGCACCCCGGCGTGCGGCCGGGGCCGAGCAGCAGCACATCGGCCAGCCCATGGGCATCCACCTGCGGCGGGATCTCCGGGTGGCAGAGCAGCGTTTTCAGCTCGGAAGCAAAGATCAGGCCGTCCCCGCGCAGGGCATAGAACAGCGGCTTGACCCCGATGCGGTCCCGCGCCAGAAAGAGCTTTTGCGCCCGCTGCTGCCACACAGCAAATGCAAAAATACCGTTCAGCTTTTCCAGACAGTCCGGCCCCCACTGGGCAAAAGCATGTAACAAAACCTCAGTATCGGAATGGCTTACAAAGCGATGGCCCAGAGCCGCAAGCTGGGCGTGCAGCTCCGGCGTGTTGTACAGCTCGCCGTTGTACACCAGAATGTATTTCTCCCCGCCCTGATCCAGCACCATGGGCTGGCAGCCGTTTTCCAGATCCACCACAGCCAGCCGCGCATGGATCAGCGCCGCATGGCCGTGCAGGTACATTCCCCGCTGGTCCGGCCCGCGGCGTGCAAGGCTCTTCTGCATTCGGCAGTAAGCTGGGTAGTTGGCTGCAATCTTATTTGGGTCCGCGCTGATCTGTCCGGCAATTCCACACATCGTTATCCCCTCCCCTATATCATCAGGGTAATCGTATGCTGTGGCTTTGTCATTTATGCCTGCTGCACACAAAAATACACCCGCACCGCCGGGCAAACAGCAGTACGGGTGCAGATGATTTTAATTTGCTATTTCTAGAATCACGGCATCAATCCAGGAAGTCGCGCAGCTTTTTGCTGCGGCTGGGGTGGCGCAGCTTGCGCAGGGCCTTTGCTTCGATCTGGCGGATAAGTTCACGGGTAACGTTGAACTCCTTGCCCACCTCTTCCAGCGTGCGGGGGCGGCCATCTTCCAGGCCAAAGCGCAGGCGCAGGACCTTTTCTTCACGCGGGGTCAGGGTTTTCAGCACATCGGCCAGCTGCTCTTTCAACAGGGTCTGGCTGGCGGCTTCGGCGGGAACGGGTGCTTCCTCATCGGGGATAAAGTCGCCCAAGTGGCTATCTTCCTCCTCACCGATGGGGGTTTCGAGGCTGACGGGTTCCTGTGCCACGCGCATAATCTCGCGCACTTTGTCCACCGGCATATCCAGGCGCTCGGCAATTTCTTCGGCGCTGGGCTCATGGCCGTTTTCGTGCAGCAGTTGGCTGGAAACCTTTTTGACCTTGTTGATGGTTTCCACCATATGCACAGGGATACGGATGGTGCGGGCCTGATCCGCAATGGCGCGGGTGATGGCCTGGCGGATCCACCACGTTGCATAGGTGGAGAACTTGAAGCCCTTGGTATGGTCAAACTTTTCAACCGCTTTGATCAGACCCAGGTTACCTTCCTGGATCAGGTCCAGGAACTGCATGCCGCGGCCCACATAGCGCTTTGCAATGGAAACTACCAGACGCAGGTTGGCTTCGCTCAGGCGCTGCTTGGCGCGTTCGCCGTCCTTGCCGCCTTTCTGGATATCCAGGGCCAGCTGCACTTCCTCATCGGGGGTCAGCAGGGGCACGCGGCCGATCTCTTTCAGGTAAACCTTAACGGGGTCATCGATGGTAATGCCGTCCGAGGTAACGGTATCCTCAAAGTCATCCATCCCCTCCTCGCCCATATCGGCCACAGCGGACATATCAGTGGCGTCATCATCCACCACTTCAATGCCGTTGCTTTCCAGCTCTTCATACAGCTTTTCCATCTGCTCCGCGTCAATAACACGGCTGCTTTCTTCCATAGCGTCACTGATTTCGGTGCTGGTCAATTTGCCTGCACGGCGGCCCTGTTCAATCAGGTTGCGAATCGAATCTTTCTTTTCTGCCATAAGTAGTTTCTCCTTTGGTTTTTATTCTGCCCATCTTACTGGAACGGGATAAAACAACATGGTTTTGGCCGGTTGGAAATTATTCTTCCGGCGGGCGTTCGCCCACTTTTTTGCGGGCAAGGGCGGCAAATTTCTGCCGGAATTCATCGTCTGTGGTGCCTGCCACCTGGGCGCTTTCGGGGTTTGCGGTCTGCAAACGATCCAGCAGCATATCAATATCCCGGCGGGTCAGGCGGGTATCGGCGTTTTGGGCCTGGGCCAGCATCACCTGGCTGTAGGCTTTTTCCTCCAACAAGGGGGAAAGGGTCGTGGCGTTGGCGGGCTGGCCGCGGGCGGCACAGTCGTAAATCGCCTTGATTGCCTGCTGCATTTCCGGCAGCACCACCATGCCAAGGTTCAGCCGCTCCCGGATGTAGGGGATGGCGCCGGCATCCTGCAGCATAGCCGCCACAAGCTGGCGGGCGGCGCTTGCGGCCCCCAGGGCAGCTTCGCCCCCGCGGTCATAGGGCACGCGGATATCCGCCGCAATTCCCTGGCGGGAAAGTTCGTTCTGCTCTTTGCGGCGCGCCCTGCGCCCGGCCCCGCGCACGGCGCTTTCCAGCTGAACCAACACAGCCTTTTTATCAATGCCGGTCTGCTCCGCAATGCGCCCGGCATACACATCCCGCGCTGTGGGGCTGACCGCGCTGCCTGCCAGAATACCGATGGCTTCATCCACATATTGCAGGCGCTGGGCATCGTTACGCAGGTCATATTTTTTCACTGCCTTAGCCAGCTTGAACTCCAGCGGGGTTGCGGTGCCTTCCAGCACGGCTTCAAACCGGTCGCGGCCATAGGTGCGGATAAATTCATCCGGGTCCTTGGCACCGGGGATGTTCAGCACCCGCACCTGCAAATTGGTACCGGAAAACAGCGCCAAACTGCGCTCCGTTGCCTTCTGGCCTGCTTCGTCCGAGTCATAGCTCAGCACCACTTCGTCGGCGTATTCCGTCAGCAGCTTGACCTGCTCCGGCGTCAAAGCCGTGCCGCAGGCACAGACAGCGGTATCAAACCCGGCTTCGTGCATCGAGATGACATCCATATACCCTTCGCAGAGGATATACCGCTTGGACGTTGATTTTTTTGCCACATTCAGCGCAAACAGCGTGCGGGATTTGTGGTAGACCATCGTTTCGGGCGAGTTGATGTATTTCGGCTTGGAATCATCCATCACGCGCCCGCCGAACGCAATGATATTGCCCCGCACATCAATGATGGGCACCATCACGCGGTGGCGGAAGATATCATACAGATTGCCCTTGGCGCTACGCTTGACAAGGCCGGAGGATTCCAATTCCGGCTCGGTAAAGCCGCGGTGGCGCAGGTAGTGCAGAAGGCCGACAAAATCTTCCGGTGCATAGCCCAGGCCAAACCGGCGGATGGCCGCATCCGAAAGGCCGCGTTTTTCGCGCCAGTAGCGGCGGGCCATGGCGGCTTCCGGCGTTGGGGCGTTGAGCTGGTCATAAAAATAGCGCGCGGCGTTGCGGTTGATCTCCAACAGGCGGGAGCGGGAACGGCTTTCCTGGTCGTCCTCCTCCGGCATGGGCATCCCGGCGCGGCCCGCCAGCTGTTTAACAGCTTCCACATAGCCCAGGTTGGAAATTTTGCGCACAAAGTTAATCACATCCCCCGCCGCACCGCAGCCAAAGCAGTAAAAACTTTGGGTATCCGGGTAGACGGTAAACGAAGGGGTTTTCTCGTTATGGAAAGGGCACAGCCCGGTATAGGTCCGCCCGCGATGACGCAGCTGCACATATTGGCCGATTACTTCGGTAATATCATTGCGTGCAACCACTTCCTGTATGTATTCCTGTGGGATCAATGGGGCTCCGGGCCTCCTTTCGCGTATATATCGTAATAATTTATAGGTTAGCGGGCGCACAATGTGCGCCCTTTCGGGGCGGGCGGCAGTGCTCTAACATACTGCCAATTTTATAGCACCTGCCACTTTTGCGGCACAAACAGCTCCTCAAACAGGCGGGTAGCAAATTCATCGCTCATGCCGGAAATATAATCCGCCACGGCACGGTCCATTCCCTGGTGATATGCCACCTGCATATAAAAATTAGGCATCAGCGTGGGGTCCGCGCAAAGGCGCTCATACAGCGCTTCGATCATCTTGTCCACTTTTTTCTCTTCGCGCTTGGCATCCTTGTCCACATACACCGTGCTGTACATAAAGTCTTTCAGCACACCGTATGCCTCCTCCACTTCGGGGGAAAACTGCATTTTCCCATTTTTGCAGTTTGCGCTGTTTGCCACAAGGTCGGTGATCATTGTGGTGATGCGCCGGGATTTGGTATCTCCCAGCACCTGCACGGCATCCCGCGGCAGGGCGGTGGGGTTCAGCACACCGGCGGCCACGGCATCCTCAATATCATGGTTCAAAAAGGCAATGTGGTCCGCATAGCGCACGGTACAGCCTTCCATCGTGCGGGCCCAGGCGCCTTTGGTGTGGGTAATAATCCCGTTGCGCACCTCCCAGCAAAGGTTCAGGCCCTTGCCGTCCTTTTCCAGGTAGTCCACCACCCGCAGGCTTTGGCGGTAGTGGGTAAACCCGCTGGGGCACAGCCGGTTCAGTGCGCGCTCCCCCGCGTGGCCGTATGGGGTGTGGCCAAGATCATGCCCCAGGGCAATGGCTTCGGTCAGGTCCTCATTCAGCCGCAGGGCGCGGGCAATGGTTCGGGCAATCTGGCTGACTTCCAGCGTGTGGGTCAGCCGGGTGCGGTAGTGGTCGCCCTCCGGCGAAAGAAACACCTGTGTTTTCTGCTTCAACCGCCGGAAACTTTTACAGTGCAAAATTCTGTCCCTGTCACGCTGGTAGCAGGTCCGCAGGTCATCTTCCGGTTCCGGGGTGCGGCGGCCAAAGCTCTGCTCACTTAAAGCGGCATAGGGGCTTAAGGTCAGGCGTTCAATTGTCTGGGTCTCTTCCCGCACAGTCACGGCGCAGCCTCCTTTCCCCTATCCGGTTCCCCGTTGGGCATATCATGCCCAAAAACGGCTCTCTATATTATAAATACGATAAAAAGCCGCCAAACACTTGTATGAAATGTAAAAATTTCATGGGAAATTCTGCTTTCTTGCCAGAAATGACTGCGCAGCATCAAAAAGCTGCGTAAAGTGGTTTGCTGATCGTCACTTCGGCACTGCCGCGGGTCAGCTCGCTCAGGTCATGGCACAGGGCTTCTTCGGTTGCGGCAGGCATGCGCCAGCGCAGGGTCACAGCGTCGGCATACTCCGGTTCCTGCAGTTTGGCCCCGGCGGCTGCGATCATCCGCTGGGCCTGTTCAAACTTGGGGTATGGCACGGTCACGGCGCAATCCGTCACCAGCCGCATGCTGACAATTTCCGCCTGCTGCAAGGCTCCGGATGCCGCCGCGGTGTAGGCCCGCACCAGCCCGCCGGTACCCAGCAGAACTCCGCCAAAGTACCGCGTAACCACCACGATCACATCCGAAAGCCCCGCATGGCCGATGGCTTCCAGCACGGGGGTACCGGCGGTTTTGGCGGGTTCGCCGTCATCACTGTAGCGGGTGCGGCCGCCCTCGCGCAGAACATAGGCATACACATTATGCCGCGCGGTGCGGTTGGCCGCTTTGATGCGGTTCAGGTGGGCAAGGGCAGCTTCCTCGGTATCGGCAAACGCAGCGGAAGCAATAAAGCGGGAGCGCTTTTCTTCATATTCAAAGGTGGAAATACCGCGGATCGTTTGATAGTCCGGCATAGGGGTTCTCCTTTGAGATGCAAGATGATGTATTTGAAAAAAATACCGCAGATGTTGCCATCTGCGGTATACAAAACCTTAATGCAATTACTTGCCAGCCTTGTTGGCGTAACGGCGCTTAAAGCGCTCAACACGTCCGCCGGTGTCAACCAGCTTCTGCTTGCCGGTGTAGAAGGGATGGCACTTGCTGCAAACTTCAACGCGGATCTCCGGCTTGGTATCGCGGGTATGGATCACGTTGCCGCATGCGCAGGTAATGGTGCAATCCACATAGTTGGGATGAATACCCTGCTTCATTTTCATTTCACCTCTTTCTCGATCATGACTAAAGGGAGCCATACTTGATATATGTGCTCATCACAATCTTCGAATTTCGGCTACCAGCAGACGCCATCCTGTGCGTGTGGAGCAGCCCTCTGAACGATTGCTAGAGTATTTTACCAGAGTTTTTGTGTTTTGTCAAGTAGTGCGGGCAATCTTTTGTGGCGGCAAATTGCCAGCAAAAGTGCAATCATTTATATGCCCATCCGGAACGTCGAGGACGCCGTCTCCTACTGTGGGGCAAAGTACATCACACGTTTTTTGTATCTGCTCCGGTAAGTTTCCGGCGGAGTCGGGTACCCCCGCCCTACTGGGTGTTTGTGGGTTGGCCGCACACAATAAAATGCTCTGTAGGGAACGGTCTTGACCGTTCCGGGGCCTTGTAGCAGATGCCGCAACAATTTTCCGCAAAGCCTTTGGCTCCCCTTCGAGGGGAGCTGTCGCCGAAGGTGACTGAGGGGTGATTCCCCAAGCGGAGCCTGAAAATGCGCGTTATTTCCTCACTGCGGCGGCTAGAGGGCTGTATACAAAAAAGGCCGTCTGCGTATTACAGCAGGCGGCCCAAAAGCGCCAAACCTATGGAATCACATTATGCCAGCAACGGCTTAACGGCAGCGGCCAGTTCTTCTTTCTTGGCTTCGGCTTCGGCCAGGTCTTTGCCCTTGGTGGTAAAGTAGGTCTTGATCTTCGGCTCGGTGCCGGAGGGGCGCACCACAACGGTGCAGCCGGATGCCAGGGTGTAGATCAGCACGTTGGCGGCGGGCAGACCGGTCTCTTCAGGCTTTTTATAGTCCACAACCTTTACAACGGCGTCACCGCCAAAGTCCTTGGGCGGGTTCTCGCGCAGGCCGGACATAATGCCCACCATCTTGTCCATGCCGGACAGGCCCGGGAACTCAAAGCTGTCAACCTTGTTCAGGTAGCGGCCATACTCGGCGTAAATGCGTTCCAGCTCTTCCTTGATGGAACTGCCCTTTGCGCGGTAATAAGCAGCCATTTCGCAAATCAGCATAGAGCCGATGATGGCATCCTTATCGCGGACGTAAGGACCAGCCAGGTAGCCATAGCTTTCCTCAAAGCCAAAGATGAAGCGGTCAACCTGACCAGCAGCTTCCAGCTTGGCGATCTGATCGCCGATCCACTTAAAGCCGGTCAGCACATTGCGGCACTCAACACCGTAATGCTCGGCCACCTTGTCCGCCAGCGGGGTGGACACGATGGACTTGCACATGACGGGGTCTTTGGGCATGGTCCCCTGCTCAATGCGGCCCGCGCAGATGTAATCCAGCAGCAGAACGCCGACTTCGTTGCCGGAAAGCAGCTCATAGCTGCCATCCTTGCACTTAACGGCAATGCCAACGCGGTCAGCATCGGGGTCAGTGGCCAGCATCAGGTCTGCACCAGACTTTTCGGCCAGTTCCAGGCCAAGGCGCAGAGCCTCGAAGATTTCGGGGTTGGGGTACGGGCAGGTGGGGAAATTGCCGTCCGGCTTTTCCTGTTCCGGCACAACGGTGATATCGGTAATGCCGATGTCATGCAGAACATGGGTGACCGGAACCAGGCCGGAGCCGTTCAGCGGGCTGTAAACCAGCTTCAGGCCGGCGGTCTTGCAGATACCGGGACGGATGGAGCGGGCTTCGATTGCTTCATACAGGGCGTTGATGCAGTCATCGCCAACGTATTCGATGATGCCCTTTTCCAGCCCCTCGGCAAACGGCATGGTTTTGGCGCCGGTCAGGATGTCGGTCTTCTGGATTTCGGCGTACACGATGTCAGCGGCCTCATCGGTCATCTGGCAGCCATCGGGGCCGTAGGCCTTATAGCCGTTGTACTTGGCCGGGTTGTGGGATGCCGTTACCATGATACCGGCGTTGCAGTTATAATACCGGGTAGCAAAGCTCAGTGCGGGAACCGGCATCAGGGCGCTGTAAATGCGCACCTTTACGCCGTTGGCGGCCAGAACTTCGGCAGCAGCCTTGGCAAACACATCGCTCTTGATGCGGCTGTCATAGCTGATAGCAACGGTCTGGGTGCCGCCCTGGGTCTTGACCCAGTTGGCAAGGCCCTGGGTAGCCTGGCGCACAACATACACGTTCATGCGGTTGGTACCGGCGCCGATCACACCGCGCAGACCGGCAGTGCCGAACTTAAGGGCAACGGCAAAACGATCCTGAATGGCAGCGTCATCGTTCTGAATCGATTCCAGCTCCGGCTTCAGGTCGGGGTCATCCAGGTTGGCAGCAAGCCAACGGCTGTACATTTCTTTATACATTTTGGACACCATCACTTTCTTACCCTGTAAAAGTTTTGGGTAAATTTACTTGTTCAAATTAAATATATCAATTTTAGTTTGCGTTGTCAATCAAAAAAAGCTGGAATTCCGGCTTTTTGCCGGGGCTTTGCCTGTTTTTTACCCTACAGCGTCAAGGCAGATTTTGGGCACAAAAAATATGCTTGCCGCCGCGGGCGGAACAGGATATACTGAAAACAATCAAAGTACGCAATTTGTTGAAAAAAAGGAGTTGGCTGCGCCATGTATGCACACGTTGTCAGCCTGGGGGTAACGGGGCTGGATGGCTACCCCGTTACCGTGGAAACCCACATCAGCGGCGGTCTGCCCAAATTTGCCATGGTGGGCCTGCCAGATTCCGCCGTGAAGGAAAGCAGTGAGCGGGTGCGCAGCGCCATCAAAAACCTGAACTGCCCCTGGCCCGCCAGCCATGTTACCGTCAACCTGGCCCCCGCCGATGTGCGCAAGACCGGCAGTTTGTATGACCTGCCGGTGTTCATCGGCATTTTGGCGGCGCAGCAGTACATCCCACAGCCAGAGCCGCACCAGGCATTTTTGGGTGAGCTTGGGCTGGATGGCACACTGCGCCCCATTGCCGGTGCCCTGCCCATGGCCCTTGCCGCCCAAAAGGCGGGCGTGACCGAGCTGTTTGTTCCTGCCGAAAACGCCGCCGAAGCCGCCGTGGCCGAGCAGCTGACAGTTTACCCCGCCCGCAGCGCTGCGGATGTGATCCGCCACCTGGCGGGGCAGGCAAAGCTCAGCCCCGCCAGCCGCACAGGATACGATGCCGCCGGGCAGTGGCTTGGCCCCGATTTTGCGGATGTGCGCGGCCAGGCGGAGGCCCGCCGCGCGCTGGAAGTTGCCGCTGCGGGTGGGCACAACCTGTTGATGGTGGGCCCGCCGGGCACCGGCAAAAGCATGCTGGCCAAGCGCCTGCCGGGCATCCTGCCGCCGCTCAGTTATGAGGAAGCGCTGGAAACCACCGCGATTTATTCCGTTGCCGGGCTGGTGCAGGCCGGGACCGGATTATTGCAGCAGCGACCGTTCCGCAGCCCCCACCACAGTGTCAGCGCCGCAGCCATTGCGGGCGGCGGCACAGTGCCCCGCCCCGGCGAGGTCAGCCTGGCCCACAACGGCGTACTGTTTTTGGACGAGCTGCCAGAGTTCAGCCGCGAAGCGCTGGAGGTGCTGCGCCAGCCAATCGAGGACGGGTGCATCTCCGTGAGTCGGGTACACGGCACCGCCACCTACCCCTGCCGTTTTATGCTGGTTGCCGCCATGAACCCCTGCAAGTGCGGGTATTATGGTTCCGGCGTGCGGGAATGCAGCTGCACGCCCAGTGCGATCGAGCGCTACCGGCAGCGGATTTCCGGCCCGCTGCTGGACCGCATTGACCTGCATGTGGAGGCCCGCCCCGTGGAGTACGACGCCCTTGCCGCAAAAACCGGCGGCGAGCCGAGCGCTGACATCCGCACGCGGGTGGCCGCGGTACGCGCCATTCAGGCCCAGCGCTACCAAGGCCTTGGCTTTACCTGCAACGCCCAGCTGCCCAGCGGCATGCTGCGGCGCTACTGTCCGCTTGCGCCCGCCGCCGAAAAGCTGCTGCGCGGTGCGTTTGAACGCATGGGCTACAGCGCCCGCGCCTATGACCGCATCCTGCGCGTTGCCCGCACCATTGCCGACATGAACGGCGTGGAACAGATCGGCGCCGCAGAGCTGATGGAAGCGCTGCAATACCGGAGAATGGACAGGGCGGTAGGCAAATAAAACCGTTCCGGCTTTATTTGCCAAATGAATAAATAATAAAGAATAATTAAAAATGCAGGTGGACCGCAGTGCTGCGCACGGCTCAGAAATATTAGTGTTCTATATTTGACAGAACTCTAACATTTTTGAGCGTTGTGCCAGCAACGCGGTCCACCTGCATTATTCTCTACTCTTTTTATTATTCTTTCTATTTGACTCGTTCCTTTTCGGAACGGGCGAAATAGAACATCCACTGCTGCAAAATTCCGGCGTTGCCATAGGCTGGGAATGGGTTCTACCCGGCGTAATGCTGGTCGATCACACGCTGGATCCACACATCCACGGGGGCACACTCCATGCGGCCATAGGCAAACAGGGCTACGCAGTTGGCCACCTTGATGCCCACGCCGTGCTGCTGCATCAGAGCTTCCAGCAGCCGGGCATCGGGCAGGGTTTCCAGCGCGGCAAGGTCCAGCGCTCCCGCTGCAACTGCCTGGGCGGCAGCCAGAACATACGGGGCGCGGTAGCCCAGCGCGCAGTCCCGCAATGCCTGCTCCCCTGCCGCGGCGAGTGCCTGCGCCGTTGGGAACGCATACAGCACATTCCCGCCCGGCTGCAGCAGCGGCGCACCGTACCGGGTACACAGCGTTTCCACGCAAGCCTGAATGGCCGGGATATTTTTGCGCTGGCTGATGATAAAGGTAACCAGCATCTCCCAGGCGTCCTGGCGCAGAATGCGGATGCCCGCCCCGGCCCGGGCCGCTGCGCAAAGGTAGGCATCCTGTTTGGGCACCGCGGCGCGGATGGCCGCATAATTGCGGTTCAAATCAAAATAGCGGTGCCAGAAGCCCTGCCATTCTTCCGGGGTACAGCTAGCTGTATACGTATCACCGCTGCCGGGCTGCAGGTACAAAAGCTTATCCCCGGCCAAAAACCGCCAGCCCTGCGGCGTTTGCGCAATGCGGAACGCCTGGCCGCTGGCGGCTATTTTTTGCAGATCGAAATCATCCGGTATCGTTACGGTCATGGCTCGCGCAGCACCTCCAGCATGCGGCGGGCGCTGCCTTCCCACGAGTATTTTTGCAGTACGGCGGCGGCATCCCGGCCGGGGGTTACATGGTCCACACTGCCGTGGTTGGTGGAAAGGTCAATGTAATCAGCGTGGGAGCCGTAAATTTCCCGCATGCAGGGGGTATTGCTCACCATCACGCGTGGAGCACCGCAGGCAATGGCTTCCAGCGGGGGGATGCCGAACCCCTCATACAGCGTGGGGAACAAAAACGCCTTGCAGTTTTCCATCAGGCTTTTGGCTTCGCCGTCCGTCACATAGCCAAGGTACATCACGTTGTTCAGGTGGTCCAACCCCAGGGCAGCGGCCTCTTTGGCAAGGCTGCCGCCGCCCGCAATTGCAAACATAACCTGGGGTTTGCTCTGCGCAGCGCGCAGCACCCAGGGAAAGTTCTTATTTTTAAGTAGGTTGGACATTGAGAAATAATACTCGCCCTTTTTCAGCTGCGGCCACTTGCTGTACTCACCAAACAGCATGGGGTCAGGGCGCACGCGCTGCATATGCTGCCAGGCGTTATACACCACGGTGATCTTTTCGGGGTTCACATGGTAATATTTCACGATCTCGCTTTTGGAAAATTCCGAGACAGTCACGATTTTTCTGGCTTTTTTGGCAATGGCCGCATACTGCATGCAGTGCCAGACAGCGCTGGTGCGGCCGCGCAGGTCGGTATAAAAATCCGGGCGTGCTTTATAGCACACATCATGCACCACGGCAATGCCCTCGTTCCCACGGTGGAACATGGGAATAACGTTGCACATGCCCAGCCAGCAGCGCCCGCTTTGTGCCAGATATCGGCCATACACCCGCTGCCAGCCCAAAATGCCGCTGGACTGCGGCAGGGTGACCACCTTGATATTGCGGTATTCGGGAACGATACAATCCGGCGGAACCGCCACTTCCAGCTCGCCGGGTTCCAGCATGGGGTCCATGGCAGCGAGTATTTCCCGCGCATAGCGCTGGATGCCGGAAAGCTGCTGCACCAAAAACGAACCGTCTACTGTATACTTGGGCATTTTCATTCTCCTTATAAACGGCACCGCGTTACTGCGTCAGGATGCCGTATTGGTATTTGCACTGCAAAATGCGCTGCACGCTTTCGTCCAGTCTCTGCTGGGGGATGGTACCCTCCTGCACAGCTTCCAGCACGGCGGTATAGGCATCGGCAAGGCCGTTGGGCATCAGCAGCAGGTCTGCACCGGCCTGCAGCGCCTTGACCGCCGCCTGACCGGGGGTATATACATCGGTGATGGCCTGCATCGCCAGCGAATCCGTCACGATCAAGCCCTGATAGCCCAACTCCCCGCGCAAAAGATCCGTCAGCATGACGCTGGAAAGGGAGGCCGGGGTATCGTCCCCTGTTACCTGCGGCACGGTAATGTGGGCCGCCATAATCAGCGGAGCATTGTTCACATTTTGGGCAAAGGGCACCAGCTCACAGCTGCGCAGGTCATCCAGCGTTTTGTTCAGCGTTACGGTGCCAACGTGGGTATCCTCGCTGGTATCGCCATGGCCGGGGAAATGCTTGAGGGTGCAGGCAATGCCCGCATCGGCAAACCCGGCGCACGCCCCACCCACAAGGTCGGCGGCGGTCTGCGGTTCACTGCTGAACGCGCGGGTACCGATGACCGGGTTATCGGGGTTGGTGTTCACATCGGCCACAGGGGCAAAATCCAGGTTAAAGCCGTATTCTTTTAAGTAGCCGCCAATGGTGCGGCCCATGGCGCGGGCATCTTCCGGGTTACCGGATGTTCCCACCGCCGCAGCGCTTTCGTATTGGGGCAGGTCAAACGCGGCATTGTTGGCAAGGCGCGCCACCAGGCCGCCCTCCTCATCAATGGCAGTAAAAAGCGGCGTATCGCTCGCCTGCTGCAAATCGTCCAGGAATTGGGTGATCTGCTGCGGGCTTTCCAGATTTTTGCCAAAGATCACCACGCCGCCCACCGGGTACTCCGCCAAAGTCTGGCGCATGGCATCCGTCAGTTCGGTCACGCCGTCCGCCTTGGCATCGTTGATCTGGTCCTGCGTTTGGCTCAAGTCCAGGGAATCGGGTCGAACAAGAAAGAGCTGCCCCACCTTTTGTTCCAGCGTCATCTCCTCCAGCAGCTGCTGCACGGGGTCCGGCTCCGGGGTGGGCTGTTCCATGGGTGCTGCCTGCGTGGTTTGGGCTTGCTGTGTTGGTGCTTCGGTCGGCTGGGCCGCCTTATTGGGGAGTACATCTTTTGGGGCAGCAGAACAGGCGCACAAGACTGCCGCCAAAATGGTTGACACAAATGCCGCGAATCTTTTTTTCATGCTTACCGCCCCCTGTTGTTTGTCTAGGGTGTATCCTCTAATAAGATAAACGAAGAAGTCATCCAAATTGTTACATAAAAGGCATTTTTCCTATCCATATTTTCACAGGGAAATATCTTTGCCTTAAGTTGGCGGGCGCACAATGTGCGCCCCTGCGGTCACTATAGGGAAATGCCATTTTCCCCGCACAACGCGCCCTGCTGCATATGCTGGCCTTGCGGCGCGTTTTATTGTATTTTAATTATACCATGCCTCGCGGCAGAATGGAATGGAATTTACAGGAATCAAGTGGTAAAATCCCGCATTACTCTGCAAAAAGCCCTCGGCACAGTGGTTTGGCACCGTGCCGGGGGCTTTGCATTGGTTCAGGCTTTGCTGCCGGACCGATTATTCATCATCAACGGTATTGTCATTGCCAACCGGGTCTTCGGCGACAACATCGGCAGTTTCGGGGGTGGCTTCCTTCTCGGCTTCCAGCGCTGCCTTGTCATAGGCAAAGGCGTTCAGGGCGTCAGTGCTCACTTCATACACAACGCCTGCTGCGCCGGAGCTGCGCAGGTAGCACAGGGTATCGTCCTCGGCGTCGTTGCCGCCAAAGCTGCACTGGATGCTGGTGCCATCCGATGCAATCAGGGTAACGATGGCATTGGGGGTATCCAGACCATACACGGCATCGGCCTGCGGTTCGGTCACGCTCCACTTGGTTTTCAGATCGCAGATGGTGCTCGCCATCTTTTTGACGATATCCTGATTCAGGTTATACTCCGCATCATCCGTCAGCGTCCAGGTGCTGTCATTCTGGGCAAAGCTCAGGGTTCCGCCGTTGGCGGTCTGCACCACCATCTTGGTCACATCGTCCACATCTATGTCCGTAATGCTCTGGGCGGCATACAGCTGCTTTGCGGTTTTGCAGATGCCGCTCAGGGCCGAACTGTCCAGCGTATACACCGGGCCGTCTGCGCTCAGGCGGGCATACCAGTTGTTTGTGATGGAGTTCTTGCTGCCAACGGTCAGCGTCCATTCGGTATCTGCCGTTTTCAGGCTCAGCTCATAAGTCGGGGTATCAAAGCCCATGCTGGCAACATCGGCGTCATCGCTCAGTTCGCGCAGCGCGGTCAGAGCGGTCATGCTGTCGGCAACGCCTTGGGCCTTACTCTGGTCAAGGGGCAGCGCGGGGTCAGAATCCAGTGTCCAGGTATCATCCGTTTTGGTCAGGGCGGATTCCAACGTTGCGCCATCGCTGGCGTCTTTGTAGGCAATCGCGATCACACTGTCAGCATCCAGGCTGCACAGTGCAATGCTGGTATCCTCTTCCTCGGTGTCTGCATGGTTCAGCACGCCAAGGGCAACGCCCAGCACAACCACCACGGGAACCAGCACAAAAAGGGGCAACATTTTCTTTGTGTTCATTGGCTGTTATCTCCTAAGGTTTCTGCGGCACTGGAAATATCAACGGCGGCGGCGCACCAAAGTGATGGCAATACCGACCACGATAAAGGCCAGCGGCACCACGATGGTAAACAGCAGGCCAAGCAGCATGGTGGCCTTGGCAGGTACCGTCAAGGTTTCGGCGCTCATACTCTTGCTGTCAATCACCACACCGTTTTCTTCGCCGGTCATCCAGTTCATGGTACTTGTTAGTAGCTGTGCGTTGCCACCAATCAACAACGAGGCATATTCCCTAGCGACATACTCTATCCCCTTGCTGTTCAGTAGATTAGCGCAGTTCACCCACACTACCTTTGCACCAGTGGTGCTGTTGCTGGCGGCAACGGCAATGTTAAAGGGGCCGTTGGGGTCATTTGCGCCCTGCTCAGCGGTGGATGCCTGGGCGTAATCCTGCATGGCGTAAGCCGTGCTGCTGGTGCTCAGCAGGGTGGTCAGGGTCAGGTCATCGGTACTGTCGCCCTTCACAATGCCCTGTGCCACGGGGGTAAAGACATGCATGCCGTCGGTCACGCCCGCGGTGATCTCGTTAGAACTCAAGTTCGGCAAAAGGCACGTCTGTGCAGTGCCGTAAAGGTAATAGTTGCTGTCGTTTTCAATCACAAGGCCTTCCTGGCGGGTCATGCCGTACTCTGCCAGCAGGGCATCCAGTTTGGGGGTGTTCACCGTCAGATCGGTGGTCACAAACAGGTGGCCGCCGTTTTCCAGATAGGTCTTGATGGCAGCGGCATCCAGGGTGGAAAGGTCCGCCTGCGGGTCGTTGATCAGCAGGGCTGCGGCATCTTCGGGCACTGTATCGGTGGTCAGCAGGTTCAGGTCCTGCACGGTAACGCCGGAATTATCCAGCGTTTCGGTAAAATCGCTTTCCAGGCTGGCTTCGCCGTGGCCGGTCAGCTGGTACAGCACATAGCTGTTCTCCCGCGTGACCTTGGCAATGCCGGAGGACAGCGCATTTTCAGCGGAGAAGCTCATTGTGTAACTGCCGGTAGTATAATAGCTGGAATAATCCGCCGTATACATATCATTGTAGTCCACCACGGTGTGGTTATCCCCGCATACAAGGATCACGCTGGAGGAGCTTGCGTTCTGCGCGTCATACTGCTGTGCAAAGGTGGGGTACAGCGCGGGGTCGCGCTGCTGCCAGGTAAAATGGCTGCTTTCGCCCGCATAGCGGTCCAGCATTCGCGTAATGTTGGAATCCTCGTTGCCGGTTTCCGCCAGGTAATAGGCGGTCACATCGGTGTTCAGTTCCTGCAGCATGGTTTTGGTGGTATCGCTCAGGGTGAACATTTTGCCGGTGGAAATATCAAACTGGGTAAACTTGGTGGGCACCGCGCCCACCACAAGGTTGAGCAGAATTACCAGCACCAGCACCACAACGGCCAGCACGCTGGCGTAAGCACCGCTGCGCAGGCTGCGGCGGCGCGCTGCCTGCTGTGCCTGGTTAGGGGCAGGGGCATTGGCCGCGTTCTTTTTCTTAAAGTTCATCGTCGGACCCCCCTCTTTAATTCCAGCGGCGGCGTTCCAGTGCCTGACCCGTCAGGAAGAGGAACAGTCCCGCCACCGATAGATAATACACAATGCCGGTCACGCTGAACATGCCGCCCACAAAATCCGTAAACGGCTGGAACAGTGCCAGCGCGCCAAGCACGCTGTTAAAACCGGTCAGCAGCCAGGCCGGGCGCAGCTTAAACAGCAGCACCAGCACCACGGCACCGCCGCAGAACACCGCGCTGCCCACCGTGACATTTTTGCAGGCCAGACCGACCAGCAGAGCCACAACCGCCAGCACCACGCAGAACACGATGAATGCCAGCGTGTTGCCGCTGGTGAACAGGCTCTTGATGCCGTTCATCAGGTAGCAGATCAGCAGCGCACCAAAAGTAGCCAGGTACGCAATGATCTGGTTTTCCGTCAGGGCGGAGACAAAGGTACCGATGGCAATGCAGGCAGCGCCCATCAAAAAGTACGCCAGCCAGGTGGCGTAAGCGCTGGTAAGGGAGATGGTGCCAAAGGCCGTGAGCACCAGCGGCATGATGGCCGCTGCCGCCATGGGCACGGCAAACACCGCCAGCTGGGCAAAGTACTTACCCATCACGATAGAAGGGATACCCACCGGGCTGGTGAGCAGCAGCTGGTCGGTTTTATTGCGGCGTTCATCCGCAAAGCTGCGCATGGTCAGCGCCGGCAGCAAAAACAGCATGACCAGCGTGGTAGAATACAAAACGGTTGAAAAATCCGACGTGCCATACACCAGGCAGTTGGCGGAGTAATATAACCCGGTAAACGCCAGCATAACACCAATGACAACATAGCCGACCAGGCTGGTGAAATAGCTGCGCAGTTCCCGCTTAAAAATGGCAAACATGGCTCACTCTTCCTCCTTTTGGTCGTTTTCGGCTTCCGGTTGTTCCGGAGTATCATCCGCCGGGGCCTGCGGTTCGGCAGGCTCAGCAGACTGTTCCGGCTGTGCGGCAGCCGCTTCCGGAGCCGGTTCTTCGGTTTCTTCCGGCTGGGCTTCCTCCGGTGCAGTCTCGGTGATCTGTAGGAAGATATCCTCCAAACTCATCGTATCGCTTGTCAGGGACACAACCGGGCAGCCAGCTTCGGCCAGCGCCTTGGACAGGGCCGCGCGCAGGTCTGCACCGGCGGTGCTGGTGGCGGTAAAGCTGACTTCATCGCCCTTTTCTGCGGTCACGCGCAGGTCGGTCAGGCCCTCCACCTTGGCGGCAGCGGCCAGAATCTGTTCTTTGGTGCCAAGTGCCGTGGCGGCAATCATGCCGCGGGCAGCCAGCTGGGCGGCCAGCTCTTCCGGCGTGCCCTGGGCGGCCACTTTACCGTGCGCAATAATCAGCACGCGGTCACAGATCGTCTGCACTTCGCTCAGGATATGGCTGGAAAGGATGACGGTGTGGGTCTCTCCCAGGTCATGGATGAGGTTGCGGATCTCGATCATCTGGGCGGGGTCCAGGCCAACGGTGGGTTCGTCCAGAATGATCACCTTGGGGCTGCCCAGCAGCGCAGCGGCAATGCCAACGCGCTGGCGGTATCCTTTGGAAAGGTTGCGGATCAGCCGCTTTTCCATCTCCTGCAGCCCAGCGCGCTGCACGGCCTGCGCTACATCCTGCACGCGGTCCGCTTTTTTCTTTTTGCCTTTCAGCTCGCTGACAAACAGCAGGTATTCCTGCACGGTCATATCGGTATACAGCGGCGGAATTTCCGGCAGGTAGCCGATGCAGGCTTTGGCCTCCTTGGGCTCTTCCTGAACATCATGGCCGTCAATGGCAACGGTGCCGCCCGTGGGCGCAAGATACCCGGTGATCATGTTCATTGTGGTGGATTTGCCGGCGCCGTTGGGCCCCAGCAGGCCGTAAATACAGCCGTCCTGCACAGTGAAGCTGATATCATCGACCGCGGTATGTTTTCCGTAACGCTTGGTCAAATGCTTGACTTCGATCAATGGATGCACTCCCCTTTTCTTGGGGGCCGCCCGCCGCAGGGCAGGCGTACCCCTGAACTATCCAGAAGTATACTGCCTATTTGTGAAAATTGTGCGTCGTTTTTTTGCCAGGATGTGAAAATTGTGTGCACATGCAAAAGCACCCCTGCGCGGCTGCAGGGGTGCCAAATCAGCTTATTCTTTTGCTGCTTCGTTTCTTTTGCGGGGGGCAGCTTTAGGCAACACCGCACAATTCCCGCCTTGCGGCTTAAGCACCGCTCCGGCAGC
>OLQD01000253.1_pt1 | contig 51733 bp, 46 predicted proteins | sample 1672841 | NCBI WGS metagenome assembly OLQD01 (sample SAMEA3136729, study PRJEB25190) | human gut metagenome | biome: human gut; feature: human-associated habitat; material: faeces | place: Austria | collected 2013 | reverse complement strand
TAGAACCAGGTGCTGTCACTTCCTGCGTTGCTTTATTATAGAACGGAGAAGATTTGTCGCTGTTCAGTTTATAGAAATAATCATCATCCATATTGTTTGCCAGACGATTGTTATCATAGCCCGGATATGTAACACATGCCAGAACATCGCCGTTGTCCGGATCGGTGATCACGGCTGAACCGGTACACGGCTCCAGTGCAAGCATTGCCGGTGTGATCTCAAGAGAATAAATCTTCGCCATGATAAAATCATAAGCCGAAACTGCTCCGTTTTCCAGAGCACTGTAATCTTCCTCATTCATCTTCAGAATACCCTGATCAAACAGTAGCAGACAGATATCCTTTCCGCTGATCTGATAATTCTGTATCATATATTTATATACCTGGCGGCTGAATGCATCACTCTTTGAAAGATAGTCCGTCACATAATCGGCAAGTGCACCTGTGATTTCACTGGTGTCAAGGTATGTAGTATCGCTGTTTACTTTTGTGATATCGATCCAGTTCTTGGAGATCGCATAACTTAAAAACTCATTCAGACTGACGGATCCGTCATTGCTCCATTTTGTCCACATCTCGTCATTGGTATCGATCTTGTCTTTATCAAGGACTTCTGTTCCTTCGATCAGAACATCGTCCACAATAAAGCTTTCATATACCTGCATCTCCTCGGAAAGATCCTGATATGCCGTTGCTGAAGAGGATGTCATCTGACCCCGTATTTCAGAGAAAATCTCTTCTTCCCGGCTCTGAAATTAACTGTAGATACGTTTTTCATTATCGCTTGCATCGTCAGAAGCCAGATGATCTGCATCCAGCACATTATTCTCAAAAAGGCTGTAATACACATCGTAGATCGGGATCAGGATGTCATCCTCTGATGAAATGCTGTCTTTATCAAATTTCTCGGCATCAAAAATCTTATTATATACAATTCCGGCAATATACTGCTCCAGAATCTTATATACTGCGATCTGAAGATTGCGGTCAATGGTAAGATGGATATCATTTCCGGCCTGCGGTGCAACTTCAGAATCTTCTTTCAATACTTTTCCAAGGTTATCCACATAAACCGTTTTTGTTCCGTTCTGTCCGCGAAGTTCTTTTTCAAAATACTTCTCGAGTCCGGACTTTCCGACGATATCACTGCTGCTGTACTGACCGTTTCCGTTTTCACCATTAAGTTCTTCCAGTTCTTCTGCGGAAACCTGACCGGTATAACCGATCAGTGGTGCCATATAAAGACCGTCCTCATAAACCCGGATAGAATCTTCTTCCACATCCACGCCCGGATAGCGGTCTTTGTTTTCCATAATAACAGCAACCGTATCTTTAGAAATATCTTTTGCGATCGTAGTCGTCACATACTTCTGATAGCTGTTCTGTGCAACCGCACTTCGCAGTGCAGTCAGCTTTAACTGCTCTTCTTTTGTAAAACTGGATGGAAGGCCGTACTCCTGCAGCTCTTCTTCCGTGTAAACGGAAAGGTCGATTCCGTACCATTTTTTCGTAGAAAGTGTCTGCATCATCTCTTCTGCCGTACAGTTTCTCTCATCGGTTTTCAAATCTTCCGTATCTGCGTATCCGAAAATATCTGCCCGGAAACGCAGAAGATTAAAGCCTTCCCTTGTAAACTCATACTGGCCGTCACTTCCAATGTCGATCGCATAGTTGGTATAAACCTGGTCACCGCCATCTTCAATCACTTTCATGATCTGATACAGGCTGCCGTTCATCGCAAGATTTCTCTCTCTTGTCGTATCATAGCTGCCTACATCTTCATAGGTGACATTATATGCGAGCTTGTTGTATGCAACCGCATTTCCGTCGCGGTCATAAATATTGCCCCGCGTACTTTTCAGTGTTGTTTCTTTTTTGATCTGCATGGTAAAATCCGTCAGATACTTTTCACCGTTGATGATCTGCATGGTATACAGACGCTGGATCAGTATGCCTGCAAGCAATGCAAACAGGACAACCAGAACGATCAGTCTGGACTTTATCAGTTTGGACAGTGAATTTTTAACATAATTAAACAAAGCTACCTACACTCCTTTGTTCTGCCTTTTCAAGTTTATGGTTCAATGCCAGAAGCAGGCGGTATACAACCAGCGTGATCAGTGCAGTATAGATCACTTCCGGTATAATGATCCTTCTCAGATAGAAGAACAGGCTGATCCTTCCGCGAAAGAAAAACTGAAAAAGATAAACCACCAGATCATAGACCAGATCGCTGAATGCGATCAGAAGTACCGGCATCTTGATATCATCATCATAAAAAATGCGATAACAGAAACCGTTGAAGTATCCAACATAGGTGAAGAGGAGCATATGAAATCCCAGCACCGGTCCGTAAAAAATATCCATCAGGATACCAAAAAATGCACCCACAAACATCCCCTCGCGTTTTCCACGCATCAGTGCAAAAGAAACCGTCAGGATGATCGGAAGATTCGGGGAGACGGATGCAATGGCAAATGTCTGCATCAATGTCGTCTGCAGAACAAATGTCAGTAAGATCAAAATAATCATTATGACTCTGCGTTTCACTGTTCTCCTCCTGCCTGCTTACTGCTTTCTGTCTGTTTTCCGGTTTCTGTTTCCAGAATCATCTCCGTCTCACTCTGTGCCTGAGACTGGATATCTTTCTGTGCCTCATCGGTATTTTTCAGCTGTGTAATGACCAGCACTTCGTGCAGATGTCTGAAATCAACAACCGGTGTAATGCTTCCTGATTTTGTCAGGTTATTTGCATTTTTTTCAATGGAGGCAATGTATCCAATCAGAATTCCTTCCTGATACTGATCCGACACATAAGAAGTCACGACCGGATCGCCGACCTTTACCTTATCATCTTCATCCCGGAGTTCTGTAAATGGTAACACTTTATCCTGATTCATGGACTTTAAGCTGCCACCGACATTGAAATTATCTTTTGTGGTCAGAACCATGGAACTTACATTACTGGAATCATCGATGATGCTTCGCACCTTGGCAAAATTCGGACCGACGTCTGTGACGATTCCGACCAGACCGCTTCCGGCAATGACGTTCATGCCTTTTTTGATGCCTTCTTTGGAACCTTTGTCAATCGTAAAACTTGAAAACCAGTTGGTTCCGTCCATGGCGATCACATTTGCTGCGACCTTCTGATATCCGGAATATTTATCATCCAGATCCAGAAGTTCCCGGTAATTGTCCAGTTCGTATTGTTCGAGCTTTGTGACGTTTAACTGATTGGTCAGATCGTCTACCTGATTTTGAAGCTTTTTGTTTTCTTTTAAAACTTCTCCAAGTGTTTGAAAGTCATTTGCTTTTCCTGAAATCCAGGAACCGGCATTGTTGATTCCCTTCTGCATCGGAACAAATACATATCCGGCAACTGAATTTAAAGGACCTCCGGAAAGATTAAATACCAGACTCGTAAACAGAGCAACAATACACACGCCGGTAAGGATCAGCAAAATATATTTACTTGAAAGATGCTTTTTCTTATTGCGAAAACTGCGAAATTTTTTCATAAAATCCTCGAATCCTTGTTTCTTACTTTAACGTAGTATTTTTCATGCTGAATGGAATCCGTTTATATTTGGAGTCCGTAGCAATCTTTGAAAGACCGCGGACTGCGCTCTCTTCCGGATTCTCACAGGTATTTACTTTAATATTTGTAATCTGTGTAAACAACTGGTCAAGATCTTTGATTTTTGATCCGCCGCCTGTGATATAAATACCTGCATAGATAATATCCCTGGCAAGTTCCGGTGGTGTTTTCTCCAGAATCAGTTTGATAGACGAACAGATCGATTCAAGATTTGCTTTGATTGCTTCATAGACAACCTCTGCGGTAATTTCACGTTCTACCGGAAGACCGCTTACGACATCCAGACCAACAACGGTCATCGTTTCCTGTCTTCCCGGAAGTCCGCTTCCAAGCTCTTCTTTTAATGCTTTGGCGGTTTTCTTTCCGATCACAAGGTTAAATTCCCTGCGGATATAGCTGATGATAGACTCATCGAGACGATTGGACCCGAAATGCATCAGATCACTGAGTACAAGTCCTCCGAGAGAAATCACAGAAATTTCGATCGTGTCTGCTCCCATATCCACGACCATGACTCCGGTAGGCTGATTTACATCAATTCCAAGTCCAACGGCATCTGCAAGTGGTTTTTCACAGAGCATAACGTTTTTCGGACGAAATTTGCTTTTATAAAAAAGTTCAAAGAATGCACGTTTTTCTACATCGGTAATGTCTGTTGGTACTGCGACAAGAAATTCTGCATTCTTTACTCTTCCTTTTAATTTTTTCTCAATATAATCAAAAATCATGGTCTGCAGAAAATTGTAATCTGCGATCACTCCCGTAGAAACCGGAAACGTAACGTTGATGCTTTCCGGTGCTTTTTCATACATTGCATAGGCATCATCGCCATACGCATAAATCTGCGTTTTGTTGATAATGGCAATGGTGTTTTTTTCAGATACCACTTTTCCACTGGATTTACTGAATACTTTAAAATTACATGTACCGAAGTCAATACCATAAATATTGTTACTCATTGTCTTCTCCCTTTTCTTGTGTTATAACAATTTATTTTCGCGAAAACTGAAATACTGCTGATCTCCGATTACGATATGATCAGCAAGGGTTAATCCCAACACCGAGGCGCCTGCCCGAATCTGTTCGGTAAGCTTTTTGTCTTCTGTGCTTGGAGTTGGGTCTCCACTCGGATGATTGTGCAGGATAACGATCATAACAGCATTTCGAAGCAGTGCTTTGCGAAACAGTTCCATGGGGGAAACATATGCATAACTGATGCTCCCGGTTGCGATCACGCTGTCTCCTAAAAATTTGCATTTGGAATCAAAGAAAGCTGCCATAAAAGCCTCTTCCCTGCGGTGCCGGAGTTCTTCCATATAATAATCGGCGATGGAAGACGGACAGTTCATGGATAAATGATATCCGCGTCCGGTTCTGGCAATGCGCTTGGAAAGCTCCGCAATTGCTTTCAGCTGTGTTGCCTTGACCGGGCCAATGCCCCTGCGTTCTAAAAGCTGTTCATATCCGATTTCGTACAGATTCAAAAGATTTCCCTGACACTCCGACAAAAGATCACGCGCAAGATCCAAAGCCGTATAATCCTTTGCTCCTGTCTTTAATATAATTGCAAGAAGCTCTGCATCCGACAGCGCCTCTGCTCCAAGAATCTGAAAACGTTCGTAAGGACGTTCCGATTCCGGCAGGTTTTTCATTGAAATGTGACTCAAAACAGGTTCCTTTCTACTTTTCCGAAGCCACATGAAAACTCATATTATTTTAGCACAGTTCATCTATATTAACAAGGTTGCGTTCATAAAGTTTCTGTAAAGACATGAGAATTCCAAGCTTCGCATGGTACCATGTCAGACCCCCCTGAAAATAAACGGCATATGGCGGTTTCACCGGACCGTCTGCGGAAAGTTCGATGGAAGAACCCTGTACGAATGCACCTGCTGCCATAATAACGTCACAGTCATAACCAGGCATTGCCCATGGCTCCGGAGTGACATAGCTGTCTACCGGTGCAGCAGCCTGAATTCCTTCACAGAAAGCAATCATGGCATCCCGGTTTTGAAATTCCACAGCCTGAATAATGTCATGGCGGCTTTCTGTACTGTCCGGAACCACTTTATACCCCAGTTTTTCATAAATATCTGCCGCAAAAATGGCTCCCTTTAAGGCACCGCTTACAACGGTCGGTGCAAGAAAGAGGCCCTGATAAAAGGACTGGATCACACCAAGCGAAGCTCCTACTTCTTTTCCGAGTCCAGGGGAAGTCAGGCGATATGCCGCATTTTCCACACATTCCTTTTTACCGACAATGTATCCGCCAATCGGAGCAAGGCCGCCTCCCGGGTTTTTAATCAGAGAACCAACCATCATATCCGCTCCCACTGCAAGTGGCTCCCGGTCTTCCACAAACTCTCCGTAACAATTGTCAACCATACAGATGACATCCGGTTTGATATTTTTGATAAATGTGATCAGTTCCCCAATCCGCTCGACCGACAGCGTTGGACGTGTCTGGTATCCCTTAGAGCGCTGGATGGTTACCAGGCGGGTGTTTTCATGGATTGCATTCCGGATTCCATCGTAATCAAATGAACCGTCCGGCAGCAGATCCACCTGGGAATAAGTGATTCCGTATTCGGCAAGGGAACCTTTGGATGGGCGGATGCCAATTACTTCTTCCAGAGTGTCGTACGGTTTTCCGACCGGAGAAAGAAGCTCATCGCCCGGACGCAGATTGGACATCAGAGCGAGCGCAAGTGCATGGGTTCCACAGGTGATCTGTGGACGGACCAGCGCATCTTCCCCGCCAAAACAGTCTGCATATACCCGCTCTAAAGTATCTCTTCCCATATCATTATATCCGTATCCGCTCGAAATATTAAAACATTCTGCACTCACACGGTTTTTCTGCATGGCTGCAATGACTTTCATCTGATTGTATTCCGCATTTGCATCAATCTTTTCAAAACGCTCTTTTAATTCCTGTTCGATTTTTTCGCCAAATGCATAAACTTTCTCGGAAATTCCAAGTTCTTTATATTTTTCTTCCAGTAACTGATTCATTGTATGATTCCTTTCTCGTGTAAAACATCCGTCATTTTCTGTAACATATGATCTTCCCGGTCATTGAATTCGGATTTGTCCAGCCAGATGACATCCTTTTCCCGGCGGAACCAGGTAAGCTGCCGTTTCGCAAAATGTCTGGTTTCCCGTTTGATCACATACACCGCTTCCTCAAGGGAGCAGCTGCCGTCCAGATAATCTAAAATTTCTTTGTATCCCAGTCCCTGCATGGAAACCATATCTTTGCGGCATCCCATATCATACAGCGTTTTTACTTCTGTAAGAAGTCCCTGCTCCATCATTAAGTCCACGCGCTGATCAATGCGCCGGTATAATTTTTCCCGTTCGTCCGTCAGTACAAAATATGCAAAACGATACGGAGATGTTTTCTGATGTTCTTTTTCGTTGTGTGCGGAAATCGGCGTATGGTTCTGATGGTAAAATTCCAGTGCACGGATGACCCGTTTGATATTATTTTCATGAATGGTTTCATAAGAAACCGGATCAATTTCTTTTAATTTTTCATGCAGGGCATGCGCCCCGTATTCTTTTGCAAATGCCGTAAGTTCTGTACGGTATGCCGTATCGGATTCCTCTTTGGAAAAGTCTATGTCGTACAACAGTGACTGGATGTAAAATCCGGTTCCGCCGGCGATAATCGGGATCTGTCCGGCGGCATAGATCTGCTGCAGGGCCTCTTTTGCCATCTGCTGAAAACGGACAATATTAAACTCTTCGGACGGCTCTAACACATCGATCAGATAATGGGGGATTCCCTCCATCTCTTCCGGCATAACTTTTGCAGAACCGATATCCATGTGTTTATATACCTGCATCGAATCCGCGGAAATAACGGCGCCGTTTATTTTTTTCGCAAGTTTTATTGACAGTGCCGTTTTTCCGACGGCTGTGGGACCTGCAAGAATGACAAGTGGTTTCATGAAACAATCCTCTTAAATTTTTTCTCTATTTCGTATTTTGACATGGAAATGATGGTTGGCCGGCCGTGTGGACAGCAAAACGGATTTTCCAGCGTCAGCAATTCCGTCATGAGTGCATCCACTTCCGGCAGGCTCAGTCTATGATTTCCCTTTACCGCTGCCTTGCAGGACATGGTGGCTACTTTTTCCAGTATCAGTTCCGGTGTCTGCCGTCCGGTCAGGTTGGAAAAATCATCAAGCATTTCGATAAACAGATCTTTCATGTCAATATGGTACAGATTATCCGGTACTGCAGAGATCATATATTCTCTGCCACCGAAATTTTCGATCTCATACCCGAATTTTTTGATTTCCGGCAGATACGTCTCTAACATTTCCTGCTCATGGGCATCCAGACTCAGCACAATGGGCGGGCTGACTGCCTGGGATGTAAATTCTTTTTCTTTTAATTTTGCCATCATCCGTTCAAAAAGTACCTTTTCATGTGCCGCATGCTGATCCATGATATACAATTTATCCTCGTATTCGATCAGCCAGTAGGTTTGAAACAATTGTCCGATGATGCGGTGCTTTTTGCGGGCATCATCCGTTAAAAATTCCGGTGAAGCAGCGGCGAGCGTCATCTGTTCGCCAACCGGTTGTTTTTTTGGAATATCTGCAGGAGAGGCTGTTTCCTCCCGCTTTGGGAACGGGTCAAAGGATTCCCGTACCATGGTTTTATCCGGATGCTGTGGCACATACGGCTCAAATGCCGGTGCTTTTTTTGATGGCACAGGCGAAGCCACAGGAGAAACCGGTTTTTCTGGAATCGGAGGCTGGTGATGCTGCTGTCGGATTTCATTGATTCTGCGCTTTTCAAATGGTTCCGGAATCGGTTCTTTGTATGCCGGGGGAAGATTCTTTTTTTTATGTTCTGCTTCATCTACCGGAACTTCCGGAATCAGTTCCTTATGGGAAAGCAGTCCGAAGAGAACATCACACAATTCTTTGTAAATTTCCTGATTGTGTCCAAACCGCAGTTCCATTTTTGTCGGATGTACATTCACATCAAGGGTATCCCCCGGAAATGTGAAATACAAAACTGTAAACGGATACTGGTGCTGCATCAGGAAATTATGATAAGCCTCTTCTATCGATCTGGAAAGCAGAGAACTTTTGATGTAGCGTCCATTGATAAAATAGTTTTCGTAATTCCGGTTTCCGCGGTTAATCACAGGTTTTCCAATATAGCCGGAAAGGGAGAAATATTCTCCCTTGTAGTTTACCTCTAACAGTGCCGCCGCAATCTCACGTCCGTAAATATGGTAAATGAGATCCCGTTTTTTCCCGTTTCCGGAAGTGTGCAGTCTTGTCTGGTTGTTGTTGATATATTTAAAAGAAATATCCGGATGGGACAGGGCAAGTTTTTCCAGCATATCACTGATGTAGGTGCCCTCTGTCTGTGCCGTCTTTAAAAATTTGCGTCTGGCAGGGGTATTGTAAAACAGATCCCGGACCAGAAATGTTGTGCCATCGGGAGCACCGATTTCTTCGTCTGCAATTTCTTTTGAGCCTTCGATCACGTACCGGGTGCCGGTCAGGGCATCGGCTGGTTTGGTGATCATTTCCACTCTGGAAACAGCAGCAATGCTGGAGAGTGCTTCCCCACGGAATCCTAAAGAATGTACACACATCAGATCTTCTGCACTGCGGATTTTGCTGGTTGAATGCCGCAAAAAGGCCAGTGGAACTTCTTCTTTTGGAATTCCGCATCCATTGTCCGTGATGCGGATCAGGGAAATGCCCCCTTCTTTGATCTCCACGGTAATGGCGGATGCACCTGCATCAATGGCGTTTTCCACAAGCTCCTTTACCACAGAACTCGGGCGTTCCACGACCTCTCCTGCTGCAATCTTATCAATTGTCTCCTGACTTAATAACGCAATTTTGCTCATTCGTTTTTCCTTTTTTATATCCTACCAGCGGTTTTTAACTTTGTTCTGAAGTTCATACAGTTTATTGAGTGCATCCATCGGGGTCATGTGGCTGATATCCACGTCCCGCAGTTCCTGAATGATATCGTCATCTTTTACGGTGTCAAACAATGACATCTGTGTCAGATCCACCTCATCGAGATGCGGTTTTTTCTTTTTGCCGGAGGCTTGTCCTTCCACGGATATATTTTTCACGGTTTCCGTAATATCGTTTGCAGAAAGCTGGTTGACAATGTCTTTTGCGCGGTTAATCACAAGTTCCGGAATCCCTGCCAGTTTAGCAACTTGTATTCCATAACTTTTGTCTGCGCCGCCCTTTACAATCTTGCGCAAAAAGACGATGTCGTCTCCTTTTTCCTTGACCGCAATACAATAATTATTGACACTGTTTAGTTTTCCTTCCAGTTCCGTCAGTTCATGATAATGTGTGGCAAACAGTGTTTTTGCTCCCAGTAATTTGGGATTGCTGATATATTCGACAACCGCCCAGGCAATGCTGAGTCCGTCGAAGGTACTGGTTCCGCGTCCGATTTCATCCAGAATCAGAAGGGAATTCGCTGTGGCATTGCGAAGAATATTTGCCACTTCATTCATTTCTACCATAAAGGTACTCTGCCCGCTTGCCAGATCATCTGAAGCCCCGACACGCGTGAAAATCCGGTCCACAATTCCAATGTTGGCAGATTCTGCCGGAACAAAGCTTCCAATCTGTGCCATCAGAACGATCAGTGCGCTCTGGCGCATATAGGTAGATTTTCCTGCCATATTCGGACCGGTAATGATGGAAATCCGGTTATTGTGATTGTCCAGATACGTGTCATTGTCTATAAACATATCATTGACAATCATTTTTTCGACAACCGGATGACGGCCGCCTTTGATATCAATCACGCCGGATTCGTTGATCTTTGGTTTGCAGTAATTATTCTGTCCTGCCACAAGTGCCAGGGAAACAAACACATCAATCTGCGCCACTGCCCGTGCGGTTGCCTGAATACGTGCAACATTATCCGCGATGGTATCCCGGATCTGGCGGAACAGATCGTATTCTAATTCGACCAGACGATCCTGGGAACCGAGTATCGTATCTTCGAGTTCTTTTAATTCCGGCGTAATATAGCGCTCGGCATTGGTCAGTGTCTGCTTTCTCACATAGTAATCCGGCACCTGATCCTTAAAGGAATTGGTCACTTCCAGATAATATCCAAACACTTTGTTGTATTTGATACGCAGGTTCTTAATTCCAGTCTTTTCGCGTTCTTTGCCCTCTAAGTCTGCCAGCCATTTCTTTCCATCCGTTGATGCGTTCCGCAGCCGGTCCACTTCCTCATTGTATCCGGTTTTTATGATGTTGCCGTCACGTACGGAAATCGGAGGATCATCGTTGATGGAAGACTTCAAAAGTGCACACAGATCTTCCAGACAGTCAAAATGTTCCCGGATTCCGGTGGCAAGCTCTCCCTTTAAATCCTCAAGCAGTGTTTTAATTGGAGGCAGCATTTCTAAAGAATTGCAAAAAGCAATCATATCCCGCGGATTGGCGGTCTGGTATGTAATTCTGGTAATCAGACGTTCCAGATCATATATTGGTCCTAAATATTCCCGCAATTCTTCCCGGGTGATCTCCTGATCATTTAAATTTGTAATCAGTTCCTGCCGTTTTAATATCTCTGTTTTGTCGATCAGCGGCTGTTCTACGTAAGAGCGCAGAAGTCTGGCACCCATTGCCGTCTTTGTCTTATCCAGTACCCAGAGCAGGGAACCACGCTTTTGTTTTTCCCGCATGGTCTCTACCAGTTCGAGATTTCTCCGGGAGGAACTGTCAATGATCATATATTTCCCGATGGAATACGGACGGAGTTCCAGAATATTAGAAAGGGTGTTCTTTTGTGTTTCATACAGATATTTCAGTAATGCCGCGGAGGCAATCACACCACAGTCGTAATCCATCAGTCCCAGCCCTTCCAGACTCTGTACATGAAAATGGGACAACAGCGTTTCCTTTGCCAGATCATCCCCGAAATACCAGGAATCCAGAGCGGATACCGCAATTCCCATGCGCTCCTTCATATCATCGATATCTACCCCGCTCATATAAAACGGCTCGTTGCAGATGATTTCTGTCGGACTGAAACGATTCAGCTCGTCCAACAGTTTTCGTTCACTGTCCACTTCCGTTACAAAGAAATCTCCGGTCGTAACGTCGGTCGTCGCAATGCCGTATTTATCCCCGATATATACGATACACATGAGATAATTGTTTTTTGCCTCGTCTAACGACTGCATATCAATGTTTGTTCCCGGAGTGACTACACGGATGACTTCCCGTTTGACAATTCCTTTTGCCAGTTTCGGATCTTCCACCTGTTCACAGATTGCTACTTTGTATCCTTTTTTGACCAGCCGGTTGATATATCCGTCTGCGGCATGAAACGGAACCCCGCACATCGGCGCCCGTTCTTCCAGTCCACAGCTTTTTCCTGTCAGCGTCAGTTCGAGTTCCTTTGAAACTGTTTTGGCATCCTCGAAAAACATTTCATAAAAATCACCCAGACGATAAAACAGGATACAGTCTTTGTATTCTTCTTTTGTCTGCAGATAATGCTGCATCATTGGTGTTACTTCTTGTTTCACTTTTTTCTCTCTTTCTAATAAACCGGATGATAACGTTTCATCACATCATCAGCCAGACGCAGGCCGTCCATCGCTGCCGACATAATGCCTCCCGCATATCCTGCGCCTTCTCCACCCGGATAAATTCCGTGCACACGGCTCTCTCCATTTGTATCCCGCATGATCCGCACCGGAGATGAGGTGCGTGTTTCCATGCCGGAAAGAATCGCATCAGACCGGTCAAACTGCGGAATAATGTTCGAAAAATGTTCCATTCCAAGCAAAAAGGAATGTTCCATGTCCTCTGTCATCAGACCTCTGAGATTTGCAAAGCAGGTCTGCCCTTTTGTCTGGGAATTAAAATCTCCATATCCCTGGCTTGCGATATTCTGCCGGTAATCGCCAAACAGCTGCTGCGGAATCTTTCCGTTTCCCAGCTGATAAGTTTTATGTTCGAGTGTTTCCTGAAAGTGCATGCCATCAAGTGGATCCTGTGCTCCGTAATCGGCAGGGGAAACCGAAACAATAATGGCAGAATTTGCGTTTTTCCCACTTCTGCCCGAATAACTCATACCATTGACACAGGTTTTTTCCTTCATGGAGGAAGCATTTACGACATAACCGCCCGGACACATGCAAAAGGAATATACCCCGCGTCCGTTTGGAAAATTGGACGTCACCTTATAAGGTGCGGCAGGAAGCCGCAGGGCGTTTCTTTTTCCGTTTCCGTACATGGCATCATTGATCATCTGCTGGGGATGTTCCACGCGGAATCCCACGGCAAAATTTTTGGCTTCCATTGGAAGCTGGTGCCGGTGCAGCATCATAAAGGTATCCCTTGCACTGTGTCCAAGTGCAAGAATGGCAACATCGGCAGGAATCACCGTATCATCCTCCGTCACAAGTGCCTGCAGTGCATTTTCTTTTATCTGAATGTCTTTTAAGCAGGTCTGAAAACGAAACTCCGCACCGTGTTCGATCAGGTAATCCCTCATATTTTTGATCACCTTCGCCAGAATATCGGTTCCGATATGTGGTTTTGCATCATAAAGAATCTCCGATGGTGCCCCAAATTTTACGAATGTTTCCAGTACATAACGGTTTCTTCCGGACGGATCCTTCACCACCGTGTTTAATTTTCCATCGGAAAAGGTTCCTGCCCCACCTTCTCCAAACTGTACATTGGAATCCGGCTGCAGAATACCGGTTTTCCAGAAGCGTTCAACGTCCGCACTGCGGTCTTCTACCTGTTTTCCACGCTCTAAAATAAGCGGCGCATATCCTGCAAGTGTCAGCTGCCAGGCTGCAAAAAGACCACAGGGACCGGCTCCCACAATCACCGGACGCCGGTTTAAACGTTCCTGCCCCATTTCCGAAAAACGGTAACCGGTTTCTGTCACAAGGCTGACGGAAGGCTGATGCAGTTTTTTTACGATGCTGTTTTCCTGACGGATCGTTACATAGATGCAATATACATAAAACAATGACGGCTTTTTCCGTGCATCGAGGGAACGCCGCATCACCTCGTAATGAAATGTTTCTTTCGATGGAATACGAAGTGTTTTTCTGATTTTATCTTCCAGATCTTTTTGGGAATGTCCTACTGGAAGCTTTAACTGATTGATTTTAATCATTATGAACCTACTTTACTTCCTGCGACATGTCCGCTGGACCATGCCCATTGCAAATTATATCCCCCACAGATTCCATCGACATCCAAAAGTTCACCAACGAAATAGATGCCCGGGACAATCCGTGATTCCAGCGTATCTGTGTGGATTTCTTCTGTGTGGATTCCCCCAGTGCACACCTGTGCAGCAGAAAAATCCCTTACCTTTTTTAAGCGGACAGGAAATGTCTGTATCTGTCTGCAGAGCGTTTCGGTCTGTTTTTGGGAAATCCGTTCCGTGTGTTCATGAACCGGAATGCCTGCTGCCTTAAGTATAACCGGAATCAGTTTATGGTTTAAAAGCCCACGAAGTGATTCTGCGGCATCCTGTATCCCGGCATCCCGTAAAAATCTGCGCTGCAGTTCCTGCGCAATCATATCTTCGGAAAAATCCGGCAGAAAATTGATGGTAAGTTCTGCCTGTTTTTTCTGATACAGTGCTTTCGAGGCCGGACTGCTGACCTGAAATACCGGAATACCGGAAATTCCGTAATCTGCAAGCTGCAGTTCTCCCCGTTCCTGTTCGCATTTCTGCCCATCTATGTACAAAGACAGGAGTGCGTCCGTGCGGACTCCGGATACTTTGGAAAATTCCATTCCTTCTGCCTCAAATCCACACAGTGCCGGCAAAATCGGCTCAAACCGATGCCCAAACGATTTTATCAGCGAAATCATGGATCCATCGCTTCCGGATTTCGGTGCAGCACGAAGACCTGTTGCAAAAACAAGATTGTGGGAACAATACGTTCCCATGGATGTCCGTACCTCAAATCCGTATTTTGTCTCACAAAGCTGCCGGATGTCACAGGAAGTGACCAGGGAAACCCCGCTTCGTTTCATTTCCGCGGACAGCGCATCCGCAACGGAAGAAGCCTGTCCGGAGTTTGGGTATACATATCCGTTCTTTTCTTTTGGCCAGATGCCGATCTCCCGGAAAAACGCAAGGGTATCTTCCACTGTAAACTGCTTTAAAATTTCCTGTACCAATCCGTGGTCTCCGTAATAACACCGGGGAGACATCTTAAGATTTGTAAAATTACATTTTCCGTTTCCGGTTGCCAGAATTTTTTTCCCCGGCTTATCCATATGTTCTAAGACGGTAACGGACAATCCACGTCTTGCGGCCGTAATTGCGGTCATCATGCCGGAAGCTCCGGCGCCAATCACGAGCACATCCTGTTGTTTTGATTTTTTCTTATCCATAGTCCACCTGTCATTTTATCTGTTAAACCAGTTAAATATTTTATCATATGGGTATAAAATATTCAACTCGAATAGCTTTCCAAAAAGTCAAAAAGGCTCTCTTCATCTGCAAATCCAATGCCATTTTCCGCCTGTTTCTGCAGTTTTTGACTTAAATTCTCACTTCGAATCCCAGTTTCCATATATACAGTTTTTCCATCCGGTAAAAAAACAACCAGCCGGCTGTCCTGTGTACGGATAATATAGGCATTTTCCGTTTCTTTGTAAGGAGTTCCGGTCAAAACGGTGTGCTCGGTTTCGGATGCATATTGTTCTTGGGTATTTTTTGTGTTTTCTACACCTCTTTTCTGATACCAGATGCCAAAGACCAGCAGCAGAACCAGACAAAGAAGAATGCAGATGCCTGTTTTTTGATTCATATCATCACCTTCTAACAGTAGCATCTGCATTTTATTTCCGTTTTATACCATTTACTTTAATAAATGTAATTTTTTTGCAACCCGGACAATCAGAGTTCCTTTCGGGAATTTTTTAATCTCCTCTTCGGTCAGTCCGTGCAGTAACAGTAAGACAACTGCATATACGATAACCGCTGCAAGAATTGCAAGCATGGCAGATACCGCATTGATTTTTAAGACCGCATAGCTGCCATGATAGACGATATAGGTAATAATTCCCATAATAACCGAGGAAATTCCCGGCACAATAAATGTTTTGTGAATTTCCTGATGATAGCCGCTGTATTTTCGTATTGCCAGCGCATTCATAATACACATTAAAAACGCAAAGAACATATTCGCGATAATGACCGCATAGATATTCATGCGGAAAAACAGCATCAGTATAATCAGTACGATCACATGAGCGACAAGCGAAACCGCTGCATTGATAACCGGAATCTTTAACCGGTCAATGCCCTGCAGCAGTCCGTTTGAAAGTGTAGACATTGCATAAAACACAACCGCCATTGCCCCAACCCACATCATGGTACCTGCCATAGGTGCCGTCTGTGCCGTTCCCGGGAAAAGCAGACGACAGATCGGCTCTCCCAATACAGCAAGTCCTATGGCACAAGGGAAAGAAATCACCATAATAAAACGCATGGCAGAATTGATCTGTTCCCTGACTTTTTTCATATCTTTCTGTGCAAAGGACATCGTCAGTGTCGGTACGGAGGAGGCAGCCATCGCGGAGGCAATGGAAATCGGAACATTGATCAGCAGTTTATATTTTCCGGAAAAAACGCCCCACCATACATCGATCTTGTTTTCAGAGTATCCCTGCAATAACGCAACATTTTTGAAAATACTCTGGTCAATGATACTGCTGATATTGTAAACAGTTGTACTTAAAAGAACCGGAACAATTGTGATAATGAGGATCTTCATGGTATAGGCAAATGGCTCTACCTTAACGCCTTTTTCCCGTTTCATTCTTCGCTTAAAGACATGCATATAAGCAAAAAATACGAAAAGTACAAAAATCAGTGCCGCAACAGACCCAAGATTTGTTCCCAATGTGCCTCCAGCTGCACCGTATGCAGGTCCGTAATGATCGGCATCACCGAGAACCGCCCCGATCTTTGTTCCGTAGCGATACAGAACATAAGCTGCCCATACACTGATGATGGCATTAACAATCTGTTCAATGATCTGTGAAATGGCACTTGGCATCATCGTGCCAAGTCCCTGGAAAAATCCACGCAAAACGCCAAGAACCGCAACAACAACCAGTGCCGGTCCTAAGATTTTAAGTGCAAACACACTGTATGGTGTTTTTAAGAGTGTTCCGGTAAAAAATTCTGCTCCGAAAAATACAACAAGCGATGCCACAATTCCCGATACCAGGGCAAAAAGAAGTGCACCTTTTAATACCTGATATACCGACCGGTACTGTCCTTTGGCCGCTTTCGCGGAAACCGTCTTTGACACTGCCTGTGGCAGACTGTAGGATGAAATAATCAAAATCACGTTGTACACGTCAAATGCACAGGCATAATAACTAATTCCTACATCGCCCAGAATATTGTTCAATGGAATACGATACACCAGTCCGATGATTCTGCTTATAATTGACGCGACCGCAAGAATTGATCCCTGAACCAGAAAATTTGTTCCGTTATTCTTTGATTTACCCATCTTCTAACCTCAATGCTTTTGTTTCTTTTATTCCGCGCTGATTTTATTTTGGGATGCACGGCTGTTTTCGACGATCTCTACCCATGTCTTTCCGGGATTTAAAGTAATTTCCTGACCATCCTGTGTATAATAATGTGTAATATCATTTGCGGATGCTCTTTTCCATGTAATCGGGACAGCTTTTCCGTTTGTGATGTACATTCCTGATCCACCGGAAAGATAATCGATATCTAACGTTCCGTTTTTGGAATCTTTCAGGCTGCTCTTACAATTCTGTAAAATGATATTTTTCACAGCAAGCTGTTCTCCGGTAGAACCGTCAATCTGTTTATCACCAAATTCATAGCGGTAATACAGACCATCCGTTTCATTGTATACAAACCAGGGCTTTGCGTCAACATAGTATAAGGATACTTTTTTTGCAGTCTCTCCCTGCTCCAGCAGATTCGGGGAATCTTCCGCTGCAAAACGGTAATGCGATGTATAATTCTCCGGAAGCTTTGTATCATACCCGTATGTCTTCATGGCAGAGGCTAAATTTTCTCCGGTTGTATACAGATTATGCGGTGCCCTGCGGCTATTGTCCCGGTAATAAAAGGCTCCGCCTTTTCCCGTAATTCCATCCACATTGTCAATGAATGAACTATTTAAAACATCAAGTGCATATTTACTTTCGCCTGCATGAAAATAAACCGCCTCAAATTCTTTGGCAAAGTATACGTAATACAGACGACAGCTTCGCACATTTCCCACTTTTTTGAGGGAAGCATAATCCTGATAAATTGTCATTAGCCGGGTAATGCCGCCTTCCACCGGACATTCATAGATAATATCCGCATTTCCGATTCCATACTGCGGAAGGGTTACGTGCGTGTTTTCTGTCATGACGGCAACCGGACGATTCTTTGCTTTTTTTTCATCCATCCACTCTCCCGTATAGAAACTTCGGACTTCTCCTTCGTGGGTTTCCACCGGTTCCGGCTGATATTCTGTTTCGGCAGTTTCTGCAGGTACATCCTGTGTGGATGAAGGTGTGGGAGCTTCCGATTCTTTACTTTTGCATCCGGCGGATAAAATGGCAATCGCACAGACAACGCCTATCATTTTCCATCTCTTTTTCATAAAACACATCCATTCTTTAATCTCTTACGATATGCATCTCTTCGAGTATCTGTTTTTGTTTTGGTTCCATGATGGCCGCATCTTTTGGATCAATGTGGTCATAGCCAAACAGATGAAGCATACTGTGCACAATCAGAAATGCAAATTCACGCTTCGGACTGTGTCCGTAACTTTGTGCCTGTTCTAACACTTTATCGACCGATATAATAATATCGCCAAGCATGACTTCTCCCGTATCCGGATTAAAATCATCTTCACTCTCCTCTTCCAGGAAAGAAAAATCTCCGGCTTTCTCATAAGAAAGCATCGGGAAAGAAAGAACATCCGTCGGACGGTCGATCTGGCGGTATTCCAGATTGATCCGATGGATTTCTTCATTGTCTGTAAGTGTCAGATTGACTTCTGCTTCATAAGGAAAATTCTCATGGGACAGACAAAAGGCAATCACATCCTCTGCAAGCTTAGCATATGCAAAATCAAACGGTATGTTACATGTTTCTTCTAAATAAAAACTCAACGAAGTAATTCCTCCTTTGCAAGAAATTCACGAATCTTTAAAAATTGGTTCATACTCATTCCGGAATGGTCATAAATTTCACTTGAGGAAAAATCATTCACGGTCTGATAAATTACAATATCACGGTTCCAGACACTTTGTCCCACATTTTGTTCCATCGCTTCCAGACGGATCACAACCGCATCCACCATGTGCACCAGAGCGGATTCCGGTGAAGATGGAAGCTGCTCTTCTCCATAGTATTCTGCCAGAATGGAGATCAGCTCCGCCGGAAAACATAAGGATTCTGCCTTATTGACCGCATTTTTGATATATGGCTCCCCGATCCAGCGCCCCATGCGGTAATAAAAACCTCCGGCAAGACATAAGTTCGCCCGGTATCCCACTTCTTTTGCACAGCGGCAGGCAATGTCAGAAACTTTCACTGCGTGGCGGTATTCCACCATGGAAAAATCCTTGAGGGCTTTTACTTCCGAATAATCCTCGGACACGATATCCAGCAGATGGTTTTCAATTTCCTGATCCGCTTCATGAAGCAGCCGGTGAAACAGAAAAGCTGCTGTCAGAAAAGTCAGGAATGCTGTTCCAAAAGCATAAAGCAGCGAATATTTCTGCATTTCTTTCGTTGATAAATAGGAAAACAGTTCCGGAATCATCAGACTGAAAAAGAAAGTCAGAAGGGATACACCCATACGGTATTTTTTTTCTTTTAATGCCTGTGCCAGTACAGCAGCAAGCATTGTAAGCATCATATAAGCAGCAAGGGCATAAAAACTTCCCCCGACAGTCAGTGCCAGCACCAGATCGAAAAACAATCCAAAAGACACCGCCACCATGGAATTTGACACTGCGGTAAGCAGAATCACCGGGATCATCACCGGACGATAAAATTCCGGAAGATAACTGATCGCATAGATCAATCCCCCACTGACCGTATAGGTAACGGAAAGACGGATAAAGGTTGTCTGTGTGTTTGCCGATATTCCTTTCTGCTTTCGTTCATATTCCAGTTCAAACATGCAGACCAGAAGAAAAATCAGGGTCAGAAAAAACATACTGAGCCATTCATCCGGATACAGGTGGCTTTTGGCACCTAATCCACCCATCACTCCAAAAGTGACAAGCGCGATCACCAGAAGCGATATGACGCGATAGAGGTTTATTGTCTCTTTGGGTTTCATTTTTTCTCCTGTCTGGCAGACTTACGTGCACTCCGGCTGCTCTGTCTGGACTCATAATCATCATAAGCCTGTACAATCTTTTGTACCAGCGGATGTCTGACGACATCTTTGCTTGTTAATTTACAGATTCCGATTTCTTCCACATTTTTCAAAACCCGAAGTGCTACATCCAGCCCGGATTTACTTCCCGGGGCCAGATCTTTTTGCGTGGCATCTCCGGTAATCACAGCTTTCGAGCCGAAGCCGATACGTGTCAGAAACATTTTCATCTGTGCCGGTGTGGTGTTCTGTGCCTCATCCAGAATAATAAATGCGTTGTCGAGTGTCCGTCCACGCATATAAGCCAGCGGTGCAACCTCAATCAGACCTTTTTCCATATTTTTCTGAAATGACTCCGCACCCATAATCTGATACAGGGCATCGTATAAAGGGCGCAGATACGGATCTACTTTGCTCTGCAGATCTCCCGGAAGAAATCCGAGTTTTTCTCCCGCTTCAATTGCCGGACGTGTCAGAATGATGCGTCCCACTTCTTCATTCTTAAACGCAGTGATCGCCATGGCCATGGCCAGATATGTTTTTCCGGTTCCGGCAGGGCCCATCCCGAAAACAATCATTTTTTTACGGATATTATCTACATAATCCTTCTGCCCGAGTGTTTTAGGCTTAACCGGCTTTCCCTGTATGGTATGACAGATCACATCTTTATCAATCTCTACCATCTCAGACCCTTTGTGTTCCTGCAAAAGAGCAAGTGCGTAGTTTACATTCTGTTCGCTGATAACATTTCCCCGTTTTGCAAGCTCATACAACTGTTCAAACACTTCCTGTGTGCCGCTTGTGGCAGATGGAGTACCGATAATTTTCAACTGATCATCGCGTACAACAACCGTTACACCCAGTGTCCGTTCTATTTTTTTGATATTGGCATCAAACTGTCCGAAGACATTTGCCATATGTTCCGTTGGTATCCGGAGCGATACTTCATTCAGACTCATTTACAGGTTCCTCTCGTTTCATTTCGGTTGGTACTAAAGTTGTGATTTTTTCACACCCCTTTACCTCACCATAGATATGATAGTTTTTATCTATCTGTTCAATCATAACATTTTTGTCGACAATTCGCACCCCATTTTCTTCCAATTCCGAAAGAAATTGTGAAAAATGTGTCAAGGCAAGCTGTTTTACCTGTTCTTTTGTCAGCATAACGGTCTTTTCCTGCAGCTCAGACGTTGTGATTTCTCCAAAATAAACCGGAAGATAAAAACTGTCCTGCAGGCAAAACTGCCGGGTATCCGTTACAGAACGCTCCGATGCATACTCCGCATGCAAAGCTGGAGTTACCAGACGCCAATTCAGAACCTGTAGAAAATATCGTTTGTGTTTATTACCGGTTTCTTTTTTTTCTGTCATTTTGGAAGAAATCCAGTCCTCATAGGGATGCATCGTATATCCATATACATCGGCATCGGCGCTTTTATAATAGTATTCCCGCACTTCCCCGTTATCATCCCAAATTTCCTGCCGTCCACAGACCAGCACATCGCCTTTTTTCACTTTATCACCCTTTTTCACTTTGGCAAGCCCGCTCCTTGTAATGACCGATGCAATCGTAGCATCCGCAGATGCCGCCAGATCCATACAGGTGCCCTCTGCTTCTTTCGTTTCCTCGTGAGAAGAAATTTTCTCCTGTATCTGTACAACCAGCCGGGTTCCCGTTTCGTATACACTTGCCCAGATCACCGGTTCCAAGTCCTGACGCAGGGACAGCTCCAGTGCATCATTGTCGATTTCCTTTGCCGGCATGCCATAGGTAACGTTGTGTGCACTTAAATATTCCAGAATGGCGTCTTCTCCCAGAGAGGAATTCCCTTTGATTTCAATTCTCCAGATTCTCGTACTGAGCACCCAGACTCCTGCCATGACACACAAAAGGACAAAAATTCCAAGTTTTCTTGCGCGGTATTTCTGCCAGAAAAACGGAAAGCCGATCCTTTTTCTGATGTGGATTCTCGTTTTTGTTTTCCGCAGATATGGACGCAGTTCATACAGATCCTGCAACCGGATATAAAAAGAAACCTGCGTCGGAGAATCCGGCTGTATCTTCCAGAACATAATTTCGTGACGTGCACATAAATTTAAAAAACGGGAAATGTTGCTTCCGCATGCACAAACCAAAAGACTGCCATTGACGAATCGAAGAAACCTTTCTATCATGGCAGAAATGTGATCTCCTGCATATATCCGGAAATTTCGATAAGATCCGCCGAATATTTCCGGATGGACAGACTCCTTCCGACGATCCGGATATGATAGGATTGTGTTGCAATTCCGATCACCTCCGGACAGTATTTTATAATTCCACGGTGGTTAACGATACAAAGTGTACGGTTTCCTTCCATGGAAAGAAGCGGCATCCCCAGGAAAATGTCTTTTGGCAGTTCCATTTGTTCTACGAGATGCTCCTGTTTTATTTTGTGTCTGGTTTGATTCGAATGGCTTTTCATACTTCACTATATGAAAAGCGAACCCGTCCTATGTCTCTAAATTCAGGGATCCGTTTCGGTACGCTTCCAAAAATACATTAAATTCTACGGTCATCATCATAATATACATGCAAAAATACAGCCAGAGCATGATCAGGGCAATGGTTGTCAGGCTTCCATACATGGAAAATCCATTAAAATAATCAACATAAATGGAAAGCCCGAAGGAAAAAACATACCATGCAGCTGCACATGCCGTGGCTCCAGGAAGCTGGCTTTTAAAGGTAAGCTTTGTATTCGGAAGTGCGGTAAAAATCACGTCAAAAAACAGGATCAGAAGAAGTAACATGATAAGCCCCCGGAATTTGATTATTATTTTTACGAGATGAGCAATAAACGGAAGATAATCTGCCGCTAAATGCCGCAGACTGTTTCCAAAAACCAGCACAACAAGCGTAAATACAATCGCAACCAGAAAAACAATGGTATAAATAACCGCCCAGAACCGGAGTACAAACCAGTTTCTTGTCTCTTTTAATTCGTGAACTGCATTCAGACCATCTGCCATATACTGAATGCCTTTTGCGGCAGACCATATGGCAATAATTGCCGTGACCGAAATGATTCCCATGGATCTTGTATAGATTTCTCTTACAAGGGTAACCAGAAACGGAGCAACATACTGCGGCATGACTCTTTCTATGATTTCAAATACCATATCCTCCGTGATACTGGTATATTGAAGCATGGAAGAAAACACCATAAGAAACGGAATGATGGATAAAATAATAAAAAAAGCGATCTGTGCGGAATAAGCATTTATTTTGTCTTTCTGGCATTTGGCTAAAAACCGGGTAACCAGACGTATTGCTTTTTGCATACCAAATGATCCTTTCTTCTTTATTTATGATATGGTTCGTGATGCATGATACGGTAAGAACGATAAATCTGTTCCAGCAGAATCACACGCATCAGCTGATGGGGGAATGTCATCTTCGAAAAGCTGAGTCGTGCATCTGCCCGCTTAAGAACCTTGTCGGATAATCCAAGAGAGCCTCCGATTACAAAATAAATATGGCTGACTCCGCCAAGCCCGAGTTTTTCAATTTCACGGGAAAGTTCTATCGAATCCGGCTGTTTTCCATCGATCGCCAGCGCAATCACATAGCCGTCCGGGCGGATGGATTTTAAAATACGCTCCCCTTCCCGGTCTTTGACCATGGCAATTTCGGTTTCGCTTGCCTGTTCTTTTGTCTTTTCATCCGCCACCTCCGTAATGGATAACGTACAGTAGCGGCTGAGCCGTTTGGAATATTCCCTGACGGCTTCCGTATAAAATTTTTCCTTTATTTTGCCTACGCAGATAATTGTTATTTTCATGTTGTTATTTTACTATATTTCTCTGTAAATTTGTAGTGAAAAATGATATACTGTAATCAACAAATACAAGAGAGGTAACGAAATTGAAAGAATTACAAGAAAGAATTAAAAAAGATGGAATTGCTGTCAATGAAGATATCTTAAAAGTAGACAGTTTTATCAATCATCAGGTAGATCCGGTACTGATGCAGCACATCGGGGAAGCTTTTGCGGAACACTTCAAAGATCAGGGCATCACGAAGGTTGCAACCATTGAAAGTTCCGGCATTGCTCCGGCTCTTATGACAGCTATGTGCATGGGTCTTCCTATGATTATCTTAAAAAAACAGCCTTCTAAGATTTTAAACGACAATCTGTTCCAGACAGAGGTCACTTCCTTTACCAAAGGAACAAGTTATGAACTGACGCTTTCTTCTAAGTTTGTCTCAGAAAAAGATCATGTCCTGATCATTGATGATTTTCTGGCAAACGGAGAAGCAGCTACCGGAGCCATCCGTCTGATCCGCAAAGCGCACGCTACCATTGCAGGTGTAGGCGTCCTGATCGAAAAAGCATTTCAGCCGGGACATGAAAAACTGGTTTCTCAGGGATTTGATGTGTATCCCCTTGCAAGAATCAGCCATATGGCAAAAGATGAGATTGAATTTCTGGAAGATTAAACCACCTCTTCCACAACAGGGAGTGTTGATATGTCCATGCAGTTATAAAGCATCGGCAATCACACTCCCTGTTTGATTTTTAACAATTTCTATATTATTTTATTCTTCTGCATTATCTGCAGGATCATCTATAGCATCTTCTGCTGTATAGTCCTGTGAATAATAAATAAAATTTCCTCTATATACATCCGAACTTAATCTCGTCGTATGATCAATGATCACAACCGAAAGAATATTGTTTCCTTCCGGAACTTTGATCGGCTGCGTATAAAGATGACTGGCAGCAGTCGGCGTACTTCCGTCCCAGGTATAGTAAGCACTGCAGCCGCCCGGAACGGTAATCGTTACGGAAGTTTCCACGCCGAAATCTCCACCGTCCGGAGAAACAATCGGTTCATCCGGTGCCGGGATGGAAATTTTATAGTTTGCTTCTGTTACCTCACTGTAAACTCCCTTTTCGTTTTTACATACCGCTTTTACGGTATAGGTTTTATTATTTTCATCCAGTTTCACAGGTTCTGTGTATCGCAATCCGCGTTCTTTTGGATCTGACCCGTCTACCGTATAATAAATTTCATAGCCTTTTGTGGAAAGCATCTGTAGTATCTGGGCATTTTCAAAACTTCCGCTCTTTAAACTGAACTGTGGTCCCTCTACCTGATAATCGGCGAAAAGATCTTTCAGACTGTCATCCACAGCCTCGGAGAGAGAAAGTATGGCATCGGTATTGTTCTGCTTCTCATAAATGGCAATCAGTCCTTTGCATGCCTGACGATTTTTCCTGTCCGCACGGATCACTTCCTGATATAAAACAAGTGCCGAATCATAATCGTTTTCTTCGGTATACAGTTTTGCCAGAGCCAGCCGGACTTCAATACTGTTTTTATCCAATGCCAATGCATTTTCATAGCAGGCAATTGCATTTTTGGTATCTCCGGCTTTTTGTGCTTTCTCTGCCAGTCCCACCTGATAATCGAAAGAATTGGCATGATTGGAACGGATTGCTGCTCCAAGAATTAACAGGGCAAAAATAAGCACGCATACGATTCCGAGAACCAGGAAGATAATTTTTTTCTGGCGTGGGTCGAGGTGTTTTTTCCCCGGATGTTTGGTCTCTGCAGGTGCCGGTTTTTTATTTCTGTCCGGTCTGGAACCTGAAATCTTTTGGGATTCTTCCGTAAGAACCTGATTCAGATAATCATCATCGTAAATATTGTAGTCCGGCACAATCTGTACGGCTTTCCCGCATTTTGGACAGTACAGACTCCCCTCTTTTAATTCCTCACCGCAATAAATACACTTCATCATCTATCCCCTATCTGTTTTATGAATAAAGTTTCATGGCATCTACACAGTTATGCATGAGCATCGCAATTGTCATCGGTCCAACACCACCCGGAACCGGTGTAATATAAGAAGCGATCTGCTCTGCCTCTTCGAAACGGACATCCCCGCACAGCTTATTTTCTTCATTTCTATGAATTCCGACATCGATGACAACCGCTCCTTCTTTGATATAATCGGCACCGATATAACGTGGTTTTCCAATGGCCACAATCAGAATATCCGCCTCTTTGCAGATTTCTTTGAGATTTTCGGTCCGTGAATGACAGATCGTAACCGTTGCATTTTCCCGAAGCATCAGAAGCGCCATCGGTTTTCCGACAATGTTGCTTCTTCCGATTACCACACAGTGCTTTCCGGCAATTTCAATATTGCTGCGTTTTAACAGCTGGATAATACCGGCGGGCGTGCAGGAGACAAATCCTTTTTTCCCAACCACAAGTGCACCGACATTCTGCGGGTGAAAACCATCGACATCTTTTTGCGGATCAATTGCCTGGATCACATGATCTTCGCAGATATGTTTCGGGAGTGGAAGCTGGCACAGAATTCCATGAACATCTGGATTGTCATTTAGTTTCTGAATCAATGCAAGCAGTTCCTCTTCCGTGGTTTCTTCCGGAAGTTCATACGAAAGCGACTCTATTCCAATATATGCACAGGCTTTCTTTTTATTTCTGACATATACGCTGGATGCCGGATCTGCGCCCACCTGAATGACAGCAAGTGCACATTTTTTCCCCTGTGCCGCATATGCTGCAACTTCTGTCTTTAATTCTTCTTTGATTTCCGCTGAAATCTTCTTTCCATCTATGATCTTTGCCATGCCGTTATCTCCTTAGAACAATCCTGTGATTACACCGTCATCATTGACATCAATTCCGTAAGCTGCCGGTTTCTTTGGCAGACCCGGAAGCGTCATGATCGAACCGTTGACAGCAACGACAAAGCCGGCACCGGCAGAAACATATACTTCCCGGACATTGATCTTAAACCCGGTCGGTCTTCCGAGTTTCTTCGCATCATCCGACAGGGAATACTGTGTCTTTGCCATACATACCGGGAAGTTTGCCATACCCAGATCCGTAATTCGTTTCAGTTCCCGCTCCGCTGCCGGAGAATAGGTAACTCCATCGGCACCGTAAATTTCTTTTGCAACCGTCTCGATCTTTTCTTTCAGTCCAAGATCATCACTGTAGAGTGTATGGAAATGGCTTTCTTTCTTTTCAAGTGTCTCGAGAATTTTGTTTGCCAGAGCAATTCCGCCCTCTCCGCCTTTTTCCCATACTTTTGCCAGAGCAAATTCACAGTCATGCTCTTTGCAGAACTGTTCTACATAAGCGGTTTCTGCCTCTGTATCCGAAACAAATGCATTCAATGTGACAACGACCGGCACACCGAATTTCTGAAGGTTTTCAATATGTTTCTCCAGATTGACAATTCCTTTCTTTAATGCCTCAAGGTTTTCATTGGATAATTCATCCTTCAAAACTCCGCCATTATATTTTAATGCACGGATCGTCGCAACGAGTACCACTGCATCCGGATGAAGCCCTGCCTTCCGGCACTTGATATCAAAGAATTTTTCCGCACCTAAATCCGCACCGAATCCTGCCTCGGTAATTACATAATCGGCAAGTTTTAAAGCAGTTGTGGTAGCACGCACGCTGTTACATCCATGTGCGATATTGGCAAATGGTCCTCCGTGAACGAGCGCCGGTGTATGCTCCAGTGTCTGGATCAGATTCGGCTTTAACGCATCTTTTAACAGAGCTGCCATAGATCCGACTGCTTGCAGATCTTCTGCAGTTACCGGCTTGCCGTCAAACGTATATGCCACGATAATCCGTCCCAGACGTCTCTTTAAATCTTTCATATCTTCGGCAAGGCATAAAATCGCCATAATTTCGGATGCTACCGTGATTACGAAATGATCCTCACGCACCATTCCGTCCATTTTATTTCCAAGTCCCACAACCACATTACGAAGGACACGGTCATTCATATCCAGACAGCGTTTCCATACCACCTGTCTTGGATCAATCCCAAGCGTATTTCCCTGCTGGATATGGTTGTCCAAAAGAGCTGCCAGCAGATTATTTGCAGAAGTAATTGCATGAAAATCCCCTGTAAAATGAAGATTTAAATCCTCCATCGGAACAACCTGGGAATATCCGCCACCTGCGGCACCGCCTTTAATTCCGAAACATGGTCCAAGGGAAGGCTCACGCAACGCAATCATTGCTTTTTTCCCAAGTTTTGCAAATGCCTGACCCAATCCCACGGTGACTGTCGTTTTTCCTTCTCCTGCTGGTGTTGGATTGATGGCGGTCACCAGAATCAGTTTTCCGTCCGGATTGTTGTGGCTTCGTGCAATCAGTTCATCGGAAATCTTCGCTTTGTACTTTCCGTACAATTCCAGATCTTCTTCTTCAATTCCAATTGTTGCGGCTACCTCTTTGATTGGCTGCAATGTTGCTTCCTGTGCAATTTGAATATCAGTCTTCATAATTTTCTCCTCCTGAAATGTTTTTTATAAATCCTCTTTTACTGCCTGTAATTCTTCGGAAGTCATCAGAACTTTCCGCGGTTTCGTTCCTTCCTCCGGTCCAACGATACCAGCTTCTTCCAACTGGTCCATAATACGGGCAGCACGGTTGAATCCCACTTTTAAATATCTCTGCAGCATACCTATGGATGCTTTTTCCTTATCTACGATAATCTGTGCTGCTTCATCAAAATATGCATCCCTGCCGTCATCCTGTGCATCCGCATCGGAGATAGACACGGTGGTACCGCCGGATGATGCCTGCATACTGTCCACTTTCTGTACAATTTCTTCGTTATACGATGCCGTTTCATTTTGTTCTTTGATAAATTCCACAACATCGGAAACTTCTTTATCGGAAACAAATGCTCCCTGTACACGAATCGGTTTCGGTGCCCCCTGCGGGTGGAACAGCATATCTCCTTTTCCAAGAAGCTTTTCTGCGCCATTCATATCCAGAATCGTTCGGGAATCCGTACCCGAAGTCACCGAAAATGCAATCCGGCTCGGCATATTTGCTTTGATCAGACCGGTGATGACATTCACCGATGGACGCTGGGTTGCAATCACCAGATGAATCCCCGCCGCTCGTGCCAGCTGTGCCAGTCGGCAGATGGCCTCTTCCACGTCATTGGAAGCTACCATCATAAGATCTGCAAGCTCGTCCACAATGATCACAATCTGTGGCATCTTTTGCGGGCGCTCCTGCCCTTCCGGTACTTCAATGGAATCTACCTTTGCGTTGTATCCATTGATTTCACGCACATTTGCCTCCGCAAATTTTTCATATCGTTCCGTCATTTCCGCAACTGCCCAGTGCAAAGCACCGGATGCTTTTTTCGGATCGGTTACAACCGGAATCATCAGGTGCGGAATTCCGTTGTAGACACTTAACTCTACTACTTTCGGATCAATCATGATCAGCTTTACTTCATCCGGTCTCGCCTTATATAAAATACTCATGATAATCGTATTGATGCAGACGGATTTACCCGAGCCGGTTGCACCGGCGATCAGCAGATGTGGCATCTTTGCAATATCGGTTACTTTTGTTTTCCCGGAAATATCTTTTCCAACTGCAAAACTGATCTTGGACTTTGCCGTCTGAAATTCCGGCGATTCGATCAGGTCACGGAAAGCAACCATAACATTTTCTTTGTTCGGAACTTCAATTCCTACCGCTGCTTTTCCCGGAATCGGCGCCTCGATACGGATATCCGCAGCTGCCAGATTGAGTTTGATATCGTCAGTCAGCCCGACAATCTTGCTCACCTTCACACCCATTTCCGGCTGAATTTCATATCTTGTCACTGCCGGTCCGCAGCTGATGTTGGTAACGGTGACACTGACCCCGAAGTTCTTTAAAGTCTGCTGCAGCTTATCCGCAGTTTCCCGCAACTGATGTTCAGTATTGGCAGACTTTTTCCCTTCTCCCTTTTTCAACAGATCTATGGATGGAAAAACATATGCTTTGTCCGGTTTGTGTTCCAAACCCGACGTCTCCATTTCCTGTGCTACTTTCTGTACTTCGTTTTGGATTTCCTGTTCGTTTTTCTTTTTTTGTGTTTTTTCTGCCGGCTTTGATGCATCTTTTGCCGGTTTTGGGATATGTTCCGGAACCGGTGCCGCCTGCGACGGTTCCGGTGGAAAAGTATCCGGCATAAAATCCCCCGAAATCTCCGGCTGTATTTCTGCCGCGGGTTCTTCTAAAACCGCCACTGGTGCCGGAGAAGAAATTTTTTCCGGCATCGGAGATACTGTGGTATCCGGCATCATATCAAATGCAGGTGCCGACAGTTCTCCCATTTCATCCGATTTTCTCTTTTTATTTTTTTTGCCTTTTTCTTCAATCCGTGTATCGATGGATACTCCGGACACTTTATGATCCATGCGGCGTTCTTTCCGCTCCTGTGCACGGTATTCCCTGTATTCCCGATACTTTTCATTGCTTTCCTTTGCGGATTCATAGACCTTTTTGCCGCCTTTTTGCATTCCACGCAATGCCGAACGCTCTGTAATCAGTACCATACAGACGATCAGCACGATAATGTCAATAATAAAAGACCCGATCAGTCCAAATGCCTGACACATGTAATAAGCCAGACATCCGCCGATGATGCCGCCACCGGTATGCCGTTCTGCACAATATGTATATGCGTCAAGTGAATGGATCCGGTCGTTTCCATTCATGGCCAGTCCCATAAATGTACATAAAAAGACCAAAAATACAATTGCCGCAATCAATTTTACGGCTGCCAGCTTATTTCCACGGTTCGATACCGCAAAAAAACTGCCCACAAGAAGCAGCACCGGAAGAACATATGCCATAAGTCCGAACATACCAAAAAGAAAGCCGCTGACGGTTTTGCCAACGGCTCCTCCGAATCCCAGATTACTGATAAAAAGCAGCAGCGCAGCTGCAACAACAATCCACAACGTTACTTCCACGCGAAATGCCTGTGCTTTCTCCATTTCCGCCATACGCTCTTTTTTTGTCTGTGTTTTTCTTTTATTTGATGATTTACGGTTTCCCGCAGCCATTGGACACACTCCTTCATACAAAACTCTTTTTATTTTATCATATTTACACCAGAATGTCACCCATCAGCTTTTTTAATTATTTTTAACTATTTTCCCCTATCAGCTGATACAGCTTTGCAAATGCATCCGAAATTCCCCCGACAGCATCAATAATGCCTTCAGACACTGCCTGTTTCCCGACAAGAATCGTGCCGAGATCCTTGGTCAGCATCTGCGTATTCATCATCATTTCTGTCATCCGTTCCTCCGAAACGTGACAATGGGAAGCCACGAATCCGGCAATCCGATCCTGCATCTGTTTAAAGTAATCATATGTCTGTTTTGCCCCGATCACGGTTCCACTCATCCGTACCGGATGGATCACCATGGTTCCGCTCGGAACAATAAAAGAATAATCTGTGGAAACGGCCAGCGGAACACCGATGGAATGGCTCCCACCAAGCACTAAAGAAACGGTAGGTTTCGAAAGCGACGCGACCATTTCCGCAATCGCAAGTCCGCTCTCCACATCTCCACCCATGGTATTGAGCAATAACAAAACGCCATTTACACTCTCATCGTCCTCAATCGCTGCCAGACGTGGCAGGACATGTTCATATTTTGTCGTTTTTGAAGTTGACGGAAGACATTCGTGTCCTTCGATTTCTCCGATAATTGATAACAGATAAATGGTTGTATTTCTCCGGTCTGCATGTAACATTGCCTGTCCGAATTCAATAATGTTATCATTTTCTTTTTTGGTATCTCCCATTGTTTTTTCACCTTTGCCATTCATAAAAATAAGAACGGATACAAATGTATCCGTTCTTATCTTATGAATTATTTTCTGTTTTATTCACCGAGAAGATAATTATACAGTCCCTCATAGCGGAATTTTGACGCATTCCATGAAAAATCATTTGCCATTCCACGGTCTACCATCTGGTTCCACTGGCGCTTGCGGTCATAGAAAATATGCTTGGAATAATTAATCACCTGCAGCATTTCGTCAGCGTTGTAATTTGTAAAGGAGAATCCATCTCCACTGTTATCATATTCATTGTAAGCCTGAACCGTGTCTTTTAATCCTCCGGTTTCTCTTACAATCGGGACGGTTCCATACCGGAAAGAAATCATCTGTGTCAGACCACACGGCTCAAAGCGGGAAGGCATTAAGAACGCATCCGCTGCCGCATAAAGCTTGTGTGCCAGATCATCAGAGTAACAGATATTTGCAGAAACCCGGTTCGGATATTTCCATGCGTAGTGCCGGAACATATTCTCATACTGTGGTTCCCCGGTTCCGATGACTACCAGCTGGGTAAATTCATCTACCAGTCCGTCCATGACGGCATTGATCAGATCCAGCCCCTTTTGATCGGTCAGACGGGAAATGAGTCCGATCATGTATTTCTTCTTATCTACTTCCAGACCAAGTTCTTCCTGCAGCCGTTCTTTGTTCACATACTTCTTTTTCCGGAAGTTGGACGCATCATAATTCATGTAAATCTTGGAATCGGTCTGTGGATTGTAAGTCGTATAATCAATTCCGTTTACAATTCCCTGCATGTCAAAATGACGTGCAGATAACAGGCCATTTAATCCCTCGCCATAATATTCTGTCTGAATCTCCTGCGCATAGGTATCACTGACGGTAGTAATATAATCTGCATAAACAAGTCCGCCCTTTAACATATTTGCATCTTTATTAAATTCCAGCTTATCCGGAACAAACAGATCACTTGAGAATCCCGTAAGTCCCTGCATGGTTTTTACATCCCAGATTCCCTGGAACTTCAGATTATGTATGGTCATAATCGACCGGATGCCCCAGAAGAAAGAATCTGCCTGAAATTCGTTCTTTAAATAAACAGGAATCAGTCCGGCCTGCCAGTCATGACAGTGAATGATATCTGGGCGGAAACCGATCAGCGGAAGCATGGACAATACCGCTTTGTCGAAGAACGTGAATTTTTCAATATCATAGCGCATATCTCCATACGGTACGAAACAGTTAAAATACTCCTGATTATCAATGAAATAATAGGTGACTCCATCCAGTTTATATTGTAAAACCCCTACATATTTACTTGGAATATAAGAACCGCATGCCATATAAAAATGGGTCACATACTCAAACTGACTGCGGTATTTTTCCGGAATACAGCTGTAATTCGGAATGACAACACGCACATCCCAATCCTTATGATCAAATGTTTTAGGCAAAGCCCCACATACATCAGCAAGTCCTCCTGTTTTAATAAAAGGAACACATTCGGATGCTGCAAATAAGATTTTCTTCATACCTGCCTCCTAATTTAAAACCCTGTTTTGCGTATGACGCATTTTTACAGTATGTAATTTTACTCTTCCCAGTTGTGATATACTTCCTGAACATCATCATCGTCATCCAGGAAATCAAGAATTCTTCCGATATTTGTAATATCAGCCTCATCGGTCAGCGTCACATATGTCTGTGGAATCATGGTTACTTCCGCAGATGCCATCGGAATGTTCTGCTCTTCAAGTGCCTTATGTACCGCATCAAAATCTTCCGGAGCGGTAGTGATCTCAAAGCTGTCATCCGCATCGGAAAAATCTTCTGCACCTGCATCAAGTGCAAGCATCATCAGATCATCACCATCCATATCACATTCTTCTTTGTCAATGATAATCTGTCCTTTTTCATCGAACATATAGGATACGCATCCCTGTGTACCGATACTTCCCTGTCCCTTGGTAAATGCATTACGCACATTGGCTGCTGTACGATTCTTATTATCCGTCAGGCACTTTACAATAATTGCTGTGCCGCTTGGTCCATATCCCTCATACGTTGTTGTCTCGTAATTAACACTGTTTCCATCGCCTGCCGCTTTTTTAATACCGCGCTCGATGGTATCATTCGGCATATTGTTTGCCTTTGCCTTTGCGATGACCTGTGCAAGTTTGAAATTATTTGCCGGATCCGGACCACCCTCTTTTACCGCAACAGCAATTTCTCTACCGATCATGGTAAAGATCTTTCCCTTTGCTGCATCATTTTTTTCTTTTTTGTGCTTGATATTCGCAAATTTGGAATGTCCTGACATTGTTAAAATCCTCTTTTCTAAATTGTATTCTATCCTGTAACCATCCATACTTCATGTCATTCGTACAGAAGCATTACCTGTATTTTATTCTATCATTCTTTGCCGTTTCGCGCAAGTGGGTCATCCTCCGGCCGCTGATGCTTTGCATCTGCTTTTTTTACAAGAACCTCACGGATCATTTTATCCTTCACTTTCCGAATGGAAAATTCATATCCGTACGCCTGCAATCTGGCAGTTTCACCATCATTTGGAATTTTTTCCATCAGGGAAACCAGAAAACCGTTGAGCGTGTCAAAATCATCATCATTTACCGGAATCTGTAACGTTTCCGCCACGTCCGAAAGACTTGCAAATCCGCTCATGGTATAACTTCCATCCGAATTCTGGCGGATCAGTTCTTCTTCCTCATCATGCTCATCCTCGATGTTTCCGACAATTTCTTCCAGGATATCCTCCATGGCTACCGCACCGGATGTCTGTCCATATTCATCTACCACTATGACCAGATGGCTCTTTTTTGCCTGCATTTTCTGGAAAAGAGTATGAATATTTAATGTTTCCGGAACAAAATCCACCTCCCGGATCAGCCCCTTAATGTCTTTGATGGAAGTACGGAATACCTCATTTTTCTGTGCAAAAGCAAATGCGTCTTTAATATGTAAAACACCGATAATATTATCGATGTCCTCCAGATAAACCGGATATCTTGACTTATTGTTTTCAATGATGAACGGAACAGCATCATTATAGGAAAGTTCCCCATCGATCGCAATCAGATTCTTTCGATGTGTCATAATATCTTTGGCTTCTTTGTCACCGAATTCAAAAATATTGTGAATCATCTCCGCCTCCGAAGCACGAAGAACTCCCTGTTCGTGTCCTTCATTTACCATGGAAATAATCTCTTCTTCGGTCACATCATCCTCATGGGAAGACGGGTTTAAAAATCCTATAATTTTTTTAAAAATATTCGTCCTGCCGGAACTGGCACTATCGTCCATTTCGTTTCTCCTTTAATGTATATAATACTCCAAATCATACCATGGGAACTGTATTCCGTCAAGTTATGTATACAATTCCAGGCTGATCTCCAGTGCTTTGTCAATTTTCAAAAGAATCTGATGATCCAGATGACATACTTTATCTTTCAGCCGCTTTTTGTCAATGGTCCGCAACTGTTCCAGCAAAACGACAGAATCCTTTGCCAGATCGTATTTGTCACAGTTTAATTCGACATGTGTAGGAAGTTTTGCTTTATGCATCTGCGAAGTAATCGCCGCACAGATCACGGTCGGGCTGTGCCGGTTCCCGATATTGTTCTGAATGATAAGAACCGGCCGGACGCCTCCCTGTTCCGATCCCACGACCGGGCGCAGATCTGCATAATAAACATCTCCTCTTTGAATCAACATACGTTTTCACCCCATACTTTGTGATACTAAAAGTATTTCCATATTTCTCACATGTATTCAAAAAGATGATTTCATACTATATGTTATTCAAAAAGGAGACATCTGTGTAATCTTATGATTCCTGTATACAGATTCTTGGCACACGCGGTGTGATCAGACATGCAAATTCATAATTGAAACGACCGGATAATTCGCCAAGCTCTTCCATCGTGATACATTCGCTGCCGTCTTTTCCGAGAAGGGTCACCGGATCACCTTCTTTGGCTTCCGGAATTTCGGTCACATCGACCATAAACTGGTCCATGCAGACTCTGCCGCAGATCGGAGCCTTCTTCCCGTGAATAAGAACATAGCCTTTATTGGAAAGCCCTCTTGCATAACCATCCGCATAGCCGACCGGAATGGTTGCAATTCTTTTTTCTGACGGTGTCTCATAGATACCGCCATAACTGATCTTACGCCCTTTTTCGAGTGTCTTGACAAAAGCGATATGACTCTTTAAGGACATCACCGGATGAAGGGAAATATTGTGTGCCACTTCCTCCGATGGCCACATACCATAAAGCGTGATTCCGGCTCTTACCATATCCATATTTGCCTCCGGAATTTCTACAATTCCGGCACTGTTGGAGCAATGATGGATCGGTATTTTAACATTCCGTTCCTCTAACATTGCAATCATCTTCTGAAAAAGTGCAATCTGCTTTTTGGTTGGAGTTTTATCATACTCATCTGCCTGGGCAAAATGTGTAAAAATACCTTCAATCTCAATTCCAGGAAGCTGCGCAATCTTTGCAACCAGATCGGCACTCTCCTCTGTGACCTGCAGACCGATCCGGCTCATTCCGGTATCAATTTTAATATGGATATGACAGGTTTTATTTTTTCTGACAGCGATATCCGAAAGAGCTTTTGCCGACTCATATTCACAGATTGCAGGACGTATTTCTTTTTCCACTATGAGCTCATAATGTTCTGGAAAACTGATTCCAAGGATCAGAATCGGTTTCTTTCGCCCATCCGAAATCAGCATCTCCGCTTCATCTGCAGTTGCCACGGCAAATCCCCATACATACGGAAGGTCCTCGATTGTTTTTGCTACGGTCAGTGCCCCATGCCCGTAAGCATCTGCCTTGATGACGGCGGCAATTTTGGTTCCTTCTTTAATATTTTTATGCATGGATTCCATATTATAGCGCAGTGCATCTAAATCAATGCCTGCATAAACACGATTTTTTTTCATGATTTTTCTACCTCTTTGAGTCCTTCTATGATATCGGAAGCCATCATTCCCCGGACTCCACATTTTTCTTTTGCGGCATCTCCCGCCAGCCCGTGCACATACACCCCAAGAGGTGCTGCTTCCTCTGCTTTCATTCCCTGGGCAAGAAGGGAACCGATCACACCTGCCAGCACATCTCCGCTTCCGGCCGTTGCCATTCCATTATTTCCCGATAAATTTACATACGTCATGCCATCCGAAACGGCAGTAACCGTATGAAAATCTTTTAATACACAAATCACATGGAAACGCTTCGCAAAGGTTTCGGCAGATTGCTCCAGTGTGGTCAGAATTTCAGAAACCGGTTTTTTGGTCAGCCGGGACATTTCTCCGGGATGCGGTGTCAGAATAATGTCCGTCTTTGCCTGTTCTAAAAGTTCTGGCTGATCCGCAATGATATTTAACGCATCGGCGTCCAAAACCAGTGGAACGCGGCATTGTGCCAGAACGGTGGATGTCATGCGGCGTGCACGCTGTCCGGTTCCGATTCCCGGGCCAAATACTACGGCATCCGCCCACTGCAGCTGTTCTGCCAGCAAAGTTTCTTCCTCGTTTTCCTGCCCGGTGACAAGAACAGCTTCCGGAACCTTTGTCTGCAGAATCAGCCGGTTTTGTTCACAGGTGAATACCCGCACCAGGCCACTTCCCATACGATATGCAGCTTTTGCACAAAAGCATGCCGCTCCGGACATATTAACACTTCCGGCAATAATTAGCAACTTCCCATACGAACCTTTATTGGTATGTGCCATACGGGAGGGAAGTTTTTTTAAGTCTTCCGGTTCCAGAACAGCCGTATGCGGCTTATGATCCAGCCAGCTCTCCTGTGTAATTCCCATGGAAACCACATGTACCTTTCCGCAATATTCATTGCCCGGCCACAGATACTGTCCCTTTTTTCCAAATGAAAATGTAATTGTGTCGTCTGCACGAAAAGCCGTGCCAAGCACTGCTCCATCATCGGAACAGATTCCGGAAGCAATATCCACGGCAACTTTCCATCCGGATAATTGATTGAGCACGTCAATATCGTTTGCAAGCTCTCCGGATATTTCCCGAGACAGACCGGTTCCAAACAGGGCATCAATGACCACATCATAGGATGCCTCCCCTGCGGAAACCTTCTCCTTCTGTACAACCGGAATGGAATAGGCACTGCAGATCTGTTTTTGAACATCATAGGACGAACTGGTCCGATGCCCTTCTTCCTCTCCTGCCAGCCATACGAATACAAAAATCCCCTGTTCCCGTAAAAGTCTGGCAATGGCCAGTCCGTCTCCTCCGTTATTTCCGCTTCCACAGGCAATTAATGCTGTCGATAATTTATTTTGTTTAAGCAGTAAAAGCTTCTGCACAAAAGCCATCGATGCCTGTTCCATCAATACCAGTTCCGGTACATGAAACACCTGCGATGTATTCTGATCCAGAAGCTTCATTTCTTTTCCCGATACAAGATAACGCAAGATTTCTAACTCTCCTCTTCCTTTTGTGATTCTTTCGTATCGTTTTGTTTATTTTGTGCGCTGTCCTCTTCCACATCTTCATCTTCATAGTGAATATCGAACAGATCCAGAGTGGATGGTCCGAAGATATCATGCAGATACGCATAAATCTCACGATTGTTGATATCCCGATTCTGCTTACGGATGATATTTTTCTTTAAATCCACACGAACCTGATTGATCCAGGCATCAATATCATCGGATTCCTTTTTATTGACACGTATTTTTTCGTAAAAATATCCCATGCTCTGAAGCATCAGTTTCCGGTTGACATCACGGATCTGACGTGGAATTTCCAGCAGTTCGTCCTCATTTTCTTCCATTTTCTGATTGGTTTCATCAATCAGACGTTTATCTTCATCCAGCTTTTTTTCCCGCTGTGCATCCATATCTTCGGATGTAGTTCCGTCCATGTTTGCGACAATGCTTTCCATCAGCTGCTTTTTTACTTTTTTCAGCTGTTTTAACTCTTCATTCAGTTTTCCCTGTCTGGCAAGCAAAGCATTCAGCTCGTTTTCCGTTTCATGAATTTCGTCCGGCTTGCCATGCACAGCAAAAAGCCGATGCCACTTCTCATCAAGTACAAGAATCGGCACCTGTTTGTCTGCCAGCGCTTTTTTAAATTCTTCATCATCCTTCATCGTATCACCTCTTTGTGTGCTACTTGGAGTTCTTCACGATATTATATGATAACTGCATCAGACTGTCCGACAAATGAACATTTTCGACAACCACACTTTTATCACTTAAATCCAGATCCACATGGGCAAAATTCCAGATGGCACGGATTCCCAGATTCACAAGATGCTGCGCAGTATCTTCTGCCTTTTCTTTCGGGAGTGTTAAGGCTGCAATATCTACTTTATTTTTTTTGCAGTAATCATCCAGTTCATCCATCATATAAATCGGAATATCACGAACGGTCTGTCCTTTTAAAGATGGTTTTACATCAAACAACGCAGTAATGATAAAACCAAACCGTTCAAATTTTACATAATTTGTAATTGCCTGACCAAGATTTCCGGCACCGATCATGATAATATTATGGGTCTCATTTAACCCCAGTATTTTTCCGATCTCATCATACAGGTATTTCACATTATATCCGTAACCCTGTTGTCCAAATCCGCCAAAATTATTCAAATCCTGGCGAATCTGAGAGGCCGTCACCATCATCCGGTGACTCAGATCATTGGAGGAAATGCGCTCAACGCCTTCCTCCAGCAATTCTCCCAGATAACGGTAATATCTTGGCATACGACGGATGACAGCTTGTGAGATTTCCTTTTCCACAATTTCATCCTCCAATCCTTTTATTTATGAAAGAGAAGCTTCCAGTTCTGTCCGGATTGCCTTAATAAAATTCTCACTGTTTAATACCACCGGATTTTCAATGGTCGTAATCAAAGCAAGATCCTTTGTCATCTTTCCGGACTCAATGGTCTTTAAGCATGCTGCTTCCAGTTTATCCGCAAAATCACAGAGTGCCTGATTTTTATCCAGTTCTCCGCGCTTTCTGAGTGCTCCTGTCCATGCAAAAATGGTTGCGACGGAGTTTGTGGAAGTTTCTTCCCCCTTCAGATGCTTATAATAATGTCTCTGAACGGTTCCGTGTGCAGCTTCATACTCATAATATCCATGCGGGGATACAAGTACGGAAGTCATCATGGCAAGAGAGCCGAATGCAGAACTGATCATATCACTCATAACATCACCGTCATAGTTTTTGCATGCCCAGATAAATCCGCCTTTTGACTTCATAACACGTGCAACCGCATCATCGATCAAAGTATAAAAATACTCAATTCCGGCTTTTTCAAATGCATCCTTGTAATTCTTCTCAAATACATCCTGGAAAATATCCTTAAAGGTATGGTCATATTTTTTGGAAATGGTATCCTTTGTTGCAAACCACAGATCCTGTTTTGTATCCAGTGCATATTTAAAGCAGCTGTGTGCAAAGCTTTCAATGGAATCGTCCAGGTTATGCTGTCCCTGTAATACACCGGCTCCGGTAAAATTATGGATCAGCTCACGCACGATGGTTCCATCCTCTGCAGTAAATACCAGCTCAGCTTTACCCGGTCCCGGAACCTTCATTTCTGATGCCTTATACACATCGCCATACGCATGTCTTGCAATCGTGATCGGTTTTTCCCAGGTCTTAACATTTGGCTCAATTCCCTTTACGACAATCGGCGCACGGAATACCGTTCCGTCAAGCATGGCACGGATGGTTCCGTTCGGACTCTTCCACATCTCTTTTAAATTATATTCTGTCATTCTTGCGGCATTCGGAGTGATCGTTGCGCATTTTACAGCAACACCGTATTTCTTTGTTGCATTTGCAGAATCAACCGTTACCTGATCGTTTGTCCGGTTACGCTCTTCCAGTCCCAGATCATAATACTCTGTTTTCAGATCAATAAACGGAAGTAACAGCTCATCCTTGATCATTTTCCAGAGAATTCTTGTCATTTCATCTCCGTCCATCTCTACCAGTGGTGTTGTCATTGTAATCTTGCTCATCGCTTCATTCTCCTTTATTTTATTTCATCAGATTTTCCCAACCGACTTTATCCATGTTGGATATCGTATTGCGGATATGGAGTCTGGCACACTCCTCCGCTGTCCGGGCATCCCTTGCCTTTAATGCCTCGGCAATTGCCCGGTGTTCATTGATCGACGCATGAGCCCGTGCTTTCTCTTCCAGTGTGATCCGCCGGATGCGCTGCAGATAATGATGATAGTCACGAAGCACACGTGTCAGTTCTTTGCTTGCGCATGCCTCATATACCATTTCATGGAAACGGTTATCCAGTTCCAGTATCTGATCCCAGTTTTCTTTGGAATAGTGAAAATCGGATAAAAATACGATTTCTTCCAGTTCCTCCAACTGTTCCTGCGTGATCCGCTCCGCTGCCCACCGGGCACATAATCCCTCTAAAAGCGTCCGTATCTCATAGATATCTTTGATATCCTGAAGGGTAACCCCTTCTACAAACGCTCCCTTGTTTGGAATGATATGTACCAGTCCTTCCAGTTCCAGCTGCCGAAGCGCTTCCCGGACAGGAGTCCGGCTCACTCCAAGATCGTCGCCAATATTCTTTTCCTTCAGTTCCTCATTCGCCTGATATTTTCCATTTAAAATATCTTCCCGAATGGAATGAAAAACTTTGGCACTTAATGAATAATGATCTTCTGCCATAATTTCACCTTATATAATATCGAATTTTTGTCTATAACACAATACCAAGCTCTTTACAAACGGAAGTAATTTCTACAACAAGTTCCTGATCCGTCATAACCGTCACGCGTCCGTCATCGTATTGTGTGTCTACCCAGTCTTTGATCCGGTGTACAAGTTCTGAGTTTTTGTCCACTTTCCGGTCATCCGGCAAATGATAATAATTGTTGATCCAGTGTGCAATACCTGCCAGACCTGAGGTATTCGATACTGCTACCAGAGGTGGACGGTTTAAAAATTTTCCGGTATCGAAAATGTTATAGATTTCCTCGTTTTTCAGTAATCCGTCTGCGTGAATACCGGCTCTTGTCACATTAAAGTTACTTCCGACAAACGGCGTCTGCGGCGGCTGTTTGTATCCCAGTTCTTTTTCATAATATTCGGAAAGTTCTGTGATCACGGTCGTATCCATGCCGTCGAGAGTGCCGCGCAGCTGGGCATACTCAAATACCATGGCTTCCAGAGGCGTATTACCGGTACGCTCTCCGATTCCAAACAGAGAACAGTTGACACCACTTGCTCCGTACAGCCATGCAGTGGTGGAATTGTTGACTGCTTTGTAAAAATCATTGTGTCCATGCCACTCAATCTGGGAAGAAGGAACTCCGGCATGTGTTGTCAGACCGTAAATGATTCCCGGCACACTTCGCGGAATTACGGCACCAGGGAAGTTTACCCCATATCCCATCGTATCGCAGGCACGTACCTTGATCGGAATCTTGTACTCATCCTGCAGTTTCATCAGTTCCACACAGAACGGAATTACAAATCCGTAAATATCGGAACGTGTGATATCCTCAAGATGACAGCGCGGACTGATGCCGGTCTCCAGACAGTCGCGGATCACGCTCAGGTACAGATTCATAACCTCCCGTCTTGTCATTTTCATTTTATAGAAAATATGGTAGTCAGAACAGCTGACAAGAATGCCCGTCTCGCGAAGACCCAGGTCTTTGACCAGCTGAAAGTCCTGTTTGCTGGCACGAATCCAGGAAGTGACTTCCGGAAACTGATAGCCACGTTCCATACATTTATATACCGCGTCGCGGTCTTTCTTACTATATAAGAAGAATTCACTCTGACGAATCTTTCCCTTCGGACCGCCAAGTTTATGTAAGTAATCATAAATCGTCACGATCTGTTCGGTGGTATACGGAGCACGGGACTGCTGCCCATCACGGAATGTGGTATCTGTAATCCAGATTTCATCCGGCATATTATGCGGAACAATACGATCGTTAAACGCAATCTTCGGAATCTCCTCATAGGGAAAAAGGTTCCGGAATGTATTCGGTTCATCCACATCTACCAGCTGATAAAAATGTTCTTCGAGCTGCAACAGGTTTGATTTGTCATTCATTACTACTTCTCTCATGTGCTGACTACTCCTTTTCATACATGAATAATTGTATACAATTATTACGTTATAAAATTATTTTAGCTATTTACTATAGGAAAGTCAATAAATTTTTCAGGAAAAAATGGAACCCTTTTGCTGCCGTCTCATACATTATACTGTAAATATATTTATTTGGAGGTCACTTATGAGTGATTTAACTGCTACAAACTGTGGATGTTCAACAGATAACGGATGTGGATGCAATTCTATTATCTGGATCATTCTTCTTCTCTCCTGCTGCGGAAATGGATCTTTCTGCGGAAACAACAACGGATGCGGATGCAGTGGCGGCGGAAACGACTGCTGCTGGCTGATTCTTCTTCTGTTATTCTGTGGCGGATGCGGCAACGGAAACGGATGCGGCGGAATCTTCTAATATTTGTGTTAGAAACGTGTGCAGCAAGGTGCACAACCAAAAAGGGATGCAATATCTGCATCCCTTTTTGCATATAAAATGCTATCCTTCTTTTGTGGCTTTTTCTTTCTGGATCTGACGTTCCACAGCCTCTTTTACCCTGCATTCCGTGGGAACATTCCGTCGTTTCAGGCATTCTTCATCCACTTCATAAACACTGTTTCCATCAATAATCAGTCTCTCATGCATCTGTTTTTTCCTTTTTCTTTTATTGTATTCATACAGACAGGCATTCTCTCATAAAATAATAGAAAAATTATATAGGATGTGTTATCCATGGATGAAAATAAATCCATCACGTATGACGATCTGATCCAGACGAGAAATACGCAGATCTTAAAGTCCATCGTACCGTTTTTAGACGTTCCGACACAAAAGCCGCTTGCCATGCTAATCCAGCTGATGGAATGGAAAAATGCCACAGCAGCTTTCTCCAGACAGGAGAACAGCATGGCTGCCTGTTCTCTGCCTGCCGGTACCAAACGGCGGGATGCAATGCTTAGTGCAGTCCGTAAATATTGTACCCCAAAAGAACAGGAAATGATTGATACCATACAGACACTGTTTTGTATTATGGAAAATCAGGATCTGTTTCACAATCCATAAATCCGCAGGAGGTTTTTGAATGGATTCCAATCTTTTGAACAATCCGGCGTTTGCCAATTTAAGTCCGGAAAAATTGCAATTTCTGCTCTCCTTTGCACAGAAAGAAAAACCTTTAAACATGAAAGATGCCATGCCGTTTCTTCTCTCAAATATGAGGCAGGCAAAGGAAAACCATATTGATTTCACAAAGCCTGAAATCGAACTGTTGTGTGATCTGCTGTCCAAAGACCTTCCGCCTGAGAGTCAGACGCAAATGAAAAAGATCATGTCCCTGATGTCGATGAACCGTTCACATCCAGCTCCCTGATCGGGATTTTTAAAATTTTATCCAGCGGGAACAGGCTTTTGCCTTTCCCGTCGGTTCCCTCATAATATTTTTCTCCTGCCGATTCAAACAGAATATATAAGGTATTGTCCCTTACATCGAGTTCTTCCGATGCCGGAGGCATTTCCACTTTCTTTCTCGGATGTTTCGGCCGGGTTGCGAGTGCCGTGACAGAGTCGTAACAATATAAATAGGAAGACTGGTTTCTTCCGTAGGAAGTGCTCAGATATACGTTTCCGGAATCATCGAACGTAACTCCCTGCACCTTTTGCGGAATTTTATAATCACTGAGGGCAATCAGTTTGTCCGTCTTTTTATCCAGATAATATGCCACCATTCGTGAATTCACCAGAAGTGTATGCGTTGCAATCCACAATCTTCCGCCATACCAGGTAATACAGGAAGGCGTATTTTTGACCGGAAACTCCTCCACAACATCTCTTGCATCCACGACATCTCCGGTATTCTGATATGCCATCAGTTCAATAAAATCGTAGGAGATCCGCTCCACACAGTTTTCATAGGAATTGCACACCCATACATTGTCACCGTCAAACGCAATTCCTCCCAGATGGCTGTTTTCATCCATTCCCAGTGTGACCATATATTCTCCGGTTTCCCGGTCAAACACCATAAGCTCTCCCATACAGTCATCTTCCGTGGAATAAGAAGTGATCAGCACAAATTCATCGGTCAGACAAATTCCCTGCGGGCACTGGGATGCACTGAAAATATATTCTTTTAACACATCTTCCTCCCGGGTATCCGGCATACCCGGAATATCAATTTCATTGTAAAAGCCGTAATCAAGATCTTTCAACAGAACCAGATTTTTACCGAAGCGGCTCTCTCTTTTGTGATAGTTATAATATTCTACATTGTAATAATTATTGATCTTTGCGGTCCACTTTGCGTAGAGAATGTAATGATCCTTACGATCCGTCGGAATGGTTTTTATCCGTTTGTGAAGCGCGGCATCGGAGTACCATCCAAGAAACCGGAATCCACTCCGGTATGGCGTATACAGCGGCTGCTCCCCGCTGAATGCCGGGTACGATTCTTTATTGAAAGAATTCTGTATGCCGCCTCCCAAAAAATACCCCACGGTAACCGTATCGCTTTTTGTGTGAACATTTGCAGGTTTTTGAAAGGAAGAACTCGAAGGGGCATAATTCTCCCCTTCGAGTTCTGTGTTTTTTGCATATGTCGGTGTCACGATAAAATTTAAGGTTATTGCAATCAATAATACAGCAAACACTGTACTATTCTTCTGTCTCCACAACTTTGCCTGCCCTCTCTTCTATTTCTCTTGCTGCCACATCCTCAGGTGCTTGTTCATACCGGGCAAATTCATAAGAAAATGTTCCGCTTCCGCTGGTCATTGACCGAAGCTGTGTATTATATCCATACAGTTCAAGATATGGAAGATCCGCATCGATCTCCTGATACCCGTTTTCTGCATTCATATTCATCACACGACCTCTGCGTTTATTCAGATCTCCCATGATTTCACCGGTATATTCCTCCGGAGTAATGATCTTTACAGAGGCGATCGGCTCTAACAATACCGGCTTCGCATCTAAAAATCCTTTCTTAAATGCCTGTTTGGCGGCTACTTTAAATGCCATCTCGGAGGAATCCACCGGATGATAGGAGCCATCATAGAGTACCGCTTTCACTCCGATTACCGGGTAGGCCGCAAGCGGTCCTTTCAAAACAGCTTCTGCAATTCCTTTTTCCACTGCTGGAAAATAATTTTTCGGAACGGCTCCACCCACAACACACTGTTCAAATACATAAGGGACCTCTAAATCCCCGCTCGGCTCAAATTTCATTTTAACATGGCCGTACTGTCCATGTCCACCGGACTGTTTTTTATATTTGTATTCAACATCTGATTTTCCACGTATGGTTTCGCGGAAAGCGACCTTTGGACGCATCAGTTCAATTTCTACTTTATACTTTTCAAGCAGCATACTCTGAACAATTTCAAGCTGCTGCTCACCCATGCCATATAACAGAGTCTGACGATTTTCACTGTCATTTACCACACGCAGCGTCTGATCTTCCATCAGAATCTTTTGCAGCGACTGGGAAATCTTATCCACATCCCCTTTGTTTTTTGCTTTGTAGCGCATAGATACATACGGTTTTGAGAAATTCGTGCGAAGATAGGCAACCGGATTATTCCGTACGGACAGGGAATCCGTTGTCTGGGACTGGGACAGCTTTGCCAATGCTCCGATATCCCCCGCATGAAGTTCTTTTACTTCCTCTGTTTTATTTCCGCGCAGAACGTACAGCTTTCCAATCTTTTCGTCACAATCCCTGTGATAATTAAATAAGACATCATCCGTCTTAAGCACACCGGAATTTACTTTGATCAGAGAATACTTTCCAATGTAAGGATCTACAATTGTCTTAAAAATATACGCACTCTTCGGTTTTGCAAAATCATAGTCCGCCGGATACACCTCGTTGTTTGTCGTATTGATGCCTGCGCAGGTCCGTTTGTCCGGGCTCGGAAAATATTTAACAATATCTGCCATCAGCGTATACATCCCGCGGGCAAGCGGATTCGATCCCATAAGAACCGGAACGATAGAACCATCCATGACATTTACCCTGAGCGCCTGACGAATTTCGTCCTCGGAGAATTCATCTCCGTTAAAATAACGGTCCATAAACTCCTCGCTGGTTTCTGCCACAGCTTCTAACAAAGCTTCCCTGCACAGATTAAGATTCTTTTGTGAATATTCCGGAACTTCAAATTTTTCAACGGTTCCCTCATCGATCCATCGCTTTGCTTTCTGCTGGATGACATTGACATATCCGACAAACTGGCCATCCTCCCGGACCGGCAGATGAAACGGTGCAATTTTCTTTCCGTAAAGAGCCTGCAGATCTTCCACTACCTGACGGTAACTTGCATTGTCAATATCCATATCTGTCACAAAGATCATACGTGGAAGATGATTTTTTTCACAGATTTCCCAGGCGCGCCGCGTGCCTGTCTCGATTCCCGCTTTTCCGGAAATAACGATAATTGCTGCATCCGCTGCGGAAACTGCCTCTTCGACTTCCCCGACAAAATCAAAATAGCCTGGGGTATCCAAAACATTAATTTTGCTGTCTTTCCACGGGATCGCGACCACAGAAGTATGGATCGAAAACTGGCGTTTCGTCTCCTCCTTATCAAAATCACTGATGGTATTTTTATCTGCGACCGTCCCCATACGTGTCGTCAGACCTGCCAGATATGCCATGGCTTCCACCAGGGAAGTTTTGCCGCATCCTCCATGCCCCAGGAGAACCACATTACGAATTCTGTCTGTCGTATATACGTTCATAGTAAAACCCTCCTTTTTTAGAATATTTACTCTTTTATGGTTATATTCTACTAATTTTCAGAAAGTTTTACAACCTTTTTATGCATTTTGTTGAAGTATTTTTGCCGCAAGTTCTTCCAGATACGTCCAGCGATCCATTTTTTCTTCCAATTGTGTTTCCAGCTGCGTTTTTTCTTCTGTCAGTTCATTCAGCTTCACAAAATCCCGTGCGCAGGATGCCATCTCCCCATCAATCTCTCCCAGCCGTGTTTCCAAAGCTGCAATGTCGTCCTCAATGGTTTCATATTCTTTCTGTTCTTTATAGGAGAATTTTAATTTATTTTCATGTTTCCATGTAGAACGTGAATCTTCTGTCGCCTGTTTTTCCTGTACATTTGCCGTCTCTTCATTTTTACGGAACGAATCGCCTGCAGTATCTACAAATTTTCCTTCCTCTTCGGCCCGTCTGTGGTAGTCCGTATATCCGCCCTCATACTGGCAGAGCTTTCCGTTTCCCTCAAAAGCAAAGATTCTGTGCACCACACGGTCCAGAAAATAACGGTCATGCGATACCGTAATCACAATACCGTCATAATGATCCAGATAATCTTCAAGAATGGTCAGTGTCGTGATATCAAGATCGTTGGTTGGTTCGTCAAGAATCAGTACATTGGGAGCTTCCATAAGGACCCGCAGCAGATTCAGTCTGCGCTTTTCTCCGCCGGACAGTTTTTTGATCTGTCCATACTGTTCTTCCGGTGGAAACAAAAACTGATCGAGCATTGCGGATGCCGAAACCAGTCCATCTTCTGTGCGTACATATTCTGCTGTATTTTTGATATAATCAATCACGCGAAGCTCTGGGTCCATATATGCAATTCCCGCATTCTCATCCTGTTCGATCTCCTGTGTGTAATATCCGATTTTTATCGTCTGTCCAATGGTTACTTCCCCAGCATCCGGCAAAATTCTGCCATCAATAATTTTCATAAGTGTTGTCTTGCCGCATCCGTTTTTCCCGACAAAACCAATCCGGTCATTTTTTAAGAAAATATAGGAAAAATCAGAAATCAGTACATGATCTCCATATGTTTTTGTGATATGTGATAATTCCACGGTTGTTTTTCCCATACGGGAGGACACCGAACCGATTTCGATCTTTTTATCAACATCCGGCTTTTTTTGATCCCGCAAGGCCTCATAGCGCTGGATATGTGCTTTCTGTTTGGTGGAACGCGCCCTTGCCCCGCGCTGCATCCATTCGATTTCCTTGCGCAGAATGGACTGTCTTTTCCGTTCGCCTGCCCAGGCAATGTCTTCCCTCTCCTGTTTGGCCGCAAGATATCCGGAATAGTTTGTCTCATAGCTGTAAATCTGTCCTTTATCAACTTCCACAATCCGGTTGCATACACTGTCCAGAAAATACCGGTCATGTGTCACCATAACCATTGCTCCCCGGTAATTTTTCAGATAATTTTCCAGCCACTCTGCCATTTCGGCATCCAGATGGTTCGTCGGCTCATCCAAAAGCAGTACATCACACGGAGTAAGGAGCACTGCAACAAGAGCCAGTCGTTTCCGCTGTCCGCCGGACAAATGTCCCACCGGTTCATCGAAATTGTATATGCCAAGCCGCGTCATCATGGATTTGGCATTGCTTTCCAGATTCCATTTTTCATGTTCTTCCCGGTCTTCCTGCTGATGCACACTTCCAATTTGCGCATAAGAAAGTACATTCTCAAGTGCTCCTTTTTGCGGGTCAAATTCCGGCATCTGCGGCAGATAGCGAATCACAAGATGATTGGCCCGTACGACATTTCCGGCATCCGGTTCTTCGAGTCCTGCCATAATTTTTAACAGCGTGGATTTTCCTGTTCCATTGATGCCTATGATTCCGACTTTTTCCCCATCCTGCAGATAAAACGATGCATCGTGAAACAACTCACGCTGTGTATAAACTTTTGTAATATGATCAACGGTAAGTAAATTCATAAAAATTCCTCTTTCTGCTTCCTTTCGCCTTTTTATTATCACACGAACGGACAATTGTTGCAAGTGCTGTCACACATTCCTCTTTTGACACTCCTGCCATTCTATAGTACAATAAACACATCAATTACATGATTATAAAGGAAATAAACTTATGGCTTTTCAAACAATCGGTTTTATCGGACTGGGTCTGATTGGAGGTTCGATCGCCAAAAAAATGAAATCCAATCAGCCGGACATCAAAATTTATGCCACGGCACATCATAAAGAAACCATCCAAGAAGCGTACCGTGAGGGGCTGATCGAAAACAATGATCTGTTACCACTGTCTGCTTTTTCTGACTGTGATTATATTTTTTTATGTGCCCCGGTTCAACGGAACCTCGCATATCTGCGTCAGTTAAAAGATATTATCCGCAGCGACTGTTATATCACAGACGTCGGAAGCACAAAAACGGAAATTCATGAAGAAGTGATACGGCTTGGCATGGAGGCCAATTTTATCGGCGGGCATCCCATGACCGGTTCCGAAAAAACAGGCATATTAAGTGCCACCAATACGCTTTTGGAAAATGCATACTATATTATCACCCCGACCGCCCTGACTCCAAAGGAAGAAATTTCGGAATTTCGTGATTTTGTATTGTCGCTTGGAGCAATTCCACTGATTTTGGATTATAAAATACACGATTACTCTACGGCAGCCATCAGCCATCTGCCGCACATGATCGCATATTCGCTGGTCAATCTGGTCCACCAGATCGATGATGACAAAGAAACCATGAAAACCATTGCCGCAGGGGGATTTAAGGATATCACAAGAATTGCATCTTCTTCGCCTGTGATGTGGCAGAATATCTGTGCTTCCAACCGGGAACCGATTCTTTCACTGATGGATCAGTACCTTGCCATTCTGACGAAGCTTCGCGGATACATTGACAGTTCCAATGAACAGGCACTGCTTTCCTTCTTTCAGCAGGCAAAAGACTACCGGGATTCCATCACACTGCCAAGTGTCAAATCCCCTACGGTATATTATGAATGTTTTGTGGATCTGGTCGATGAAACCGGCGGTATTGCTGCTGTTGCCGGGCTGCTCGCACAATACCATATCAGCATCAAAAACATCGGTATTGTAAATAACCGGGAATTTGAAGAAGGTGTTCTTCAGCTCGCGTTTCCTGACAAACAGACTCTGACCCGTGCCAAACGTCTGCTTACCGACAATGGCTATATGGTTCACGAACGGTAAAACATAAATGGTTTTCCCATAAAAAATACAGGCTCCGGATAATTTCCGGAGCCTGTATTTTTATTTGCACAAGGTATCGAGTATTTCAAAATAGTTTTCAAACGTCTTCCTGCAGCAGGAAGGATTTTCAATCACAATACCGTCTGTCACAAGTCCCGGAATTGCAAAAGCCATCGCAACCCGGTGATCCTCGAACGTTTTTATTTTACATCCATGCGGTTTTCCCGGATGAATCACAATACGGTTCTCATCCAGCTGCTCGCATGCGATTCCCATTGCCTTCAGATTGGTAAGAATCGCGGCAAAACGGTCACATTCCTGATAACGGATATGTCCGATTCCGGTAATCTCGACGGTTTCACTGGCAAAACACGCAATTGCCGCCAGTGTCAGAGCCTGATCTGAAAATGCAGAAAAGTCAAATACCCCTCCCAGGAATCCTTCCGTCGGCGGATACATCCGGATTCCATCCGGTTCTTCCTCTGTCCGGCATCCCATCTGTTCCAGCACATGTAAAAAAGAAGTATCTCCCTGTAAGCTTTCCCAGTGTACATGGCAGACCTTTGCAGGAACGCCGACAACCGGGCACATCGCATAAAAATAAGAAGCTGCCGAAACATCCGGTTCAATCTGATACTCTCTTGCCTGATATGCTGCATGTTCCGCAATCACAAAAGTATCGGATGCAGGTCGTTGTACTTCCACACCAAACTGCTTCATCATGGCAACCGTCATCTCTACATAAGCCATTCCATGATGCCCTTTGACGTGAATCCGGAATTCTTTCTGAAACAGCACGGAAGAGATCAAAAGTGCACTCAGAAACTGACTGCTTTTTTCAACATCAATGGTTACTTCGTGTCTATTCACACCACTGTTTCCGATCGCAAATGGGAAATGTCCTGATGCTTCCTTATAAGTAACTTCCGCCCCAAGGTCTTGAAGTGCCTGCAGCAATTCTTCCATCGGGCGCT
>OLQD01000247.1_pt1 | contig 52102 bp, 43 predicted proteins | sample 1672841 | NCBI WGS metagenome assembly OLQD01 (sample SAMEA3136729, study PRJEB25190) | human gut metagenome | biome: human gut; feature: human-associated habitat; material: faeces | place: Austria | collected 2013 | reverse complement strand
TCAGCCAGCAGCAGAGGGTGGAGATGAAGGTGGCGAAGCTTGCTGGATTGTAAACAGAAGAAAATACCTGAACATACTTCCAATCAAAAACGGTGCTCAGGACGACGACAATTCACAAGCCGTACTTATGGACCAGAACTGCTTCGTAAACCCGGTTGAATCATTCCAGACTTCAGGTTCAGAAATCAGTAGCCTTACACAAACAGTTGCTTTCAGATTTGACGGTGAATACTGCTTCGACAGCCGCTATATCGGTTTGAAAGGTGTAGAAATCAGCACTAACGACGAAGGCAACCTTGCCGCAGCCAACAAAAACGACTACACTACCGCTCAAAGTGTATGGTCAGTCGACCCGGCATACAGCTGCCACGTTGTAGGCAATACTCTGTTTGAAATGGGTGGAGAAAAATTCATCGTGGCGATGATTCAATACAAGACTGTAGACAAAGAACGTGAATCAAGTTTTGCTATTGTCAGAGCCAGCGATCAGGAAAAAGTTGCAATCTGGGCATCTAAAGACCACGAAGCAGGTATTGTTGCCGCTACAGCCGGTGCAAACTGGATTACAGTCGTTCCAGTATCTGAAAATGAAGCAGCTATTTACCAATATTTCCCGGCAGAAAATGCAGGAGAAGGCTGGATTGCTAAGTATACGTTCAAGAACAACGGTTCAAGCGTTGAAGGCGTTGCGGAAGCAAAGGCAAAAGTAATTGCCGGACAAGGCACAATCCGTATCGACGGCGAAGCTGAAAATATTGAAGTCTACAACGTTGCAGGTACTTTGATCAGCGAAGGTCAGACTGAAGTAGAATGTGCAGCCGGATTGTATATCGTCAAAGTTGACGGTACCGTTTCCAAGGTTCTTGTAAAATAATGTAAACTGAACACAGGGAGACGTCTGTATCAAAAGGCGTCTCCTGTTTTTTAAAAAACATGAAACGACTCACTTCATTCATAGCAACCTTGTTTCTGTTATTGTCGCAAACAGTAACAGGCTCTACGACATGGACTCTCAACGGAAAAGACTATCTCGTTGACACGCTTTTTCATGCTTACGTTGGACCGGGAACGACGCTCACCTCTCTAAAACTTGAAGGGCCAGTCAAATTCAGAATATTTTATACTACAACGGATTTGACCGAAAAGTACGTCGACGTCAGAGGCATCAAGCATACAGACCGGCTGGTTGGTGTCAGCACCATATCTGAAGCAATGGAAAGCCATGACACAGAAAACCGTAATTATTTTGCCGGGGTCAACGCCGACTTTTTTTCACAGTCATCACCATGCGGCATTACGGTTATTGACCGTGAAGTATATGGCAGCGAGCAGAGTTCCGGCTGGTATTTGTTTGGTATGAATGAAAACAAGCTGCCAATGATTGGCAGCGGAGAACTGTCTGTCAATGTCACTCTTCCTTCAGGAGAAAGCATGAACAGCAGGAAATTTAACCGTAACGGTAATACTGACGAACTTGTTGTTTATTCACACCGGTTCGGAGAAAAAACAACAACAGACTCACAAGTTGCAGAAGTCATAGTTTATCCAATTAACACGGACAACACACTTATTCCCGGAACAACGGTCACAATGCAGGTTCAAGGCACGACAACAACGGGAGGTTCCACACCTATTCCCGAGGGTGGCTATATCCTTTCCGGAAAAGGACAGGCAGCATCGTTTCTGAAAAAGCTGTCGGCAAATGATGAAATAAAAGTAAAGTGTGCCGTACGGTTTGACGGAATTACCGGTGGAAAAGTAACACAAGCACTGGGTGGCTGTCCGCCGATACTTTCAAACGGTAAGGTTCTGGACACAGAAAATGTCCTTGACCATTTATCGACAGCACAACCTCGCACGGCAGTAGGCTTCAATGCAGAGTTGACCAAACTCGTCATGCTGGTTGCCGACGGCAGATCATCTATTTCTGTAGGTCCTATTTCCAAGGTTCTCGCCGGCATGATGAAATGTGCCGGATGTACAGAAGCCCTGAATTTCGACGGTGGAGGTTCGTCGGAAATGTATGTTGATAAATTAGGTATAGTCAATGTTCCCTCCGACGGAAAGGAACGGCAAGTTACTAACGGACTATATTTAAGTACCGATGCCCCACAAAATTCGCAGATATCCCAAATACGATTTAAAGATTATGCCAAAACGATGGATATCGGAGAATCATATACGCCTGAAATTTATGGATACAACCAATACGGCGTATTGATAGACACCAATGTGGACGGAATCCGGCTCAATACCGCCGGCGGCAAAACATTTACACCTGAAGCTCCCGGATGCTATGCACTGACAGCTTCTTACAACGATTTAAGCACAAGCATTGCAGTAACAGTAGGCAAATCGGGCGGAATCAACCAACCAGAAAACCAACCGACAATCTGCTATCCGAATCCCGTTAAAAAAGGAAACGATATTCATTTCACCGCCATGTCGGGCAACATTGTCATAACTATTTTCGGATATGACGGAAAACAATATCTTTCTTCCGAATTCAAAAACACAAACGGAACCATTAATATCAACACCAAAAACTTACAAGCAGGACCATATATCGTTTCCGTCAAAAACGATAGCGGCACCCGCACATTTCCCATAATAATCAAATAAAACAATATAACGGCATGAGACAGACGCTGATTTTAATATGGATTGCAGTTACGAGTCTTCTATCTTTGTCGGCTGCTGACATTATATCGGAAAAAGATATTGATAAGGTCATTTCAAAAATGACACTGGAACAAAAAGCCCGGATGCTTGTAGGAACACCGGGCTACACCAATGCGCCCAACCACAAAGTAGAAGGAGCTGCGGGCTGGACCTATTCCATCAGCAGTCTGGGCATACCGTCGATAAACCTTTCAGACGGTCCGGTGGGTATCAGAATTAATCCGGTTCCGTCACCTGTTAAAATTGTCTATGATGAAGCAGGCATACCGATTCTGACTGCCATACAGGACAACAACGAAAAAAGCGGAAATACGGAAGCTACGACCTATTGCACTTGTTTTCCTTCTACAACAGCCTTGGCTGCGACATGGAACAAAGAGGCGGCTTTGCTGCAAGGAAAGGCAATGGGAGAAGAAGCAAAATGTTATGGAGTTGACGTCATTCTGACTCCGGGTATCAACATTATGCGAAATCCTCTATGCGGCCGGAACTTTGAATATTATTCGGAAGACCCTATTCTCACAGGAAAAATGGCAGCCTCCATCATACAGGGTATTCAAAGTAAAGGTATTGGAACAAGCCTGAAGCACTTCGTTGCCAACAACCAGCAGACCGGGAAAAAATACAACGACGCACGCATGACACAACGTGCTCTTCGGGAAATTTATCTGAAAGCATTTGAAATCTGCGTCAAGGAAGCCAAACCATGGACGGTAATGGGTTCGTACAACAAAATAGCAGGTGACTTCACCCAAACTAACAAAGAACTGATGATCAGTCTCCTTCGGGACGAATGGAAATTCGACGGTCTTGTACTGACAGATTGGACAGTCCGCCGCCCGACACCCAACTTGCTGAATGCCCGATGTGCGTTGATGATGCCGGGAGAGGAAGAAATTGTCCAGGAAATCATGGATGCCGTCAAAAGCGGACAAGTTCCGGAAAGTACGCTTAATGCCTGTGTCAAAGACGTACTGAAAGTCGTTGCAAAATCTATCACTGCCAACGGCTGGACTGCCTCCATGCCCGATTTACAACGCAACGCCAACCTCTCCCACGACATTGCAACGGAAAGTATGGTTTTATTGAAGAATAACAATTCAGCACTACCGTTAAAAAACGGTAGTTCGATAGCGTTGTTCGGCGCAACCGCCTATAAATCGATTGCCGGGGGAACCGGATCTTCCAATGTAAACAAGGCGTATGTAACGGATATAGCCGACGGACTGGAAAACGCCGGATTTTCCCTAAATGCACGGCTGAAAGACGTTTACACAAAATACGCTGCTTTTCAAAATGAAATACTCGACAAATTCCCCGATTGCCCGGAATGGCAAAAATTGTCGTACCACCGCACAGTTCTCCCGGAAATGGACTTTTCCGGAAACAAGGAAATGATAGCACAGGAAATTCAAAAAAGCAGCCTTGCCATCGTAGTGTTAGGCAGAGGTTCCGGTGAAACTTCCGACAGAACCGTTGCCAATGATTTTAATCTTACCCCTGCCGAGCAATCCCTTCTAAAAAATGTTTCGGATGCCTGCCGCAAACAAGGGAAGAAAATGATTGTGGTGATGAATGTATGCGGAATGATGGAAATGGCGACATGGAACGACCTGCCTGATGCCATTCTCATGGCATGGTTTCCGGGACAGGAATGCGGCGATGCAATCGCCGACATCCTTACGGGTAAGGTAAACCCGTCAGGACGACTGCCCATGACATTCCCCCGTTCCTACTACGACATTCCCTCTTCTAAAAATTATCCGTACATCGGACAAACGGCGGGAAAGAATTTTGACTACACAAACTACGAAGAAGATATTTGGGTAGGTTACCGCTATTTCTCAACCGCAGAAAAAGAAGTGGTCTATCCTTTCGGATATGGCTTAAGCTATACGACTTTTGAATCTACATCACCCAAAATCGTTCGTAAAAACGACGGTTGGCAGTTGTCTGTTACAGTAACGAACACAGGACAAACAGCCGGAAAAGAAGTGGTGCAGGCATATGTCAAGACACCGGCCGGCAATTATCCCAAACCGACGGCTGAACTAAAAGCATTCGCAAAAACCGGTCTCCTTCAACCTGGAGAAAGCGAAACGCTAAGCCTGTCGTTTTCCGACTACGACCTGGCGTCATTCGACGAACAGCATTCACAATGGAAAACCGACAAAGGCGATTATACGGTAATTCTTGGAGCATCGGCCGAAAAAGCTATCCTGTCTGTGCCGTTCCGCATTTCCAAAACACGCTGTTGGAAAACCGGCAATATTCTGGCGCCGGTTGTTCCCGTCAACACATTGGACATGGAAAAGGAAAAAGCAAAGCAGTTGACATACTACAATGCTGCCGACTTCAAAATTCTCGGTAAAATCTATACGGATTCATTGCCTACATTTTCACGAGTGCCCAATTTCCGAAAGGACAATACACGGGAAGCTCTTTGGAAACTCGGACAGCACTCTGCCGGCATTTCTGTCCGCTTTCGCTCGAATTCGCCCAAAATCGGACTACGCTGGGAAAACCTGTTCGGAAACTCGATGACACACATGGCCGATCTTGCAACACGCGGACTGGACCTTTACACACTCGTCGATGGCAAATGGCGGTATATCGGCAGCGGACGTCCCATGAATGAAACATACGGAACGGAAGAATGGCTTGTTATCAACAATATGGAGAAAGAAATGCGGGAATATCTGTTGCACCTGCCACTTTACGACGGAATCAAATCGCTGGAAATCGGCATTGCAAAAGACTGCGTCATCGAAATGCCGTCAGTCAATAGTCCACAGACAGAAAAGCCGTTGGTCATTTACGGCAGCAGCATCGCGCATGGTGCCACAGCGTCACGCCCCGGTATGGCTGCCTCCAACCAGTTGCAACGCTTGTTGAACAGAGAAGTGATAAATCTGGGATTCAGCGCCAATGCCCACATCGACTACGAGATAGCTGAAATGATGGCGGATACTGATGCCTTGGCGTATGTTCTCGATTTTGTACCTAACGCAACGGTTGACGAAATTCAAAACAAGGCTGAGAAATTCGTACAGATACTCCGAGAAAGACATCCCGAGGTTCCCCTGATTTTCATTGAGGACCCACAATTCGCACATGCAATTCTGGACAAAAATATTGCCGCAGAAATCAAGGCAAAAAACGAAGCACTCCAAATCATCTATGCCAAGCTGAAAGAATCCGGAGTGAAGAATCTATACTACATCAAAAGCGAGCAACTTCTGCCCGAAGACGGCGACGGAACGTCTGACGGCATTCACTTCACAGACATGGGTTTCCACTATTACACGAAAGCCTTGATGCCCATATTAAACGATATTACAACAAACCAACAATCAAAATAATATTTCATTATGAAACGTATGGACCATTATTTAAAATGCCTCTTGCCAATATTTGCAATTCTACTTTTCTCCTCTTCTGTTGCTTCTGCACAAGAGTCTGAGAACAAACATTTTCCTACTTATAAAATCCGCGACCTTGCCCTTATCTATCAGGGAGGAGCAAAACGCATCGACTGGACGGAAGATCAGTTCGTCCCTTATGTCACTCACACGTTTGCCGACGGAGAGCGGGACTGGCTGTTCGACGGTTTTCTCTTTCTTGATTTCAACGACGGCAGAGGCAATACGTTTATTCCCCAATACGGTGCAACGAAAGCAAAACGTACGGAATGGGAATGGTATCTCGACCGCGTTTTCGAAAAAGGGAAGTCGCTGGATGCCCTCGACAAATGCATCGAAACTCAGAAAAAAATAATCGGTGAACCCGGATTCAAACACAAGATTGTACTGTCGCTACTGACGCCGCTCTTCGGTCAGACCGACTGGGGAAGCGTAGACGGAAAACAACTTGATTTCAACACCTATGAAGACCAAAGCCTGGCCGTCAAATGGTTTATTGACCAGCTCGTCAGCCGCTTCCAGAACGCCGGATATAAAAACCTTGAACTTGTAGGACTCTACTGGGTGGATGAAGACATCTGCCATACAAAGGAATTGACCAAATATATCGCACCGCTGGTACATGCAAAAAATCTTGACTTCGTATGGATTCCTTATTTCAAAGCTCGCGGCTACGACCGTTGGCAAGAACTGGGCTTCGACATCGTCTACCATCAGCCGAATCATTTCTTTAAAAAAGAAATACCCGACTCTCGTTTGGACGAAGCCTGCGAAATTGCCCTTGACCTCGGAATGGCCATGGAATTTGAATGCGACAGCAAAGCGCTGTATCAGGCAGAAAACTCGTCTTACGACAGAATGCAGGCATACATCGACGCTTTCCGCCGCAACAAGGTATTTGACACATCGGCAATCGCCTACTACACAGGAAGCAAGGCACTTATCGACATGGTGGAAAATCCTTGTCCGGAAAATCAAAAAATTATGGACGAACTTGCATCAATCATCATTGAGCGACGCAAAAACGACAAGCTATGTCCGTCTTCAAAAAAATAACGGTATTCATGTTAAGCATATTTGCCGCCTTGTCAACCAACGCGGCAAATATGCATATAACTTTGTCCGACAGCGTTCTTACCATTACGACAGCCATCGACACGGCACACACGATACGCTACGATTTCCGCCATTGCATGGCCAACCGCCTGTTCACATTCAGCCGGGTCACTGTTGATTCCGTCACGGTAAACGAAGCGACAAGCGACAACATCGGTCCGTTTCTGATTTCAGGCCGCGGCTGGTGCGGAGGTAACCATCTCCTTCCCGACGGGAAAAGCCGCTCGGCAAAAACTGTGGATGTAATCATCAAGGCCGACAACACACCATTGACATCCGACACGACATTACAGGCAGGCAGAGCCGACATCATTGTCACCAACCTGCTGTTCGACCCGTTGAAACCAACCGACCTGTTTTGCCGCGAAACAATCCACTATACCGTTTGCGGCAACAGTATACAGGTAAATGCCTCGCACCATTTCCTCAACGAAACGCCTTTCACCATCGACCGCTATTACGGCATGCAGTCAATGACCATTGGCGAAACTGCCCTGCGTACCCCCAACGGCATTTACAGCCAATGGACACCCATCGACAGCGTTTCCCGGTTTACCAAAGCCTCATCTCCCAAATTCCGCCAGTTTATAGAAAAAACGCCCCGCGTGTTCATGACAGCCTTTATGACCGACAAAGGTCTGGGCAACCGAACACTTGTCGACAACAACGACGTAGTTTTTATCGGGAACTCCTGGACAAAATCCTATCACAAACTCATTGGAAACGCCGTAGTACGATGTGGAGAAGAAACAAGCTGGGAAGGAATCTACACTTGGTTTGTCACCCCCGTAACCGACAACGACTCCGAAATCTCCTACCTCGGCTACTACAACGGCAAAAAATGCCTCTTCGTCGGACAAGTGAATACCTGTGACAGGATTCTTCCGACTGTTTTCTAACGGAAACATCCTTAAAGCAGAATTAACAACAATACTGATAAACTTTTTTGTTTTTCACCTATGCTAATACCATAAGGCTGCAATTAAAACTGAGGCATGTTGGCGGTACCTTCGCGTTTGATAAAAACGCGATAAATCACAATTTCTAAGTAGATGTATTGTGATGATACAGAAAAACAATGAAGCTATGCCTGTCAAGAATAGAATTGAGCAGCTCATCAAGGCTATGAGCGAAGGTATTTGGGAAAAGGACTATATATTCGCACTCGGACTGCTGACGGCTGTCGCTGAGGAGAGTCTGTTCCTGCTTGGACCTCCGGGAACGGGAAAAAGCCTTGTGGCACGACGACTGAAACAGGTGTTCAAAGACAGCCGGTCGTTTGAATACCTGATGTCGAGATTTTCAACGCCTGATGAAATTTTCGGTCCGGTTTCCATCAAAAAGCTAAAGGAAGAGGACCGCTACGAACGTGCGACCGACGGCTTCCTGCCGACGGCCGACATCGTGTTTCTCGACGAAATATGGAAAGCTGGTCCGGCTATCCAGAATGCCCTGCTGACGGCCATCAACGAGAAGGTGTTTCACAACGGTCCGACCACACAGCCGCTACCGCTGAAAGTGCTGGTGGCGGCTTCCAATGAATTGCCCCGTGAAAACGAAGGACTTGAAGCGTTGTGGGATCGTTTCATGGTACGCGTCGTGTCGAACTGCATTGAAAACGAGAATGCCTTCTATCGGATGATGCGCCAAAAGGAAACGCGCCTGACTGACATTAAAAGTGAATTGCAAATCGACAATGCCACACTTGTCGACTGGAAAAGCTGCTGCGAAAATGTGGAGCTGCCCGACTCCATACTGGAAGCGATTACCCATATCCGCCACGGACTCCGGCAACTGGGAAAACGAGAGAATGTGGAACCGTTGGACTTCTACATTTCCGACCGACGCTGGAAAAAAGCGGCCAATCTGCTGAGGACATCGGCGTTTCTCAACGACCGTACAGAGGTTGACATGAGCGACATTGTGCTTCTGCAACACGTGTTATGGAACAAAGTGGAATGCATCCGTCCGGTCACGCAATTGGTGTTGGAAAGCCTGTTTGCCGACATTCAAAAGAGCATGACCGACTTGTCGAAAGAGATGCAGAAAGCACCGGAGGAAAACGCCCGGAAGACAGAAGGAAGCAACAGAAATGCTTTTCAGGTCTACCAATTTTTCTATGCAAAATTGCTGCCTCCGACGAACGCAAAACAAACAAATACGGTCTACTTCCTTCTCAACAACTACGAACAGCTATCACTGAGCAAACCCTCTGACGGCATCATCTACTATGACGACAATCTGAAGGGCTTCGTTGTCCGCAAAATGGATGTTAAGATGAGTGCCGAACAACTGCGAAGCATCCAAAACCTCACGGTAACTGAAAATCGGCCGATGGCTGTCAAGCTAAAGCGTGGAACTGACAGCATCTTTATCGACAACAAGGAATACCAACTGGAGAAAGCGAAATTCGGAGGCAGTTTGCTTGGAACGAACAACTTGATTAACAAGCAATATGTACCCAATCTTGCCAATCTGCATTTTGAGGAAAGCGCGTATGCAATTCGCACAAAATTTGAAGAGCGTAAATCATTGCTTTTGGCCAAAAACGGCAATCTGTTTATAAACAATACCGACACAACGAACCTGAAACGCTATTGCCAAAATCTGGAAAAAGCAATCAATGCATTGGAAGTAAAAGTCAATACGCTAAAGACAAAACAGTAATGACATATAACGAGGATATCGACCAACAGATTGACGACTATTCGGAACTGTTCGACCTGTATATAGAACACGGCCGACTGCCGGAAACGTATGCCGACGATCCCATTTCGCAATATTTGACGTCGCAACTCGACATACACAAACAGTATCTGCCCGACAACGACTACAAAGAAGCGTTGCGCCAAAACCTGCTCAATTTTTTCCGTTCCATTTTACCTACCCTGCTAGAGTTCCAACAATTCCATACGGCAGAGACAAAACTGTTACAGGAGTTTTTTGAGTCGGACAACGACAAAAGACGACAACTGTGGCAGAAGGTTAAATCGTGGCTGACATTCTACTACACGAAAGAACAATTCAACACGGAAGGCTACGAACAGTTGCTCAACGATGCCGACACACCGGCCGAACGGATTCTGAACGCCATGGAAGAAAACTGGAAGGAAGCCTCCACAGCAAAATTGAGAAGAAAACAGCTGGGACTGCTTCGAGGAAGTGGTCCCAACAAGCAAATCTTCATCGGTGTCGGACAGAACGATTACAAACAGCGAAAAAAAATCAGCAATACGTTCTACAAATATCCTGTCCTGAAAGAAATCGTACAGCAGCTTGGCCGTGAGCGCGAAATCGAAACCCAAGATACGGACATGACTATCACTGTCAACGAGCCCGTACTGCTGCGCCATGCCAATACCCGGCAGGAAATCGACGGCACAACGGTTGGCAACGACCTGTCCTCTCTTCTACCCTACGAATATGCCCTGATTGACGAGCCGGTATTCTACAAACGGTTTGCCAACAAGGAACTTCAGCAATACTCAAGTCTGCCGCCCATTATCAACAAGCAGAAAACCTTCCATACTCTTCTTCCTCAGCAGAGAATGGAAAAAGGTCCCGTCATTCTTGCCATTGATACCAGCGGTTCCATGGAAGGCAAGCCGTTAGAAATAGCGAAATCCCTGACATTTCAAATAATAGATATCGTCAAAAAAGAAAAACGGAAAAGCTTTCTCATCGCCTTCTCCGTCCGCGAACAGCATATTGAATTGTCGCGTCCGAGCCAGTTCCACAAAGTGGAGCAATTCTTTTCCTCCACTTTCTCGGGCGGCACCAATGGTGAACAGATGCTCGCCGAAGCGTTGAATACATTGGGCACCGACAACTTCTCGATGGCCGACGTTCTGATTATCAGTGATTTTTACTTTTCACTTCCCAAACCTGACACTTTGAAAAGAATTAAAACAGAGCAGAAAAAAGGAACTCGATTCTACGGCTTGAGCATCGCCGACGGAGTGGGCAGCTATGAATACGTCTTAGACAAATACTGGACAATATGACTTTCGAAGAACTACCCTTCCGTCTCAATCCTTCTACGCGAATTAGCAGCCCCTATCTGCAAGTAAAATGGCAAAAGGTGGGCCAACCGATTTTACAGGCGGAAGCGTGCTTCGTCTCGCCCAACCAAACCGCATATACCGTCCATAAAACCGCTACCGCTATTTGTTGCACCGACTCTGATACACTTTATATCTGCTATTCCGATGCCACAGATTTCGAACGGGTTCACTTCCTGCATTGGCTGCGCCGACAAATCAAGCAATTCATACTTGCAATGGCTGAATGCCACCTGCCCCCAAGGTTTCACCAAATAGAACTTGACAAGGGTTTGAAAGCGAGCGAAGTGTCTGTCCGCAAACTGAGAACGAACGTCCTCGGGCAATGCGACAACAGAAATCATATAACCCTGTCACCCATACTTGTACTGATGCCGCAACGAATGTCCGACTGTGTCATAATGCACGAACTGGCACACATAAAGCACAAGCACCATCGACAGAGTTTCTGGAAATATCTCAGCGGGCTATTGGGAGAAAATGCCACGGCTGAAAAATACAAGTCCGATATAGCCATCACTCAAAAAAATGCAATGATTCAATACTTGATGAAGTAAACCTATTTTTCCCTTTATTGGCACAAATAAGCCCCAGTATAATTGCTTTAAATAGATTTATTTATCATCATCCATCGAATCCCAATAATCCATATCCATTTTCATCACTTTAAATATCTTTTCAGTTTGTAACCCTAATCCAAAATCATAAATATATTCTGTTAATTGATGGCCATTGATTAGAATTATTGTTGGTGAGCCATTGAGACTTTCTACATATTCCATCGCTCCTTTTGTAAAATCGGAGGTAGTAATAAAAACTCCTTTTTTAGAAGGTGTACCGGCAACTGCACCGACAAAACTTTGCACCTCATTACGCCCTACATTATTATCTAAGGCATATCGTTTGGCTTGAATCGAAATATGGTTGAAGCCAAGAATATCTTCTTTTATGATACCATCAATACCTCCGTCATTAGATAATTTTGTGACTATACCAGAATTCTTTATTTCACCCCCATATCCCATCGCCTGAAGAAGCTTTACTACTAAACGTTCAAACTCTTGTGGCTTTTTACCAAGTATAGTAGTAAGGATTTCTGATTGAATGGATTGTTTAATATTATTATATGAATTATCTAAACTTTCTTGTGGCGTAAGTTCGTTATCACTAATTGTATCAGAAGGATTAATTACTTCTTCTTTAATTTTAGAATTCTTTTTCTGAGTCTTAGCATTAACTGTCGTTTTTATATATTCATTAATTTGCTCATCTGTACATGATAACAGCATAGATGCACCCTTTTCACTTATCTTATAATCTCCGCGTTTTGGTTTCTCGACCAGTCCAGCAATAAACAAATAAGATAAGGCCCAAGAAATTCGATCTAGAAAAATTTCACCATTTCCCGATGGATACCACATATTCATTTCTTCTTCTGTCAAACTAAAATGTTTTGCTAAAGGAATACGTAATTCTTTCGCCCTCATTACAGAACCATCCTTTAAAATTTTTAGTGCCTGAATTCTAATTTCATCAAATTGTGGTATCATTATATATTCAATCTTAATTTGTATTTTTAAGCAAAAGTACGAAATATATAGCAATACAAAATATTAAAGCACCATTTTTCTTATATTCAGATTATTTAAGGGATCTTTGTTGTCAACAATATAATCAGTTGCTTAGTTTTCATGTCATAACAAGGCAATTCATATTATCATTGCTTAGTGTTATCTCACAGCTATTTATAATAGTATTTCACATTCTCGTTGCCAACGAACAATTACAAACGAATAGGTATGATGACATAGCAAAGTGTAATGAGCGACATGGTGCCAATTTCCTTGGCTCCAATCAATCATATTTTTTTATTATTGCCACATCCGTTGCAATAATAAAATCCCTTCATCCGTTCCTCAATGCCAACAGCATATTTATTATGCAGATAAGCTTTTTGTTTTCGGATGCCGTTGTTTGTTTATTTTTTTGTTAATTTGTTGGCGAAAAACCACCGAACAGACAAGTCATGAAAATTGAAGAAGCCATCGTATATGTCATCGTGAAACGTAACGGCGGCATGACCACCGAACAGATTGCCGAGGCCATCAACCGGCAGAGACTGTATAAACGAAAGGACGGCCAACCGGTGACGAGTCAACAGGTGTATGCCGTTATCTGCCGCTATCCGTCGATGTTCACGAAAGAAGCCGGCCGAATCATGCTCCTGATTTGAGTCTGCCGCGGATATTTCCACTACGTAAAAACGGATAATATGCAGAAAAAGGGAATCGTCAGAACGGCAGTCATCATCATTCTCCTGCTCATCTTGTTTGCAGGTATCAGAATCGGCACCTCGTGCTACGAAAACCGACAGCGTGCCAAACATCAGCAACCCGATTCGTCGCAACAGCCGGTCTGCATTTCCACTGAAAAAACCTCATACGCCGGATTTTTCCGGACGAAAAAAGAATCATTCTCATGAAAAAAGTAATTGTCATTTCAACCAGTCTGCGCGTCGGCTCCAACAGCGACATGCTTGCAGACAAATTTACAGAAGGTGCCCTCCACGCAGGACACGATGTTGAAAAAATTTCGCTCGCCGGAAAGAACATCAGCTTTTGCCGCGGATGTCTCGCTTGCCAGAAATTGGGCAGATGCGTCATCGACGACGATGCAAACGGCATCATGCAGAAAGTGCTGAATGCCGACGTTGTAGTGTGGGCAACGCCGATTTACTATTACGAAATGAGCGGCCAGATGAAAGTGATGATCGACCGCATGAACGCAATGTATCCTTTGGACTACAAGTTCCGCGACGTTTATCTGCTGACAACAGCAGCCGAAAACGAACCCGAAGTGCCGAAACGTGCGGAAAGCGGCCTCACAGGATGGACCGACTGCTACCCGAAATGCCGACTTGCCGGCACGCTGTTCTGTGGCGGCGTCGACGCTCCCCACGCCATCAAAGGCAACGAAAAGCTCCAGATTGCCTACAAAATGGGACTGCACGTATAGCCCTTTCTACTCTTCAGCATTAAAGAGACAGCAGAAACCATGGAAAATGCCATCCTGTTTCAAAAGGCATTTTCCGTGGTTAGAAAACGAATAAACGGTAAAATTGGAAAATGAGAACGAGAAAACTACAATCCTGCAGCGAACTGATTGAATATATCGACAAAATCGGATTTCTGCCGCTATTAGGCATGGGCATCAATGGATGGTCGGCCGAAGAAGTGATGGACCAGGAATTCCAATACACCCCGCTGCCTAACGGTGGATGGGAGTGGCCGCTATGGAAATGGAAAGGCACCATCTTGCAGGAAAGCGGCTGCGCCTACGGCAAATTTTTCGACAAAAAAGCAGCATTCATCAGCCGCGAATGGTGGCCCGATTTCTGCAACTACCGCCGCAGCATCTATCCCTACCCCGAAGAGGGAAGCGTAGAGGAAATGATTCTTGCCACGCTCCAACGCGAAGGCAGCCTCATCACCCGCGAACTCCGTGCAGCATGCGGCTTCACCGGACTCAAAATGAGAGGACGGTTCGACACCTATGTCTCGCGGCTCGAAATGGGAGGCTACATCGTCACCGAGGACTTTGTCTATCCTCGCGACCGCCACGGACGGGAATACGGCTGGGGCTGGTCGCTGCTCACTACACCCGAAGCACTCTTCAAGCGGGAAGCATGTCACCCCGACCGCACCCCGCAGGAATCCCGCGAACGCATGGTCAACCACTTCCGGAAAATCATGCCCCACGCCGACGACAGCCTGTTCGACTTTTTGCTGAAATAAACAACTCTGATTTTTACATGCAGAATATTTTTCAACCCAAATCGCTCTCTGTACTTTATGACCGATTTGGGTTGAACTTAAAAATACAAATCCTCTTTGTCAGGCATTTTGTCATTGATGAACATAACATAGTAAATCGGTAGATAAAGGATGTTACCTTTTTTCTTGATTTCTCTTTCGTTAGAAAGAACTATGGATGAAACAATATGGTAATCTGGAACTGCCATCAGATTGTCCAAAGCGCTATGAACCGTATAGTCCTTTCCAGACTTGACTTCAATGGGCAAAACACTCATCGTACCACTATCATCAACAAGAAAATCGACCTCTCCCTTTTGTTTGTTATCATAGTAGAACAATTTGTCACAATGCGCCTTAAGTTCCTGGGCAATGGCACTTTCGTAAACAGAGCCAAGGTTAACACTGGCTATGTCGTTCAGAATAGGCTGGATATTGTAATGATACAATTGGGCACTTAGCATACCGACATCATTCATGTACAATTTTAGCAAATTTTTCTGCTGCGATTCAGCTAATGGATACTTCGGATTACTAATAGCATTAGATGCTATCGTTATGCCAGAATTAATCAGATACTCAAATTCTTCCAAATAATTGCTAAACCTATCGCCTTTCCTGTCCAATATGTCTTTTGCCACAATACGCTTCTTTTTGTTCTCCATCTGAGAAGGTATCATACCATAGATGCGACGGATATGCAACCTCTTGGATGCTTCGTTTTCGTAACGGGAGGCATCAATCCCATACAAAACCCTGATAGCCTCCTGAATTTCTCTCACTTTGACAATATTATGAGTAGCCAAATATTCATTGACAGCATCGGGCATACCTCCCACGAGAAGGTATCTTTTGAAAAGACCTAACACTTTATCGTGAACCTCCGGAGTCAAAGGCTGTTTCTGTTCAAATGATTTTCTCAGATGCGCAATAGCATCCTTGCCAAAATCATTCGCAATCAAAAACTCTTCAAAATCCAGTTGGTACATTTTCTTGGGGATAATGCTCCCGACTGGAACCGAGACCGTCTCTTTCAATGCAATTCCCAACAGGCTTCCACTGCAGATAAACCGATATCGGCGTTCTTGCCTCAAGAACTTAAGCATAGTCAAAAATTGAAAATAATGCTGAATCTCATCAATGAATACCAATGTATTTTCGTATTTATCGAGCTTCGAACCAGCAACCATGCTTAACTTCAGGTAGAATTCTTCAGTAGTACGAACATTTTTGAATATTTGTTCTCCTTCATCGTCTTCTATGAAGTTTATTGCAATAAAGTTGGCATAGAGACTTGTCCCGACATCATTGATAATGTAGGATTTTCCAACCTGTCTCGCCCCTTCTATCAAAAGAATCTTGTCCTCGTCAGACCTCAAATATTCCTCTATATATGATCGAATCTTCCTGTACAGCATAGAATTTACACTTTTCCATGAAATTTTACTCTACAAATATACACTTTTCCATAAAATTTACAACTAAGAATCTACACTTTTCCATAGATTTTCGTCCTGCAAAACTACACTTTTCCAAAAATCATCGCACGACATTATTGAGAAACGTTATCAGTCTAGGGTGATTGCCACTTTGATAACGCCGTCGAGGCGGTTTTCAAAGAGGTGGTAGGCTTCGTCGATGCGACTGAGGGGATAGCGGTGGGTGATGAGCGGTGTGGTGTCGATTTCGCCGGCTTCTATCAGTCGGAGTATTTCGGCACAGTCGCATCCGTCCACGCCTCCTGTCTTGAACGTGAGGTTTTTGCCGTACATGTCGGGAAGAGGCAACACCTGCGGACGGTCGTAGAGCGCAACGACGGTAACAATAGCATTCGGGCGTGCACATTCCCATGCCAATCGGAACGTATCGTCGGCACCCGCCACTTCCATCACGCGGTCAGCACCGCCGTGGTCGCTGTGAGCCAAGACAAATTCGCGGCAATGTTCCGGATCGGTCAGCAGCACCTCCGGATAATGCTCCGCCACGAACCGACGGCGCTCTTCCGACTTTTCGCACACGATAATCCGTTTCGGATGTTTCAGCCGTGTGCAGGCCAGCGCGCACACTCCCGTCGGACCGGCACCGATAATCAGCACCGTGTCGTCGGGCGTAATTTCCGAAATTCTTGCCGCCCAATAGCCCGTTGCCAAAATATCGCCCACGAAAAGCGCCTGCTCGTCGGTCACAGTATCAGGAATCCGGTTCAGTCCCTGGTCGGCACGCGGAACACGCACATATTCCGCCTGTCCGCCGTCGATACGGCATCCCAGCGCCCAACCGCCGTTAGAATCCGTGCAGTTGTTCACAAATCCGTGACGACAGAAAAAGCACTCGCCGCAAAACGTTTCCACATTCACCGTCACACGGTCACCGGGCTTGACCGTTTTAACGTCCTTGCCCACCTGTTCGACCACGCCCACCATTTCGTGCCCGACCGTAATGCCCGGCACAGCACGCGGAACGCTCCCGTGCTTGATGTGCAAATCGCTTGTGCAAATGCTTCCCAACGTCACACGCACAATCACATCGTGCCCGTCCTGCAACTGCGGCATCGGTTTCTCCACCAGTTCAAACCGTCCCCGCTCCTTGTATTCGTATGCTAACATAATTCGATTTTTTTCAAAGTTACAAAATATCCGTTTTTACACCAACGAAAGTTTCTCCACCACAGCTTCGTCGGCGGGGAGCCAGTTGACCGTGCGGAGGTCTTGCGGGACAAGCCACATGGCCGACTCATGCTCCTTCAATTCCAAACGGCCACTGACGACGGTACAGAGAAAGCAGTGCATGGTCAGATGGAATGCCGGATAATCGTAGTCGACAGTCATCAAAAAATCCTCCACGCGGATTTCCGTATCCAACTCTTCCATTATTTCCCGTCTCAACGCCTGCTCGCGGCTCTCCCCCGGCTCCATCTTCCCGCCGGGAAATTCCCAATAGTCCTTAAACTCACCATAGCCACGCTGCGTAGCAAAATATTTTCCGTCACGGCTAATCACCGCCGCCACAACTTCGATACGTTTCATTGTCTCTCCATTCTTTTCCTTGCAAATGTACGAAAAGCTCTTTTTTCGATACTCTAAATGAAGAACAAATATGCAATCAACCCCAAAAGCCCATGTTCTGCCTTGAACATAAGTTTTTGGGGTTGACTTGTTTATCAACAATAATTAGCGAACCATCGTCTTCACCACTTTATCACTAAGTTTCACAATATATATCCCTGGTAAAAAAGCCTCCCTATAAGTTCCTTTCGTCAAAGACAACTGTCGCAGGCAAATACCCGACAAATCATATATCTGCACCTCCATTCCGGCTTCTTCAACTATTGTAAAGAGCAAACAATTTTCGCCGGCAAAAACCTCATTCGAAGATTGCATTTGTCCTATTACAGATGAACAATCGGTAACCGTCACTTCAATCATCCGCTCATATCCATCAAGAGAAGCCCTCAGTATGTCCTTTCCGACCACAACCGGTATGGCATTCCCCATATCGTCAATTTGTATTTTTCCATACAGAGAATTCCATTTCACCCCATGTGAAGAAACTGCCACAAATGGCTTATCGACATTTGACAGCGTATTGCCTTCCGCCAGCATCAGCGGTGCAGCATAGAGCTTGCACCTTGCGCTGTTTTCACTGCCACACACTTTCAACAATGGGAAACATTGCTCGGCAAACACCCAAAAATCCTGTCCTAATCCATGTCCGCTCTCCGAATTTTTCAATCCGCTTCCAATCATTTCTGAAACCAGCTTCATTTGATTCGGATATTTATAATTGCTATCAAAATATTGTGAATTATAAAAGCAATTCCGATACGGCGCACGTGGACTGCCAAGTGTTCCGGAAATATCCCGATGGGTTGTCGTACCAAAATTCAAAGCCTCATGAATGTCGTCGTCATACATTGAGTTGCCTACCACACCGGCCACTTTATAGCCATGGACATCCATCAGGCCGTAATTGGCCACACGTCCGATTTCATTGCCTACCTGCTGCCCGGAATAGCCAACGACACCACCGGCGACGGTACAATTCTCCGCTGTAATGGTTCCATAGTTTGCACATTGAAGAATCTGACAACCTTTACTACCTGTGAGTGTCACCATATTTGCCGCCACTCCGGCCACATAAGAACTACCATAGGCCGTCACATCACAGAAGTTAACAACATTCTCCACCAACGTACCGTTGGCCGGATTTGCGATAACACCTGCCACATAACCGGTTCCCTCAACATTGCCGTCAACCTGAAGATTTCGGATTGTCGCGCCTATTGCACTTCCAAACAACGCAACATAGCCCGACGTTGTGGCTATATCAATGGTAATACAATGATTTCCTCCATCAAACACGCCACAGAAATCTGATTTTGTTCCGATATACACGTTCTCCGGCAAAGTCAAGTCAGTAGTGAGCAGAAAGAAAATCCCACGGGTTTTCCCCTCATTTGTCCAGCGGTCAAGTTCACGCACATCATCCACCGTAGAAATCAGATAGGGAAATGATTCCGTCCCATCACCTCCGGAGAATGCCTGTTCGACCGTTTTCTCCGAATAATCGATGCAGACGGCCGGAGCTGCCGCCAGACGGCTTCCAACGGAAGAATCATGGATATAGCTGTTTCCCATACTCTCTATACCGGAAGCAAATGATTCACTGTCACTGCCGTATGTAAGCACACGCCATTTTTCGCTCTCCGTATCTCCATTATGAACAAACTTCAACAGCGGAGATTGTGCGGTTGCTTCGGCTGTAACGGTCACCAGCAAAGACTGTCCAGTGTAGTAATAAGGTTCCGATGAAAAATCAAATTCCACGGTTCCTTCCCTTCCGTCCAATATCACATCTTTCGAAACCGTTGGGCCTCCGTTTTCATAACGTATCCACTTAATATGTTTCAGCGTAGGATCCTCTAAAAATTCTGAAACGCCTATTTCCATTAATGAAACCGTCACCCTACCTTCATAACGGTCGCTTCCGCCATTCACATATTTGAATGTCAGACGTTCTATCTGCTTTCCTTTCATGGCCGACAGTTGTTCGGGAGTGTAGATTATCTGTGTTCCGCTATACCTAAAAGCAGACACAGCAGGCGCATTGTTCCATTCATTGCCAGCATAGACATCATCCTCGCCGGAAGCATCGAAATTTCCGACCAAGACTGAATTCCCAGCCGACAGCATGAACGGTATAAATAAGAAAATCAGTATGAAAATTTTCATATACATAGAAAATTAATGAAACCGTAAACGATAACGTATCGTCAAACGGCAAACAGACTAACGGACAACAACCTTCGACATATCAGTGCCGACGGAAATTACGTAAATCCCTTTTGTCAGTTCAATGTCATGATTGCCGGCTGACATGTTCCCGCTATAGAACAGCTGTCCTGCCATATTATAAACCTTAACAGCAGCGGGCTCGTTCAGGTATACAGTTGCAGCATCGGCCTTTCCGACAACTTTGTAAACGTCTGCTTTTTCTGCCGAAACAGACGAAGATTCTGACGGAGTATATTCGAATGAAATGGCCGGAGCATTTTTCATCATCAAGGAATTGCTCTGATAAATTACAGGATTGGTATTCATTGCATCAAAAAGTCCTATGCCTCTGTCACTGCCAAAAACGGCCGTACAATACATAGGCTTTGTGTCGCACCAATAGAACATCGTTGTGAAACCTTCCAAATACACACCTTCGGCATTGTCCTGTGCAACCGTAACCAGCAAATGTTTTCCAGTATAAGTATAAGGGACACTCAACGGCAAAACAATTTCACGGTCACAGCACTCCGATGCAATTATATCATCAAAAGTCCATTCCCATTCAATGTCAGCATTCGGTGATTTCTCATCTACATTAAACCATAGATAGTCACCGGAATCATTTTTTTGAAATTCATTAACATCCAACTCCTGCAGATATACTCTCAAACGTGTTGTATAATCGCTATAGGCAGCATAACCGCCATGATAAAATTTAAAACGAACAGACGTGATTTCCGATTTTTGCATCTCACCCAACTCCAGTGCATCATATATTGTCTGAGAACCACTCTGCACATGAGTCCATGCCACCGGCGACATATTCAGGGCCGAAGCATCGTAGACATTCTCTCCCGAATCATTTGTTCCTTCATAATGGCCAATCGAGAGTCGTTGACTTTCTGCAGAATAAGCATTCAAAACTGACAAAGCACACAGCGTAAACAAAGTAATAATCTTCATAATTTCTATTTTTAATTTAACTTGTTGTTTTTATGTGCTGCAAAATAACGCCTTTTACATTGCCCAATAAATACCTAAAAATTGGTATATTTTTTTTAAATTATAGTGATTACATGCTACTCAACAGGCAGATATTATTACCGATATACTACCTTTTCTTTCACAGCAGACAACCACGATGAAATTTCCGTCGTATTTCCGCACGTTTATTTCATTTTTTTTCGCAAATGACGGCAATTTTGTGTAAGTTTGTATCAAGTTTGGCGGAAAGCCAATAAAAACAGAATAAATTGAAACAAAAACGATAGGAATATGAACGTTGTTGACAGATTTTTGAAGTATGTGAAGTTCGACACTCAGAGTGACGAATTGACCAACCTTACACCGTCCACTCCGGGGCAGATGATTTTTGCCCAGGCTCTCGAAAAAGAGCTGAAGGAAATGGGACTGAAAAACATTACCCTCGACGATAACGGCTACCTGATGGCCACTCTTCCGGGCAACACCGACAAAAAGGTGCCGACCGTAGGTTTCATCGCCCATCTCGACACGTCGCCCGACATGTCAGGCCGTCATGTCAACCCGCGTATCGTGGAAAACTACGACGGTGGCGACATCGTGCTCGATGCTGAAAACAACGTAGTACTCTCGCCCAACGAATTCCCGGAACTGAAAGAATACGCCGGACAGGCACTTATCGTGACCGACGGAAAGACACTCCTCGGCGCTGACGACAAGGCCGGTATTGCTGAAATCATTGCCGCAGTGGAATATCTGCAACAGCACCCGGAAATCAAGCACGGCGACATCCGTATCGGTTTCAACCCTGACGAGGAAATCGGACTGGGCGCACACAAATTCGACGTGAAGCAGTTTGCTGCCGATTGGGCCTACACAATGGACGGCGGTGCTATCGGCGAACTGGAATACGAAAACTTCAACGCCGCAGCTGCTAAGGTTACGTTCAAGGGCCGCAACGTGCATCCGGGCTATGCGAAGCACAAGATGATCAACTCCATCCGCATCGCCAACCAGTTCAGCATCATGCTTCCGCGCTGGGAAACTCCGGAACATACCGAAGATTATGAAGGCTTCTATCACCTCGTTGGTTTCGAAGGAACCGTAGAAGAGTCAACCCTCACCTACATTATCCGCGACCACGACCTTGACCGCTTCCAACGCCGCAAAAAGGAACTGGAGCACCTTACCCGCAAAATCAACCACGAATATCCGGGTTGCGCATCTATCGAAATCAAGGACCAGTATTTCAACATGCGCGAGAAAATCGAGCCGGTAATGTATATCATCGACATTGCAAAGCAGGCCATGCTGAACGCCGACGTTACTCCGAAAGTACAGCCAATCCGTGGCGGAACAGACGGTGCACAGCTTTCGTTCAAAGGTCTGCCATGTCCTAACATTTTCGCCGGCGGCCTGAACTTCCACGGCCGTTATGAATTCGTGCCCATCCCATCAATGGAAAAGGCAGCGAAAGTGATTGTGGAAATCTGCAAACTTGTAGAACAACGCTAACAGCGTACTGAACAATAAAAGAAAGATGTCAACGAATACGCTTGTCGTCATCACCGGACCTACCGGCGTAGGCAAGTCGGACACGGCGGTATGGCTGGCGCGAGAGCTGAATGCGGAAATCATTTCCGCCGACTCGCGCCAGCTCTATCGTGACATCCCTATCGGAACGGCAGCCCCCACCGCCGAACAGATGGCGGAGGTGAAGCACCATTTTGTCGGCACACTCAGCTTGGAGGAGTATTACAGTGCCGCCCAGTTTGAGGACGACGTGATGCAGCTGCTACCCCAACTTTTCACCCGTTCGCCCTACGTGGTGATGTGCGGCGGCTCGATGATGTATGTCGACGCCGTATGCAAGGGCATTGACAACATTCCTACCATCAGCGACGAAATCCGCCGCGAGGTTGTGGAACGCTTCGAACGCGACGGAGCGGAGGCCATGCGCGAAGAGCTGCGCCGCCTCGACCCCATTTATTACAATCAAGTCGACCTGAAAAACCACAAACGTGTCATCCACGCCGTAGAAATCTGTCTACAGGCAGGACGCCCCTATTCGGAACTGCGCACCAACAGCGTGAAGCAGCGGCCTTTTCGCATTGTGAAAATCGGACTCAACCTGCCGCGCGAACAACTCTTCGACCGTATCAACCGCCGCGTGGAAAAAATGATAGAAGCCGGACTCGTCGACGAAGCACGGCGTTTCTATCCGCAACGACACCTCAACTCGCTCAACACCGTGGGCTATAAGGAACTGTTTGCCTGGATGGACGGCACGATGGACTACGACACCGCCGTGGCACGCATTCAGAAAAACACCCGTGTCTACGCAAAAAAACAGCTCACCTGGTACGCCAAAGACACCGACATGCACTGGTTTGCCCCTTCCGACCATCAGGAAATCCTGAAACTTGTGATGGGATAATCACATCTTCCGACATTGGCATACCTTCCCCCCGAAACAAGCCCCCACTTCAACCTCCATCATAGCAGTTCTGCCAACGCCTTCAGCGATGCAAATAAGAACACACTACAAATCAATTATTTACAGTTAATTCCATTAAAAAGGGCGTACTGAAAAAAATCACTGTTTTATACCGTCTCTATCGCTTTATCTATATTTGTCTATATTTCCCGACTGAAAAAAGCCTTAATTTTACCTCATAATAAAACTGATATTTTTGGGAGTAGCTGCACCTTAAAATTTTCATCTGCCGAACAGTCGGAAAACGGCCGGTTACCAATTCTGCAAATCAATTTTCAATATATATCATCATGAAACACTATTCTTTACTTTTATTGCCAGTCATCATGGCCCATGCCTTCAGCGCTACAGCGACGGAGGGCTTACAACAGTACAACATTCCTTTACCGCAGGCGATAGCTTTCTACGACTTCGACGGAAGCGGCGAAAAAGGATTTGTTTCGTGTTATGCCACAGGTGAGGATATGAACAAGTCCACACTTTATTACCACTACGGCTATTCCAAAGGATTTTCGCCCAACGGCACAACTTCTGCACTCAATTCAACACACCAGACCTATGGACCTCAGTTTGCCTATGTGACAGGTATCGACGATGTGAACGGCGACGGTATTCCCGATATCGGGGTCTTTGCATCGGAACAGTTCAGCGGCAACCTGCAATGGGCGGCCATCAGCAACGGTTCCGGCCAATATGACGTAAAGTCCATGGTGCTGTTCAACAACTACGACATTAACCGCGACGGACGCACAGACCTCGCCGAAGAAATCCGCAACGGAGCCAACACCTACACACGGCTGCACCACTTCACGCGCGACGGGTCGCTCCTTTCCACACCGATGCTCCTCGTTGCCTATGAAGACTATCAGGGCGACTTCGATGCAGCCTCATGGATGGAAATGAAAGAAGCGGAAGCCGTCAACAAGACACTCGGCTACAATCCGTGGTCGATTCTCACCGGTGCCGCACTCGAACCAAACACCGACCCGACACCGTCGACACTTCCCGATATGGCTCTTGACCTGAACGGCGACGGATATGCCGACCTCGTAGAAGCCGCAACCGGAACACTTTACTACGGAACACCGGAAGGAAAATACGTGGTGTCGACCGTCGGAGGGGCGGCATGTGTGCGCGATCTCAACGACGACGGAGTGTCCGACTATGTGATTTACGGCGGCGAACAGGGTGTGGTCAAAACGCTCATCTACCAGGGTGGCGGTGAGTTTAAAGAAACCGCCCTCATCGATAATCTTGCAGCCGACTCGCCCGTATGGTGCTATGATTTCGACCGCGACGGCGACGTAGACATCCTCGTCACCTTCAGTGCCTACAACACCGACGGCATCACCAGCTACACGCTGTTCTACGAAAATGACGGCAACGGCAATTTTATCCCGCATGAGGACTATGTGGAAAAGAACTATATCTATTCCACTTGCCGCGACATCGACAACGACGGCTACTACGACCTGCTGTTACTCGAATTGGACGAATCCTATTCGGAAAACTGGCAGCAATACAACATTATCAACGTTCTCGTACGCCGAGGCGGAGCGGGCTTCACCCTCGGAGAAGCTGAAAAGCTGTATTCATTCACCACGAACGAAAACATCTTCGGACTAAAGGACAATATTCCCAACTATACGGTAGAAGCCGAGGACATTGACGGCGACGGCATTGTGGAGATTTGGGTTTCTCACAAATTCATCTCCCGATTCTTCGACGGCGGACAACAGGTGTACTTTCAGGAAGGAGTGCAGACCACCAACACCGCCCCCAACGCCCCGCAACGTCCGTCAGCGAATTATAACGCAGCTACCGGCAAGCTGAAAATCTCGTGGGGAGAGGCATCGGATTCTCAATCAAGTTCAAAGGACCTGACCTATGCCGTACGCATCGGCTCCACCCCGGGCGGCAGTGATATGGTAAACGGCCACGCCCTTGCCAACGGCACGCGGCGCAACTTTATGGACGGAAACGCCGGAAGCAGTCTGGAAAAAACATTGGATTTGCGTTCATGGCCGTCAGGAACCTACTACGTAAGCGTTCAGGCCATCGACCCGAACCATGCAGGCTCAGCATGGAGCGAAGAAATCAGCTTCCGCCACACTTATATTCCTGTCGAGTTTACCCTGTCGTCCACGCAGACATCGACAGCGCTTACCCTCGACATCCACTACACCGTAAGCGACGGAATGACTCACAGCTGGCAGCTCGACGGTGCCGACATCAAGAGCGAAAACTACGGCCTGATGACCATACAATGGGACAAGCCGGGAACAAAGGAAATCATCCACACGATGACCGCTTCCGACGGCACACAAGCCACATCACGGCAGACAGTGAGCGTGATGGCCAACTGGCTGACTTCAAGCGACAACAACCCGTTCTACCGTAACTACTACCCGCAGTTTTTCGACTACGACAATGATGGGCTCGTCGACTTTGTGGCACCAGTAGCGGACAACGCAGGACTTTACCACAACGACGGCAACGGAACATTCAGCAAGGCCAAAGGCATATTCAACCAGGGGCTCAGCTTCAGCAAATGTGCATGGGTAGACTGGAACATGGACGGAAAAGCCGATGTCATTTACTACGATTACGCGACCCAAAAACACGGTCTGCTGCTGAACAACGGAAACGGCAATTTCACCAAGCAGTCCAACGTGAACATTTCCGTACCGGAACTTCCCATTGACATCAAAGCTGACTTCAACAATGACGGACTGGTGGACTTCACGGGCTATGGCCTTTATAGAAACGACGGCGACGGAACGTTCACCTACATAGAGGCCACCGAGCATTCCGACAAATTCCAACGTATTGTCGACTGGGATGCCGACGGTCTGCTGGACTCATACTACCTTTACAGCGACCGCAACAACTATACAGCGCTTACGGTCTACCACAATCTGGGCAATATGAACTTTGAAAAGATTGACGTACCGTTTGAAACGCCTGTTCCAAGAACAGAGTTTGCCGCTCCTACACTGACGGACTTTGACAACGACGGGTACTACGACCTGCTCTTCTGGAGAGGAAACGGCAACATCGAAGTGCTGAAAAACGAAGGAAACACAAAATTTGTGTCGGCCTACACCATCCAAACCGGACTGACCGAAACAGCCTCTATTTCCTACGAAGGCGACTACTGCAATTATTCGCTGTTCGACCTCGACAACAACGGATATGAGGATGTGCTCATCACCTCCTACGACGCCAACCGGCAAGACTCGCTCAGCGTCTATGCCGTGTATATAGATTCGCCCGGCAACTATCGCCAGGGATTCATTTCCGATGCCTGCAAAACCACCAATGCCATTATCGTAAAGACGCTGGAATCGGGCAAAGCCCCTGTCGTAAGTCATTCCCCAGATTACCCGACTGACTTAACCCAAAACAACACGACAGTGGCCAACACACGCCCGCAACCGCCGACAACCGTAGCGGCACGGCAAACTACGAGCGGACTCCACATTGAATGGAGCGCCGCCACCGATGCCGAAACGCCGACCAAAAAGCTCCGCTACAACCTGTCGGTCAAGAAGAAAGGTGCAACGGGTGCCAACAGCTACATCATTTCTCCGCTAAACGGTGGAAGCAATGCAACGGGTCCCTACGCAGGAATGCAAGTCAACTCGCCCGACAAATCCTCAACGCACCCCAACTGCTACCATTTTATACGCGCCACTCAATTCGAAATACCTGTCGACCGCATGCCGGCGGGCGAGTATGAAATACAGGTACAGACCATTGACCTGTGGGGTGAAACCTCGGATTTTTCAGCGCCTGTTACAATAAAAATGGAAACGGCACCGCTCATCAGCGCACCGACAATCCTCACCGCAGGACAGACGGCATTAATCAGTTATATCGGCACACGCGATGAAAGCGTCGAGCCGGTGTGGGATTTCGACGGAGCGGATTTCGTCGAAGGCAGCTCGTACGGACCGTACCGCGTGTCATGGAATAACTTCGGCAACAAGACCGTGAGTGTAGCCGTTGGCAATGCCCAGTCGTCCACCGTCATCGGCGTTACACGCTGGTACGATGTAGGCTTTGCAATGCCGCAAGAGGTTTATTTCAATTCCGAATTCACCATCGCACTGCACGACATACCCAAAACTGCCACCCTGCGCTGGGAACTGAGCGGCGAGAACAACGAAGGGGAAGACCTTGAAATAAATGCCGTTGCCGGAGAATCGTCGGCCACCGCACGCATCGTAGGCCATCCGGAACTCACCAACCGCCGCCTGACGCTCTACACTACTATCGACGGCAACGAACAGCAACGCTACCTCGACTTTACCGTACTGCCCGAAATTGAAGCTCCGACGCTTCAGATGGTAGAAAGCAACGGCAACCGCAACGTAGTGACATGGGATACACAGTCGCTTCCTGAGAGCTGTGACGAAATAATCGTCTACAAGGAAGGTTCCGTGCTGAACGATTTCACGGAAATAGGACGCGCCGGAAAATCAGAAGGACGGTTCACCGACATGACGGCCGACAATACCGTGCGCAGCGAACGCTACGCTATCGCCATGACTCTGGTAGGTGGTGAAACCAGCCGCATGAGCCAACCGCACCAGACGGTGCTGCTTACCATCAACCGCGGTCTCGTTGAAGGCAGCTACAACCTGATTTGGAATCCATATCAAGGCCGAGATATTGCCTCCTACCGCATATTGCGCGGAACCGCTCCCGATGCCCTGCAGGAAATCGCCGTTCTGGCAGGTTCGGCAACAAGTTTCATCGACCGGTCGCCGGGTTCTATGCAGTACTATGCCCTCGAACTCATCCCTGCCGACAATCCGCAACGACAGAAAGCCAACGCACAGGACATGACGGCCGGCGGAGTTCGCAGTAATGTAGTTTACGCAGGCAATGCCGCAAATATCGACTATGTGACCGACCTGCGAATCGTTTCGCTCCAAGGCAACACTTCCATTACCGAGGACCAGCCGGCGGCATATCTGTATGCCGAAATTCTTCCGCTGTCGGCCGACTACCAGCGCGTGGTTTGGGAAGTTATTGAAGGGTCGGAACTGGCTGCCGTAAATTCCTACGGCGTAGTGACGGCACTGCCCAACACCACCGGCGGCTATGCCACGATTAAGGCAAGCACCACTGACGGAAGCGGAACGGAGGCAACAATACAGTTATGGATTGACCCGAAGGAAAATTCAGGAATGGAAAGCACCGCAGCCGACGACATCTATCTGAACGCCTGGCCGCTGCCTGCCGACAACGTTCTGCATCTGTCAGCATCCAGCGAAATCGAGCAACTGTGGCTATATAATTCATCTGGCACATTGGTAAAAGGCATCACGCAACCCGGCATTACGCAAATCAACACAGGCGGCCTGCCGACCGGACTCTACATCCTGCGTGTCAGAATGCACGACGGAAACGAAGCCCTGATGAAAGTTTTGAAGAAATAAAACGCCATCTCCCTACAACAAAATCCGGCCCACGCAACCGCGAGGCCGGATTTTATTTTAAACCCAAATCGGTCATTAGACTTTATGGTGGATTTCGTGCTGCTGTCAGGCAGATTGATTTCTGTCTTTGTCGAAGATGTAGCGGGCTACATCGAGAAAAAGCAGGAAGCAAGATGCCGGCAGCAGTGCGGAAAGCGACTAAAGAGCCAACTAAAGCTCACTGTCGACAGCCTAACCTTGTTTGGCGGTCTAATGGCCGTTTTGGGTTAAATATCAATTCACTTTTCTGCACCAGGTAACGCAATTCAACGCCCCTCCGGCAGCGACCAAATCGCGCACATCCAGCTGCTCCACAATGCAATCAGGATAATGTTCCTTTATCTGTCCGAAAGCCTGTTCGTCTTCATCGATTCCCAATTTGGGCAACACAATCAGTTTCCCTACCGACAAGAAATTTATATACGCCCAACTCCTTGCATCCTTTTTCTTCACATCATAATGCAGGCACTCCACCCGGAAATAAACTGACAAACGGCGGAGTATTTCATAAAACAAATCCTTGTCAAAATCGCCGTAATTTGTCAGTAGCACCGTGTCGGGAGAGATAGGCTTGACCAACCCGTCGGCATGCCCATATATTTCAAGTCTGTCCCACGGAAGAAAAACAATCGGACAGCCCAACAATTCAGTCAATCTATCCGACAATTCATCCCTGCCGAACATCGGGTTTTCGGCAAACACCTTTTCCGTCATTATTACATGATTCCCGGTTTTCACCACGTTACCGCCATCGATAATGATATCTGAATAACGGCAAGTCAACCCCAAAGCGCGACAAACCTGTCGTGTATCCGTAATATACCGCACATCGGATTTCCTCCGCAACAGATAATCGGGCCAATAACGATAGCAAACAAAGTCATCAATGCCGATTTGAACAGGCATATAATCCCGACACCACAAATCCGCCGTATCGGGAATGAGGGAATAGTCAACGGCATTTTCGTGAAGAATACGAATCAAACCCGCATAAACATCAGGATATTCTACCTTCAACCATGGGGAAAGACAAACGACATTGGCATCCGTATCCAACAACATCATTCCTCATTTTTCAATCTGAATTGCCATTTTCTTTCATCCGGCACAAATCCTTTGGCAGGTTGCTCTTTTGGTCTTTTCACAAAATCATCGTCCTTCGCATCAAATGCCGCTACATTTTTACGCGGACTTCCATTGTCCACTTCTTTCTCGGTTCCATCCTCCCAAACCACGGAGAAACCTCCGTCAAAAATTGAGAATTGTGAATACAAGGCTTCATACAAATAAGTGGAACGCTTTTCGACCTCTTTATGTCCTTCGATACGGAATTCCCGAATCAATGCCGATGCCCGAACTGCCGTCTCCGACTTTTCTCCTTTTTCAAAAGTAATATCAATACCGGAAACATGATTGTGCAATACGCCCAAAGGGAAAAGGGGTTCTTTTCTTACGGAACTCTTCGTTTTCCTGTTTCGGTGATATACAATCGGATCTTTTATTTCGCGACCTTCCTCATGGTAATAGATTTCCACACAAGTAGGATAAACGCGGACTGTCTTTTTCTCACCGCCCAACTGCCGGACAACAAAACAACCGCTCAAAATAGCTGCTGCTACCATTTTAAACTCTCTCGGAGCGTCCAAACTTCCATTTATCAATGCTTTTCTTGATTCTTCCGACAAACTGAATTGTTCTAATACTTCTTTTAAAATCATATTATAATTATTTGTTTAAATATTTATATATCAATAGGTTACCACATCACAAAGATATACAAACCTTCCTTATCCCCAAACAATTCAGACAAAAAAATGACCTGTTCCTCAACAAATGTGCGGAACTATTTTCTATTCATTTTTATTAATAAAATTCCGGAGTTTATAGCCGGAATTACCCCGAAGAAAAACAAACGGACTGAAATGGTTCTGCTCATCACGGATACCATATCCCAAACATTTTTCATCGGCACTCACCGATGGCAATGGAAATTCTTTCATTTTGCCGCTTTTACGGTCAATCACGACAAAAGAATATCTGTCGTTCTGAAAATCGTCATGCCGTGGCCTGCCGTATTTAACCAGGCAACAAATCTCCTTATCATTCATCTTCACTGCCGTTACACAACGGCTGAAATTCGCATCATACAGGCTGCCATACTCAAGTTTGTAAAACTTGGACGAATCCGGCTCAGGCAGCTTTGACAAATCTATATCAAAAACATCATAGCACCTGTCGCCTATTCCAACACTTATACTGTCCGACACATAAAGTTTCCCCGTATATCCATTTCCATACAAAAAATCCTTTCCGAAATGGGCATATACATTATTCAAGAAATAATATCCCGTCTTACTCAGCCGCTGACTTTCTTCCAACTTACCATAATGGCCGTCACATTTTCCCGACCTAACATCAAAAGATGCCATTATCGGATTAAATGTTGAATAAAACTTATCATTAAACGGATCGACAGCGACATTCCCCGCAATATCATCCTTCTCAAAGCCATCCATCGGCCAAGTCAATTTCTGACAACCGAACCAGAGTCTGTCATTAAACAAATCGAAAGCAAAATGCATATAGAAATAATCGGCATTCATCAAATCGAAGTCAGGAGCAATCATCTGTTCTGACTGCAAATTATCAATATTGCGAACTAAAACTGCCGGTGCATTATAAAAACTAAGATTATATTCACCGCCGTCCATTTGTCCAAATATTTTAGGCAATGAATACGATATGGCAAGACGATGTTCGTCTATCATATTGGCTGACAAAGCAATATAGAACACCTGACCCTGTTTCACCAGCTTTTCAAACATACTGTCAGAAACAGAAACAAACCGTTTTTTCTCCTCTTTATTGGCTTGAAACAATGTTTTATAAACCAGTTTTCGTCCTTCTTGGCTGAAAAGCATGACTCCATTGTTCAGCATATCCGTAAAAAAGAAGTTACCATTCTCAAATTTGGGAATATCGTAAACGTTTGAAATAAACACGTCATTTTTCAATCCAACGGCAAACTCTTCTACGGTCCACGGATAAACAGGTTTGGAAGAAATAGCCAAAGGTTGTTCTTGCCGGTTGACCTCACCCTGCACCGTTCCCGGATATAAATGCGGCGTCAGTCTTTTTTGACAAGCCACAAGCTGATTAATAAATTCTTTACCCAATAAGGTATATTGTCCCCCGGTAATGAAAACTCCGGATTTGGGACAAATCTTCATCACATGCAATCCATACAAACTTACAGAATTAAAGCTAAAAATTTTCGTATAGTCAGCCTTCGTATCATAGAGATAATAATCAGCCTTATAATTATTCGTTTTGTTGTATCCTACTGCCGCCACCGAATCCTCATAAGCGGATATCAACAACATCTTATTGTTAGCGCTATTAGATTTCAGCTTTTCATAGAAAGCCGGAATCGCAGCTTCACACCGATAACATTCGGCAGGGATATAAAGAATCGCATAAATTGTATCTTCCTGAATCTTTGCCGGTTTTAAATATTCCGACAGCAATTTTTCCGTTCCGGGCATTTGCCTTATCTGAAGGTCATTATTTTCCATCTCCTTGATATAGTCAGTATTTTGAGCTACCATATTGCTTTGGAACAAAAGCACAAGGAGAAATGTCAAACATGCGCTCAAAAATCGGTGTGTCGTCCTCATTATTCAAAGTATTTGATAAAAAATAAAAGCCATAGCAGAAAACCAATCTTAATTGAATTTTATGCTAAGACACAAACTATTTACACAAAGATATAAAAGGTTTATTGGATAAGACCCTGAAATCCGATACAAACAAACTATTTATTTTTCTTATTCTCTATCGAATCGAGGAAACCGTCGATAATAAAAGATTTCTACAATTCAACTAACGACTGTTTACGAGTATAGGCTCCGACCGCACCGGTTCCGTTTACCATATTTGTCGGAACTACTACACCTTCCATGTATTCATCACGATGCTCTGTTTCTTCATAAGCACGATCATAGATTTCCACTGCTTTCAAATAGTCATAAAGTCCTTTGCTCAAAGCCTGCAACTCTACAACAATACGCTTTTCCGAAAAGTCCTTAAACGGAAAATAATTGGCCTGTATCCGTGATTCTATTTTAAACGTGTATTCTTTTCCGTCAAAATACCTGTCATCAAAAATGTTAGAAAAATAAGCGGGCAAAGCAGATGTTTCGCGATACAACCTTTCGTCGTAGAACACAATGTCACCCGACGTAAACCTATTCTGAACAACTTTCAAAGCACCGTCACTAAAACCTTCACTTCTCACTTTCAGTCGATAATAATTGTCACCGGGCAAATCTGTAATTTTCACGGTTATGACTGCCAACGTATCTGAATCATACGTCTGAAAAGATGATGAAACGTCACCATTTTCAATATCATCAAACACCTTTTCTATCGACAATATCTCCATTTTCGGCTCGGCAGGCACCTGAAATTCGCAATATGTACTTCTCAGTCCGTCCGATTCCACCGACACCTCCACATGGTCAAGCGGACGTGCTCGGCTATCACTTATAAAACGACGCACTGCTGCATCGTATACAGCCGTCGACTCTTTCCCGTTGACAATAATGCGCACATCAGCATCAGGCAACAAAGATTCTTCACCCATCTGTTCACCCAACGTAATAAAATATAAATGTGTTTTCGACACCATTATCTGCATCGAAGTGTCGGGCGACATAATGCCGAACACACTTATGTCGGCCGGCAAATCCTGCTGTTTTAATGTCAAATCTATTTCACATGACATCACCGCAAGCATCATCAAAAATAAAAAGACCGCATATCTGTTTATTCGTTTCATCATCTTCAAAATTTAAGAGTATAGGTAAATGACGGCATAAACGGGAAAATACAAATGCCTTTCAGTACCGGGCGTTTGTCCTCATATCCTATATAGACATTTGATATATTCATCCGGTTGTAGACATTGTAAAGTGTTACATTGAAATCGCTTTCTCCCCAGCCATGACTGAGAATATAGGAGACACTGAAGTCAAGCCGATGAACCGGCGGCAACCGATAATTATTACGTTCCGACACATATATCCGCAGCACATCCTTGCCAGAAACCGACGACCATTCCGAATTTCCGTCCGTATAGTCTTCCATGTTACCACCAAAAGCGGCTATGGACGCTATCGTTCCACATCGTCCAGTCTGATAAGTCCAAGAGGTAGACACCTTCCATCCCGAAGGGAAACGGTGACTGACAAACATATTGAAATTATGCCGCCGGTCATTCATGGCATAGAACTCATCGCCATTATTAACCACATTTCCGTCACGGTCAAACTTACGCAATGCTTTTGACCAAGTATAGGAAATCCAACCATCTGTATTTTCCGACTGTCTGCGCAACAGCACCTCTGCTCCAAAAGAACGTCCGTTGCCAACAGCTACCTGCTTCTCCCAGTTGTCGGCGCCTGCCATGTATCCGGCACCATCACGATACTCCAATAGATTTTTCATGTTTTTGTAGTAGCCTTCGAGCATAAAAGTCAAGTCAAAAGGCAAGTCATAGCTATAGCCTATTGCCCATTGGTCAGCTTTCATCAACGGAATATTTTCAGTAATAGGAACCCAAAGGTCAGTTGCAAAAAGCAAATTGTTTGTATTTAACCGATGCAAGTTTTGGGACACGCGTGAATAGGAGGCTTTCAGAGCCATGCCGTCACTCAGCAGCCAACGGAGTGATACTCGAGGCTCCAACAGTTGATAGTTTTTTCCGTCAGTTGCTGCAAGTGTGTAGCGCAACCCCAGATTAGCTTTCAACCACGACGTTATTGCCCAATCATCCTCTGCATAAGCCGCTACCATTGTTACCCGGCGCACTTCCCCCATTTGTCCACTATTCACATCGATCGTTTCCGTCCCTTTGTCCCATTCATATTCACGCATATAGGTATCTATTACAGGTTCAAATTTCTGATACGACAGTTTTGCTCCCCAACGAAGTGTATGACTGTCATTGCAGAAGAAGCGGAAATCCGTCGCAAATGCCCAGTCGTTTATTTCCGACCGATTGCCGATGGAAGTAATGAAGCTGTCTTCCGACTTCTTCCTCCAGACAACTCCCCCATCATCGTCTTCCTTCTTTTCAAAAATTTCTTCCCGCTCTTCGGTAACATGACCGATTTTATAATAATATCTGCTAAAGCTCAAATTACTATTTATCAACAGTCTTTCATTCGACTGGTGAGTCCAATACAAACTGGAGACAATGTTTCCCCAACGGTTTTCCGAACGGTTGTCCTGTGTATTAATTTTCTTTTCATCGTCTTTCAAATATGTTTGACTGTCGGTATTTGGCGACTCGTCACATACGTCATTTCCAAGATAAAATACTGCCGACAATTTGTCTCGACTGGAAAATTTATGCACTATCTTTGCCGAAATATCATAATAATCCATATTTGCATAAGGATTCAACGCATCAGGATGAAGGTACATATCTTTCAGTATCGGCATCATGATGAAGTCAAAATAAGAAAAGCGCATTCCAACATTGAACGATGTATGCCCTTTCCACAATGGACCTTCAGCCTGCACTCTCGACGACAGCATACCCAGAGACACCGTCCCATGATAATCATAAAAATCACCTTCTTTTATGCCGACATCAATCACGCTCGAAAGGCGGGAGCCATAACGGGCCGGGAAAGCTCCGCTGTAAAATGTCACATTGTCAATCATATCACTGTTCAAGGCCGAAACAAAGCCTTTAAGATGCTCTGCATTGTAAAGCGTGGAACCGTCAAGTGTAATTAGATTTTGGTCAATATTGCCGCCTCTGACATAAATGCCGGCCTGCCCTTCGTTAGCGGTAGTCACGCCGGGAAGTTTCTGCAAACCTTTCAATACGTCGGGCTCTCCAAGGTACGAAGGTATGCTCTTGATTTCAGACACGGAAAGCGATACAGCACTCATCTGCGAAGAAGATGTGCCGACATCGTCCCGACTGCCGTAGACCGTCACGTTCGGCAGCAGATTATCCTTTTCGAGACAAAATTCCACAAACAAGGTATCGTTTCCAACAATCAAAGATTCCTGCCGGAAACCGGTATAACTGGCTGTCAGGTCAAACGGAGCCTCCCCGAAAAGTCGTAAAGAGAATTTTCCAATGGTATCCGTAATGCAACCGACTTTCGAATCCCGGTCAATAACCGTTGCCCCGACAAGGGGCTGACGCGTATCGGCATCCAGAACATGTCCGCTGAGCACCACAACCTGACCCCAGACCTGCACAAGACAAGATAACAAGAGAAACAACACAAAAATTCGTCGCATTTTCTGACATTTAAGGTTATATTAATGCCCGAATAGTTGAAAGAAGGAATAGACCACACATTAAGATTAGGAAATTTCTGCCCATGATTTCATGTTTTAAGGTTTATTTTGCGTAAATATAGCAAAAAAATCACAACTACAAGCAAAAACGCCATAAAAATTCAAGTTCAAAACGTTCCCTAAACAATTACAAATCACCACAAACCATCGGGAAAGCTTAAAGCTAACCCCTTCCTGCAATCGAATCGAGGAAGCCGTCGATAGTAGGCGAAAGGAACTGATAGCCGGTTTCGAGCAGGCGTTTCGGACGGACTCGCTGGCCGTCGACCACCACTTCGGCAGCTTCGCCCAACACCATCCGTACCACAAACTGCGGAATAGGCAAGGAAAGCAACAGCCGGCGGTGACGCTTCACGGCATCGGTAAACTCCCGCTGCGTAATCAGTTGGGGAGCTGTCAGATTATAATAACCTTTGGCATCGTCCGATTCCAGCAGAAACAGAATGGAGCGGCAAACATCGCGAATGTCAATCCACGGGAAAGGCTGCTGTCCACGCCCGATAGTCATGGCTACGGCAAAACGCGACAAACGGCTTGCTCGGGCAAAATAACCGCCGTCCTTGCCCATGACAAGTCCAAGACGGACAATCACCACACGCGCATTCTTCATCGCATTGACAGCTTCCAGTTCCCAGAAATTGCACAAGTCGGCAAGAAACCCCTGTCCACGCTCAATGGAATATTCATCGTGTACACCCTCCGTTGAATAATAGCCCACAGCCGAAGCCGAAACCAGTATTTTCCGGCTGTCAGCCTGCCGGATAGCCTTAACAAGTTTGGTTGTCAGCGTAATGCGGCTGCTATAAAGAAGTTGTTTGTAGGAGTCGGTCCAGCGGTGTGCGATAGGTGCACCGGCAAGGTTCACCACAGCATCCGCCCGATTGACAGCGGCAAGCAACTGCGATTCCGCACCGTCGGCAAAAAATGCACGACCCAGCGGAATGACCGTATGCCCGTTGGCAACAAGAAATTTTGCCAAATGGGAACCCACAAAACCTGTCGCTCCCGTAATTGCTACTTTCATTGCCTTTCTGTCTTTTCTTGGTAAACACCCTATACCCGCGAATGTTCACAAATAGACGAACAATTCGCCGTTTTGTTCACTCCAGAATATATCTCCACTGAGTAACGTTTGAAAATATAATATGTTTTCGCTTGGCTCGATGTCCGACTTTTTCTATTTTTGTAAAAGATAGGATGCGGCTCGGCATAGTCAAATTTGAAAACTCCGTTTTCATTTGCCTCTGCTCTCGCCCTTCACTATCTTTGCCTATACAATTCTGTACGATGAAGATTTCTGAACTTTGCGATATGCTTAACACGCCGGCGCGTGTGGCGGCATTGGACGACGCTGTCAAGAGCAGAAAGATTAAGAGCATTGCGCTGAACGGTCTTGTCGGTTCGGCACCTGCTGTCGTGTTCTCACGCCTACCGAAAATGTCGCAGCCCTATCTGATTGTGGCCAACGACCTCGACGAAGCCGGCTATCTCTACAATGACCTTTGCCAAATCAACGGCGACGAACAGGTACTGCTGTTCCCGTCGGGCTACAAGCGCGACATCAAATACGGTCAGGAAGACCCGCCTTCGCAGATTCTGCGTGCGGAAGTGCTCAACCGCTGGGACGACAAGCGCACACGCTGGGTGGTGACCTATCCGGAAGCCCTTGCCGAAAAGGTGGCTTCGAAAAAGGAAGTAAGCGAAAGTACGCTCCATTTCCGGCGCGGCGGAACAGCCGACCTGACGGAAACGGAGAAGAAGTTGCGTGAATTCGGTTTTCAGGAGGTGGACTATGTCTACGAACCGGGGCAATTTGCCATCCGCGGCTCCATTCTCGATATTTTTTCCTTTGCCAACGAACTGCCTTACCGTCTCGACTTCTTCGGCGACGACATTGAAAGTATCCGTACCTTCAATATCGAAACACAGCTCTCGGAACAGCAGATCGACGACATTTGCGTGGTCAACAACGTCAGCAGCAATTCCGCTTCCAACGAGTCGCTGCTCCACTTCATCGGGAAAGACACCCTGCTGATTTTCCACGACAAGGAATGGCTGCGCCAACGCATCCGGGCCGTAGCGTCGGAAACCTTGTCGGAAAGTGCCGTCATTGCCCGCGAAGGCGACATGAACGCCATGCACAACATGGTGGATGCCGATGTGTTCAGTGCGGCGATGGACTCGTTCCGCCATCTCGACTATGCGGTCAGCAACCGCGGCGACTACGATGCCTCGTTTTCGTTCAACACCTCGCTACAGGGCGTTTTCCATAAGAATTTCGACATTATCAGCCAGTCGTTCAAGGACTTTGAGAAAGACGGCTACAAAATATACATCCTTTCGGACAACGAACCGCAATTTGAGCGTCTGCGGGTAATTTTCAAGGACCGCGGCGACGATATCCCGTTCGAGCCGGTGCTGAAAACCCTGCACGAAGGCTACGACGACAACGATTTGAAAGTATGTATCTTCACCGACCACCAGATTTTCGAACGCTTCCACAAATACACCCTCAAGAGCGACCGTGTGCGTTCGGGCAAACTTGCCCTCTCGCTGAAAGAGCTGTCGCAGATTGAAGTGGGCGACTACATTGTGCACGTTGACCACGGTGTCGGAAAATTCGGCGGACTGGTGCGCACGAACGTCAACGGCAAGATGCAGGAAATGATAAAACTCACCTATGCGAACGACGACAAGGTGTTCGTTTCCATCCACTCACTCCACAAACTGGCCAAATACCGCGGAAAGGAAGGAGAAATGCCGCGCCTCAACAAACTGGGCACGGGAGCATGGAACAAGCTGAAGGAACGCACCAAGAGCAAGCTGAAAGACATTGCCCGCGACCTTATCCGCCTCTATGCGGCACGCCGCAACGAAAAGGGCTTTGCCTTCTCGCCCGACAGCTATCTGCAAAAGGAACTGGAAGCCTCGTTCATCTACGAAGATACGCCCGACCAGTTGAAAGCCACGCAGGCCGTGAAGGCCGACATGGAAAGCGACCGCCCGATGGACCGCCTTATTTGCGGCGATGTGGGCTTCGGTAAAACGGAAGTGGCCATACGCGCCGCCTTCAAAGCGGCTACCGACGGCAAGCAGACAGCCGTGCTCGTTCCGACCACCGTGCTGGCCTACCAGCATTTCAACACCTTTTCGCAACGCCTGAAGGATTTTCCCGTCAGAGTGGACTATCTGAGCCGTGCCCGTAAGCCGAAGGACGTGAAACGCATCATCAAGGAACTGGCGGAAGGCAAAATCGACATTCTCATCGGTACGCACAAGCTGATTGGAAAAGAAGTCAAATTCAAGGACCTCGGCCTGCTCATCGTCGACGAAGAGCAAAAATTCGGTGTCAGCGTCAAGGAAAAACTGAAACAGATGAAAGTGAACGTCGACACGCTCACGATGTCGGCCACACCGATACCGCGCACGCTCCAGTTTTCGCTGATGGGCGCACGCGACCTCAGCGCCATCAACACACCGCCGCCCAACCGCTATCCGATTATTACGACGGTCACGGCACTCGACGACGACATCCTGCGCGAAGCCATCAACTTCGAGCTGTCGCGCGGCGGACAGGTGTTCATTGTCAACAACCGCATCGAACAGCTGTTTGAACTTGAAAATCAGGTTCGCCGCCTCGTGCCCGACGCACGCACCATCATCGGCCACGGCCAGATGGCTTCCGACAAGCTTGAAAAGACCATCATGGACTTTGCCGCACACGAATACGACGTGCTGCTGGCTACAACCATCATCGAGTCGGGCATCGACATGCCGAACGTGAACACCATCATTATCAACAACGCACAGAACTTCGGACTGAGCGAACTCCACCAGTTGCGCGGACGTGTGGGCCGCAGCAACCGCAAGGCGTTCTGCTATCTGCTGGTACCGCCCAACATTCCGCTCTCGCCCGTATCGCGCCGCCGTCTGCAAGCCATCGAAAGTTTCTCCGACCTCGGCAGCGGAATCCACATCGCCATGCAGGACCTCGACATCCGCGGAGCCGGCAACCTGCTTGGTGCCGAACAGAGCGGCTTCATCGCCGACCTCGGCTACGAAACCTACCAGAAAATCCTGCGCGAAGCCGTACTGGAACTGAAAACGGAAGAATTTGCCGACACCTTCGCCGACGAGCATAACGAGGACGAAAAGTCGTACGTTTCCGACTGTACCATCGAAAGCGACCTCGAAATCCTCTTTCCTGCCACCTTTGTGCCGCAGGAAAGCGAACGCATCCTGCTCTATCAGGAACTCGACAACATGGAACGCGAATCCGACGTGCAGGCTTTCTGCAAACGGCTGGAAGACCGCTTCGGAAAAATTCCGCACGAAGCGCGCGAGCTGATACTCATCGTGTCGCTCCGACGACTCGCCCGTTCATTAGGTATCGAGAAAATCAACCTGAAACAGGGCAAAATGATGCTCTATTTCGTGCCGGGCGACAACGTGGCCTACTACCAGTCGGCAGCATTCGGACGCATTCTCAACTATTGGCAGCAGAATTCGAAACGAAGCCAGCTGCGTGAGAACGACTCGAAACGCTCCATGGTCATCGACCGCGTCGGAAGCGTGCATGAAGCCGTTGACATATTGAAAGCCATCACTCAATTACCAACCATTTAACCATACCGCTATGGGACTAATCATCGGCATTGACGCCGGAGGAAGCACGACAAAAATTGTGGGCATCAACGCCAACCGCGAAATCATCGCACCGATTTTCATCAAGGCCGGCGACCCCGTCACGTCGCTTTTCGGAGCATTCGGAAAGTTTCTCCACAACAACGGACTGCAACTTTCCGACATTGAACACATACGGATTACCGGCGTGGGCAGCGCCTACATCGAAACGCCAATCTACGGCATACCGACCACGCACGTCGACGAATTCACAGCCGACGGACTCGGTGCGGGCAAAACCACCGCACTGAAACGCTACATCGTTGTCAGCATGGGAACGGGCACCTCGTTCGTGCAAATCGACGAAAAAGGCATCCGCCACATCGGCGGCATCGGTTTGGGCGGCGGCTCGCTTGTCGGACTGGCCAAACTGACGCTAAACACCGGCGACATCCACCAAATCATCAAAATGGCGGAAAGCGGCAACGAAGCGAACGTAAATCTGCAAATCGGCGACATCACCAACTGCCAGTTGCCGAATCTGCCGATGAACGCCACCGCCTCGCTGTTTGGTAAAGTGAGCGACAACGTGTCGCCCAACGACATTGCTCTCGGCATCATCTATGCCGTACTGCAAACCATCGGAGCATCGGCCGTGCTCGCCTCGCTCAACAGTCAAATCCGCGATTTTGTGCTGATTGGCAATCTTGCCCAACTGCCGCAATGCAAACGCGTGTTCGACGAGTTGGCACAACTTTACGGCGTACAGTTCCACATCCCCGAATATGCGGAATTCAGCACTGCCATCGGCGCCGCTCTCTCACATTTCAAAAATTAAAAACAACGGTACAATGAAAAATAACCTGCTTTCCGAATCACTCGTCTACTCTGGCAAGAGCCTTACGCCTACTCATTTCCATCTGTGCAGCTACAACAGGACAGACACCAAGGAAATGTCGACCGACGACATTCCGACACTGCTGTCGACACTCGACGACAACGGCATCAACTGGCTTCAAGTGCACGGCCTGAAAGACACCGACAAGATAGAAACCGTATGCAACCACCTGGGCATTTCGTTCCTGACCATTCAGGACATTCTTAACGTGCGCCACCCGATGAAAGTGGAGGACTACGGCAGCTACATGGTAGCCATCCTGCGGTATTTCATCCCGTCGGCAGACCCTTATGAGGAATTGGAAGAGCAGAACATTTCACTCGTACTCGGCAAGAATTATGTACTTGTTTTTCTGGAAAATGAAAACAATTTCTTCTGCGGAGTCAAAAAAGCAATTGCCAATAATGTGCTGCGCATACGCGAACGCCACACCGACTATCTGTTCAGCGTACTGCTCAACGGCATCATCACCGACTATGTGTCGAAAGCCACCCTTATCGACGACCGTCTGGAGGACCTCGGCAGCGAATTGATGTCCAACCGTGCCTCACGCGACATGGGCAACTCCCTGCAGGCACTTCGCCGACAGTACATCCAGCTCCGCCAGGGACTGGCTCCGCTCCGCGAACAGTACAACATTCTTCTACGTTCCGACAACCCGCTGCTTCACCGCGAAACCCGCCCGTTTTTCAACGATGTGAACGACCACCTTTCACTCACGTTCCAGACTTTGGAAATATGCCGCGAAACATTCGCATCGCTCACCGACCTCTACATCTCTAACAACGACATGCGGATGAACGCCATCATGAAACGCCTCACCGTCGTGTCGACCATCTTTATTCCGCTCACCTTCCTGGTGGGTGTATGGGGCATGAACTTCAAGTTTATGCCGGAACTCGACTGGCGCTACGGCTATCTCTTTGCCTGGGGCATCATGGTTGTCACAGCCGTCATCATCACCCTCTACTTCCGCGGCAAAAAGTGGAATTGACAAAAAACGCGGGGACAACGGAACCTCTCCCGCCATCCCCGCGCCTGTTTTTTTGCATTCTATGCAAAATGTGAATCTATTGACTACTCACCGTTATCACAATTCATCTTTTCTCTGAAATCGCCTCAAACGTTCCAGATAAGATTGCTTGTACATGCGCTTGGTTTTTTCATCCAAGAATGAATTTTCTATTAATTCATAGACCTTTGGTTGCTCTGTAGCAAACAACGCTATGATTGACATCATCTTTTTAGGTAATACGCCTATACGTTTCCCAAATGTTATAAAATCATCTTGACAGGGATGTCCTGTTCTGGCATAAACATCCGAATATTTACTTGTAGGAATCAGTCCGTCCTGTAAGGCAAAATCACCATCATCAATATGGATAGACGTATTCATCAAATCGTATGCCGGAGTCAATACATAATCACCACCAGAAGTAGCCTGAAGAGAAAAATTTTTCAAATGGGCATCGCCATTGCTGAATAAGTAGTTGAACACAACCAATGTAAAATACTTTGCCATTTCAACCTGCCATGCTGCCACATTCCGCTTCAGTAATCCGGCAATGTCTTCATAACTCCCGGTATATTTGAAATTCTTTCCTTGATTGTGTTCCGTTTTTCCCGCCAACGATGCAAAATCATCCTGCAATATCTTTGAACCATCAGATGCATAATCAAAGCGTTTGGTAAGATAGGCCATTTCACCGTCAGCGAAAAATACAAGAGCATTTGCAGCGGTTTTGATTTTATATACCTGATGTGCAATCTGCATAGTCAGATGTTCGTTAGCAGGAATGTTCTTTCTGAACCTCAAATGCTTGTAGCCGGGAGCCGGTTTAATGATATACCGTCCGGATTCCCCTTCCGGAGTCAATTGAATCTTGCCATTTCTGACAATAGCAGAAAGTTTTTCCTGTACTCCGGAAATAGATATTCGATTGATAGCCGATGCTATTTCTGCTTGAGTTTCCTCGTAATTAAAATCAAGCATGTGACTGACTCTCTTCCCCCCAAACATTTTTCGCAAACAGGGCGAACTGTATGTTTCATATCCTACGGCAAGCGTACCGGGGCATACATTGATTTTTTTCATAATTCACTAATTGTTATAGCACCAATTGTATCATACCTTGCCGTAGCCAGCAATAGCCCGAAAGCGTCCTGTTCGTCAATCTTCAACGTTCTGCATTGAACCGCCTTATTGGCACCCTCGGAAAGCATATTGAAAAAAAACGGGAAAAGTTCATCCGAAACGAATTCTTCTCTACGTTTCGGAAAAGCCAACGATATGGCCGGAAGTTCAGCACTTGCAAGGTAGGCATCATTATATTTGAAAACATAACGTCCATCATCAGTCTCCGTCAATGTACCGGCCATTATTTTGTTCACCAACACTTCAGCCTGCCTCATTCGTTACCCCTCCTTACTCTCATTATCAGTTCAAGGCCAAGAACATCCGCGATTTTCTCTAATGTGGACAAAGAAGGATTTCCGTCCTCTGCCTCAACACTCTTGATTATGCGGACACTTAACCCTGTATAATCGGATAAATCCTGTTGGGTAAGCCCCAACAAGGCTCTCCTCTCTTTGATTAAACTACCATATTTCATAGTGCAATATATTTCACATCTGGTACAAATATAAAAGTTTCAACCGATATTTACAACAATCTATGCAATATATTGCACTTTTACATCAATTTTAATAGCTTAATTTCCCCGCAGATATTTTATCGGCGAGTGCGTTGCAGCCTGCTATAATCCGCTCGCACACGCGACGATAAAGCGACTCCGTGCCAAAATATGGGTCGGGCACGTCTTCATCAATACCGCAACAATAGTCAAGAAACAAGTAGATGCGGTCCCAATGGGAAGAATTCAATGTGGAAGTCACCTTGTTGTGATGTTTTCGGCTCATAATCAGTACCACGTCGGCAGAATTCAACTCATCGGGAGTCATATAAACGGCCATACCGCCCATGCGATAGCCATACTTTGCCGCCATCTCCACCATCATCGGGTCACGCGGCGACTGCTCTAAATAAGAAGTTCCCACCGACGATACTTCGACCCCTTCAATGCCCCGTCCGTGAAGCATCTGCCGCAACACGCATTCAGCGAAAGGAGAACGCGACATATTTCCCGTACATACAAAAACGATTTTCATAGCAAATTCACAATTTATTAAGTATTATTTCCCTAACTAATTTATTTACAGCAAAAATCTTCGAAATAGAGGTTGCGGAAAGTGGCCTGGCTCAAATCGCCGTCGGCCGGAATGTTGGTCACGGAATAGACGGCTACCTGATATTCGCCGGTACCGTTGCCGGATATCATATATGGATAAGGCGAATCCTCCCTCACGGCATCGGCATCCACCGACATCAGAATGTTGCACATGTTTCCTTCCACATGGTGCGCTACATAGACCAGTCCGCTGCAATTTTTCTCAACAAATTCCTGCGGCGACAATGAGTCCAACCCCATATAGCCGCACTCAATAGCCACCCACACCAAACCGTCGGCAAATTCCGGTGCATACAGTTCAATCTGCAAGTCCGTTCCATTTTCGCCACCCCATTCGCGACGGACAACCGGATTGTCGGCACACGCCGCCAGTCTGTCCATGTCTTTATACTTCTCTACAAAATCATCCATTTCACTCAAGTCATTTTCGTCCATAGTGCTTTTCAATTTTTAGTTATTAATCGGCTTCTTCATCAAGCGCCTCAATCAAAAAACTGACAGGACGGAAACCGTCATTGCACGAAATCATGGCCGAACGGGGATTTTTCATCCAACCGTCGTAAAAGTTTTCAGCGCCATGCGACAAGGCCATCACAAAAGGAGACATCGTTTGCCATGCACTCTCGCACATTCCTTCTGGCTTTTCCCATCCGTTTGCCACAAACACCTGCCCCTCGCGCATATCGCAAGCGTGTTCCAACGGATTCTCATATCGCTCCATCAAATCACGGTAACAAGCCATCCGCACAACGGTAATTCTGCATTTTTTCATTTCCTCATCACCTGTTTACATCGCTTCCGGAGCAATAAATCCATAACAGCCCTTTTCCATGTCCACATAAAGCCACCGGCGGTCTTCGCCTTTGCTATATGCAGCATAATACTTACCGGCATATTCAATGCGATAAAAAATCCGATTAGCCAACGCTCTCACGTATAGATTTGCTTTAATATTGGTGCGTCCTATCAACTCAACTTCCCCAATTAGAATCCAGCCGGCAGCATCGTCGGATTTTTTCTCTACAGATTTATCGGTGTTAGTCACCGTCTTTTGCTGTGGAGCATAAGCTTCCATCGAATAGCTATTAAAGGTTGAAGCCAATGCAAACCCTACAACCATAATCAATGTAATAAAACACTTTTTCATACGCCTTCTGCTTTTAGATAATGGTACTAACAAAAAAGACAGCAATATTGCCTTTTACAAATGTACGGAAAAAGTTTGCCAATACAATAAATACCAACAACAAATCTGCGGAAAAGCATCACTTATTCAACGTTTTTTTGCTATGTTTGCAGTGAAAAAAGTCTAAATAAGCAATGAAATATATTTCGAAATTAGCCCAAATTGCTGCGCTCTGCATTCTGTGTTCCGCAAACATTTTTGCCTCAGGCTCTTTCGACAAGGCCATTTCCCGATTCTGCCAGTCGAATGCCATGAGAAATGCCCAGGTTGGCATCTGCGTTGTCGACCTCAAAAGCGGGGAAGTTGTAGGAGAAAGCGCAATGAATGAAGCCATCACTCCGGCTTCCGTCATGAAAATCGTAACATCGGCCTCTGCACTTAAAACACTGTCGGAGACATACCATTTCCAGACAACCGTAACCTACGACGGATATATCGACCACAACGGCGTACTGCATGGCAACCTCATCATCAACGGCGGTCTGGACCCGACAACGGACTCCCGCCATTTTCCCGACCATGAGTCATTCTTAAACGGCTGCATCAGCGAAATGAAGCGTGTCGGACTCACGAAAATTGAAGGGAAAATATTCATCGACGAATCTGTCAGCCCCGACCCTGCCGTTCCGATGCAGTGGGAAGATGCCGACGTAGTGGAATACTATGGCTCGGGCGTACATGCCATCAACTATCTGGACAACGAATTTTCGCTGATTGTCGACCTTTCAGGCCGACGCGCCGCAGTTATCGACACGGTTCCCCACTTGAGCGAACTAAAAATTGTCAACAATGTCGTGATTGGCGGCAAAGCTTATTCGCCTTCGCTGTCGCGCAAAAAGAACTCCAACGTACTTTATATGCGCGGCAATGTACGCCGTCAGTCCGAACCGATTGAACTATGGACCACCATGCCTCATCCTGCCGACGCTCTCTACAACGACCTTGTGGAAACGCTCGCCTACGAAGGCATCACGGTCGAAAACGGAACAATCGACAACCGGGGAGTCAGCTATCCGCTCTACACCCATCTTTCGCCGGCACTTCCGGAAATCATCAAGTCATTGCTGACACGCAGCGACAACATGTATGCCGAAGCCGTTTTGAGAGCCCTTGCACTGAACGACACCACATTTGCCACCCGCGAAATGGCAGTCAACTGCGAACGCCGCATTCTGGAAGATTGGGGAATCGACACCCAGTCTGTAACCATTTACGACGGGTCAGGCCTCTCACGCGCCAACAGCATTACTCCCGCATTTCTTGCTGATGTGCTGACACACATGGCAAACGATGAAGCCTATGGCGACCTGTTTCCTTCGCTGTTCCCCGTAGCAGGAGAAAACGGAACCGTGAAGAAACTGCTCAAAAATTCTCCTCTCAAAGGAAAAATGGCTCTGAAATCGGGAAGCATGACCGGGGTGCTCTGCTATGCAGGCTACTATCCCGCCGAACATCCGCAATACGCGGTTGTGCTGATGACCAACAAATACCGATGCAGCTACGACGCCCTGAAAAAGGCCATCGAAACGCTTTTTGAAGGAATGTTTGCCGACGAAGAAAGATAGTTCCGCAAAGAACGCTCGAATTTGAAAAAGTTTTTATATGTTTGTGTAAACGTAATATACACTAATTGCAAAGATGTACGAAGATATCAAACGCATGCTTGCTGCCGCCTATGAATTGGAAGGCCTGCTGATGCTTGCCGACAGCCGCGGCGACGACACTCCGGAAATGGTGTTCACTGCCATCCGCGAAAAAATAGAAAATTTGGCAAAAGCTGCCGAAGGCTTGAACTTTTCTGCCTGTGAAAATACACCGGAACCGACTGCCGATATGCCGTCGGAGAACGCTGACGGTCCGTCACTACTCGATGAACTTGATACCGACAACGCTGAAGAGACCACTGAAGCTCCCCTCACCCAAGAGGAAGCGGAAGCTCTGATTTCCGCTTACCACGACGCGGTTGACACCCAAACAACCGGTGAGGAATGCGAATCATCCGACACGGAACAGCAGCCGGAATTCGACATGGAAGACGAAACAACAGAAATGGCAGTGGCCATGCACGAATATCTCGACAATCTGCCGCAAACAGAAGAAACGCCGGAAACCGACGTAACTGAACAGCCGGAAGAAAGCGCAGCAGAAGAACCGGAAACACCAGTTGAAGAAGAACCGACGGAAGAAGAACCCGTAGAAGAAACACCGGCGGCTGAAGAACCAACCACAGAAGAAGAAACTCTTCCGGAAACAGACGACACACAAGAAGAAGCCGAAGACGAAACTCCGGAAGAAACTGAAAACTACGCCGGTGAAGAACCGGCCGTACCGGAAGACGACAATACGCCGACGGAACGCATCACCATCGACGAAGCATTTATCCGCAACAAATCGAAGGACTTGCGGAGTGCATTCTCTATCAACGATTCCTTCCGCTTCCGCCGCGAACTGTTCGGCAACAGTGCGGCAGAGATGGCCGACGCCATCAATCTGGCAGAAGCCATGCAGACTTTCGACGAAGCCGAAGAATATTTCTACGGCGACCTCGGCTGGGACAAGGACTCTGAAGAAGTGAAAGAATTCATGACAATTATCCGCAACCATTTCCTATAGCAGTATGTCACAGAAAGAAGTTGCAGAAGCCGGAAAACTTTATGTTGTTCCCACCCCTGTGGGCAACCTCGACGATATGACGGTCAGAGCCGTCAACGTACTGAAGGCCGTTGACACGATTCTGGCGGAAGACACCCGCACGAGTGCAGTGCTGATGAAGCATTTCGGCATCGAGACAAAAATGCAAAGCCACCACAAGTTTAATGAGCACGAGACAGCCGCTCCCATTGTGCAGCGTCTGCTCGCCGGCGAAAAGATAGCACTGGTGTCGGATGCCGGTACACCTGCCATCAGCGACCCCGGATTTCTGCTCGTACGCGAATGCCGCCGATGTGGTGTTCCTGTGGAATGCCTTCCGGGAGCCACCGCCTTCGTACCTGCCCTTGTCGACTCAGGGCTTCCCTGCGACAAGTTCTGCTTCGAAGGATTTCTCCCGCAGAAAAAAGGCCGCGCAACGCGTCTGTCGGAATTGGCCGAAGAACCGCGCACCATCGTTTTCTACGAATCGCCAATGCGCCTTGCAAAAACGCTTCAACAGCTTGCAGAAGCTTTCGGGCCGGAACGCGAAGCCAGCGTGAGCCGGGAAATATCGAAGCTCCACGAAACCACCCATTGGGGAACTCTCGAAGAACTCGCCGCATATTTCTCTGAAAATGAGCCGCGAGGAGAAATCGTATTGATTGTAGAAGGAAAAAAAGAAGACAAAAAAACAGAAAAGAAAGATAAATACGCTCACTTCAAGACAAATAAAAATCCGATATTATGAAAAAAATAGTTCTATTATTTTGCTGCGCCGGCCTACTGACAGCCTGCAACAATGCAACAAGCAATCAGGAAAACACCGACCATGCGACTGATTCGGTCACCATTACGCGTCTTGCTGATGAACGCGACAGCCTCATGAGCCTTATCGGTGAAATCAACCAAAGCATTTTGGAAATCAACGAAATGGAACATGTCATCGTTTCGCCCAATTTCCAGCAGGAAACTCCGGAACGGAAATCGCAAATCATGGAGAATATAAATGCCATGCGGATGGCGCTTGAAAAACGCCGTACGGAACTTGACAAACTGGAACGGAAAATGAAACAGGCCGGAAAAATGAATGCCGACCTGCAGGAAACCATCGATACGCAAAAACAGATGATGACACAGCAGGCACAAAAGATTCTTGAACTGCAACGCGAATTGAACAGTGCGCTGGCAACCATCAGCAATTTGAACTCAAGCGTTGATTCGCTCAACAATCAGGTCACCAATATCAACTCCCAACGCGAAGAAGCAGAAAAACGCTCGGCCGACCTTGCCAACGAACTGAACACCTGCTACTATGTGGTGGGAAGCAACAAAGAGCTGAAGGAACACTCCATTCTCGAAAAGAAATTCCTTAGCCATACGAAAGTGCTGGAAGGAAATTTTGACCGCAGCTATTTCACCCGCGCCGACAAGCGCACGCTGCGCGAAATCGAGACTTTCTCCGAGAAAGCAAAAATCCTTACCAAACAGCCGGTAAATTCCTACCGCATCGAAGAGCGTAACGGCTCAAAAGTGATCGTTATCACCAACTCTACCCTCTTCTGGGAAAAATCCGATTATCTGGTAATCGAGGTGAAATAACGCCACACGGCGCACACGACAAGACACAAAACTCCTGCACCGGCAGTCATCCTTTCTGCCGGTGCAGGAGTTTTTACTTAATAACACCATTCTTTACAATACGTTTTCCAGAAGTTCGGGAACGTGAATGTCGGCACATTTAACCTTAGCCAGACACTCGTTGCCCGCATCCGTCAGCGTGAAATACATCTGACGCTTGTCGTGGTCGCCGGGAATCCGCTCGATATAGCCTTTTTCTTCAAGAAAACGGCAGAGGGGTGTGAAGTTTGAGGGTTTAACACAGCAGCGACTAGTCCAAGCATCTCGGCAATATGTCCCGACGTCAGTTTGCCGTTGTTCTTCAAACTGCACAACAGCATGCCTTCATTCAGGCTCAAGCCGAACGTATGCTCAAACTCCGTTTCAAATTCCACAATCGAACGGTAAATATCTCTAATTCTGCACAACTTCTCCATAATAAATTGCTTTACGCCACTTTTACCACTGCCTTCATCGGGCAGGATTTCACACATTTTCCGCATTTGATGCACTTCTCACTGTCGATTTGCGGCAATCCGAAGCCATCCTGAGAAATGGCTCCGACAGGACACATGGCCACCAGCGGGCAACGATGGTTCTGCGGACAGCGATTTTTGTCAACGGCCAACGGCATATTTCTGTCCTCCGTCTATTTTCCAAGCAGCACGCTGTCGATAGCGCCCTTGAGTTCGTTTTTAGGCATCAGGCCCTGAGCCATCTGAGGCTTTCCGTTCATCGGAATGAAAAGCATTGTAGGCATTGCACGGATTCCAAACACGGCAGCCAATTCCTGTTCCTTGTCAACATCTACTTTGTAGATGACAATCTGGTCACCATATTCAGCCTGAAGTTCTTCCAACATCGGAGAAAGACGCTTGCACGGTCCGCACCATGTGGCATAAAAGTCAATGATGGCAGGTTTGTCGCCAAGATATTTCCACTCAGTAGGATTCGTTTCGTAGTTCGCTACTCTTTTCAAAAATTCTGCTTTGTTAAGTTCTATCGGTTTCATAACTTTCTTATTTTCCTGTTTATTTACTTTTTCTACTTTCGTCGGAGCTGTCTGCTGAACCTGCGCATTTCCGCAAGACACAATTCCCAACATGGCAACCGCCAACAACACGATTTTCTTCATTTCTTTAAAGGTTTGTAGGTTTCTATTTCGTCTTTATATAAT
>OLQD01000233.1_pt1 | contig 53401 bp, 42 predicted proteins | sample 1672841 | NCBI WGS metagenome assembly OLQD01 (sample SAMEA3136729, study PRJEB25190) | human gut metagenome | biome: human gut; feature: human-associated habitat; material: faeces | place: Austria | collected 2013 | reverse complement strand
TCAGCGCCAGACCGATCACAAAAAGCAACAAACTGAAGCTATCCCTCACAATTTCACTCAAGTCACATACATTATGTGATACCTGCGCAGATGCATTTTGAATGCCGGTATAAGCATCACCCCCATATGTTTCATAAGAAGCTCCACTTCCCGTACCCATCCCTTTAATTTCAGATGAATATTGCATTGCAACCGCACCGCTGACGATTCCCGCCGGTTTTTCGTAGCCCGGAATGTCTACCAGCTTGACATGGAATATCAGGTTGGAGTAGGGCTTGATTGAGCCGTAAGTCACGTTCTTGTATCCGTATTGATAAGGAACGATGACTTCGCAAGAGTCACCCACGCGCATGTTGGTCAGGGCAATTGTCCAGCCTTCGATAACGTCGGTCACTTTCGTGCGGTAGATGCTGTCGGCAGGCGAAGTGTTTAGGTAGGAAGAATCGAAAGCCACATCGTCGTAGGTCCGTCCGATGTATTTCACATCGACAGTCGAAGAAGTCAGCGGTGTGAGGTTGCCTTCCGTTTTTGAACGGTCGTTCAGGTAGCGGATAAGCACATACGCATTGTGGTCGAATTCCGGAGTCACCTTGTTGTAGTAGGGTGTTCCGTCGTCGTTCTTCTTCGCAATCTGTTCTTCCAGCCATGCCTGGTTGCCTTCACGCCATTCTTTGTAGTATTCCCAAGCGTCGGTCACCGGATCGAGCTTGCACGAAGGGATGACAGCAGCCAGCAGTAGAATAAAAATTATCGGTAATTTTCTCATTTTTATTGTATTGTAAATTTAGCAGGCTTTAGCCTTGGTTTAAAATTCAACAGTCGGTGCCTTTTCCGCTCCTTCTTCAGCAGTGAACTGCGGTTTGGCGTCGAATCCGAACCAGCCGGCATAGATGACCGTCGGGAACTTCTTGATGGCAACATTATAGTCGCGCACGGCTTCCGTGTAGCGTGTGCGTGCTGTGGCTATTCTGTTTTCGGTGCCTTCAAGCTGTACCTGCAAGTCGCGGAAATTTTCGTTGGCTTTCAGGTTCGGGTAGGATTCCGTCACGGCAAGCAGCGATTTGAGCGCATTCGACAAGTCGCCTTGTGCTTTCTGGAATTTTGCCATGTTTTCTTCAGTCAGTTGGTCGGCAGAAAGCGTGATGGAGGTGGCTTTTGCGCGTGCTGCAATCACATTTTCCAGTGTCTGCGATTCGTGTTCGGCATAGCCTTTCACCACATTCACCAAGTTAGGGATGAGGTCGGCACGGCGCTGGTATTGTGTTTCCACTTCCGCCCACTTCTGGTCAACAGTCTGCTGCTTTTCAACAAGCGAGTTGTAGTTGCATGAGCTGAGCGAGCCAATCATCATGATGGCTGCGAACAATGTCAGGACTTTCGTTTTTAAATATTTCATAGTTATAAAAAATTAGAGAGAGGATAATTATAGCGTTTATTAGAGCAGCTTTTTGAGCAACTCCTTCATGCTGACTTCCTTGTCGATGATGGATTGAAGCTCGTTGATGCTGACGCGTTTCTGCTCCATCGTGTCGCGGTGGCGGATAGTCACGGTGTTGTCTTCCAATGTCTGGTGGTCAACAGTGATACAGAACGGTGTACCTACTGCATCCTGACGGCGGTAGCGCTTGCCGATAGAATCCTTTTCGTCGTATTGTACCTTGTAGTCGAATTTCAGCATGTCCACGATTTCGCGGGCTTTGTCAGGCAGACCGTCCTTGCGTACGAGCGGCATAACGGCAGCCTTGATTGGAGCCAACGGAGCCGGCAGGTGAAGCACAACGCGTGTTTCGCCGTTTTCGAGCTTTTCTTCTTCGAATGATGAAGCGAATACGGAAAGGAACATACGGTCAACACCGATAGATGTTTCAATAACGTACGGAGTGTAGGATTCGTTCAGTTCAGGATCGAAATATTGGATTTTCTTGCCTGAGAACTTCTCGTGGTTGCCGAGGTCGAAGTTTGTACGAGAGTGGATACCTTCCACTTCCTTGAATCCGAACGGCATGAGGAATTCGATGTCGGTTGCGGCGTTGGCATAGTGAGCCAGCTTTTCGTGGTCGTGGTAGCGATATTTTTCGTCACCGAGGCCGAGAGCCTTGTGCCATTTCAAGCGGGTTTCTTTCCATTTTGCAAACCATTTGAGTTCTTCACCCGGACGAACGAAGAACTGCATTTCCATCTGTTCGAATTCGCGCATACGGAAGATGAACTGGCGTGCAACGATTTCGTTACGGAATGCCTTACCGATTTGTGCGATACCGAACGGAATGCGCATACGGCCTGTTTTCTGTACGTTCAGGTAGTTTACGAAGATACCCTGAGCCGTTTCCGGACGGAGATAAACCTTCATGGAACCGTCGGCAGTACTTCCCATTTCAGTAGAGAACATGAGGTTGAACTGACGAACTTCTGTCCAGTTCTTGGTTCCGGAAATCGGACATACGATTTCGTAGTCGAGGATGATTTGGCGGAGTTCTTCGAGGTTCATGTCGTTCATCGCAGCAGCGTAGCGTTCGTGCAGCTCGTTGCGTTTTGCCACATGTTCGAGAACGCGCGGATTTGTTTCGCGGAACATTTTTTCGTCGAAGCTGTCGCCGAATTTCTTGGCAGCCTTAGCCACTTCCTTGTTGATTTTATCGTCGTATTTTGCGATTTCGTCTTCGATAAGGACGTCGGCGCGGTAGCGTTTCTTAGAGTCACGGTTGTCAATCAACGGGTCGTTGAAAGCATCAACGTGTCCGGAAGCCTTCCAGATAGTCGGGTGCATGAAGATAGCAGAGTCAATGCCCACAATGTTTTCGTTCAATTGTGTCATTGCATCCCACCAGTAGCGTTTGATGTTATTTTTCAATTCAACGCCGTTCTGACCGTAGTCGTAAACAGCTGAAAGTCCGTCGTAGATTTCGCTGGAAGGAAATACGAATCCGTATTCTTTTGCGTGAGCGACAATCTTTTTAAACAAATCTTCTTGTGCCATTTTTTATTGTAGTTTCTGTTTTCTTATTCTTGTGATTGGGGAGGTTGCCGCATTGGGCGGGACAGCTGTCGGAATCGGTCGGTGAATTCGGGCTGTCGGCACGCAGAATTGGCATTCTCCACGATTTTAAAGTGCAAAGTAAATGATTTTTTTCGATTTTATTCTTATTTTTGCAAGAGCAAAACCCTGAAATTGTAAATATTTGGTAAATAACACCCTTTTTTAACGACTAAACGCATTCAGGGGCAAGGATATCCATCGTAAATTTTTGAAATGAAAGACGAAAATATTGAAGAACTGGATGATGCAGCAGATGTTGCGGGCGAAGCTTCGTTGCATTCATCTTATCAAGTGCCTAAAGAAAAAAATATGTACCTGTCGGGAATGTACCAGAACTGGTTTCTCGACTACGCTTCGTATGTGATTCTCGAACGTGCCGTGCCTCATATCCTCGACGGACTGAAGCCGGTGCAGCGGCGTATTCTGCATTCGATGAAGGAAACCGACGACGGACGTTTCAACAAGGTGGCGAACATCGTGGGACATACGATGCAGTATCACCCTCACGGTGACGCTTCCATCGGCGATGCGCTCGTGCAGCTCGGACAGAAGGATCTGCTTGTGGAATGCCAGGGTAACTGGGGTAACATTCTCACGGGCGACAGTGCCGCTGCTCCCCGTTACATCGAAGCACGTCTGTCGGAATTTGCGTTGGAAACGGTGTTCAATCCGAAAACGACGGAGTGGACAATGTCCTACGACGGACGAAAGGCGGAACCGCTGATTCTGCCGGTGAAGTTCCCGTTGCTTTTGGTGCAGGGTGCCGAAGGTATCGCAGTCGGACTTTCGTCGAAAATCCTTCCCCATAACTTCAACGAACTGCTGGATGCCGCTATTGCCTATCTGCGTGGCGAAGAGTTTGCACTCTATCCCGATTTTCCGACGGGCGGCTATATCGACGTGTCGAAGTACAACGACGGCGAGCGCGGCGGTTCGGTGCGCGTGCGTGCCAAGATTGAAAAAATCGACAATAAAACGCTGGAAATTACCGACATTCCTTTCGGAAAAACAACCGGAACGCTTATCGAGTCGATAATCAAGGCACAGGAAAAGGGAAAAATCAAGGTGCGCCGTGTGGACGACAATACCGCGGAACATGCCGACATTATCGTGCATCTGATTCCGGGCACGTCGAGTGACCGTGCCATCGACGCGCTCTATGCGTTTACCGACTGTGAAGTCAGCATTTCGCCCAACTGCTGTGTGATTTCCGAACAGAAGCCGCTGTTCCTCAAGGTGAGCGACGTGCTTCGCAGCAGTGTCGACAATACGAAGGAACTGCTGCGCCGCGAGCTGGAAATACAGCGTGGCGAACTGATGGAAAGCCTGCTCTACGCTTCGTTGGAGAAAATCTTCATTGAAGAACGGATTTACAAGGATAAGGAATACGAACAGAGTGCGAACCTCGATATGGCAGTGGCTCATATTGACAAGCGTTTGACCCCCTATAAGGCTGATTTTGTGCGTGAAATCACGCGCGACGACATTCTTCGCCTGTTGGAAATTAAGATGGGACGTATCCTGCGTTTCAACAGCGAAAAGGCCGACAATTATATCGAGTCGCTGAAGGAAAAGGTGAAGGAAATCGACCATCACCTGGCTACGCTCGTCGACTATACGATTGCCTGGTACGAAAAATTGAAGAAGAAATACGGTGCCGCCTATCCGCGCCGCACCGAAATCCGCAGTTTCGACAACATCGAGGCGGCGAAAGTGGCGGAAGCCAACGAAAAGCTGTATATCAACCGCGAGGACGGCTTTATTGGTACGGGTTTGAAGAAGGACGAGTTTGTGTGCAACTGTTCGGACATGGACGATATTATCGTCTTCTTCAAGGACGGAAAGTATAAGGTGGTGAAAGTGGCCGACAAACTGTATGTGGGCAAGAATGTGCTGTATCTCAACGTGTTCAAGCGCAACGACCAGCGTACTATCTATAACCTCGTCTACCAGAACGGCAAGGGCGGAACTACCTACATGAAACGTTTTGCCGTAACGGGCATCACCCGCGACAAGGAATACGATATGATGCAGGGCGAGAAGGGGTCGAAAATCTGGTGGTTCTCGGCCAATCCTAACGGTGAGGCGGAAACTCTCCGCGTGACGCTGAAGGAAAAGCCTCGCTTGAAAGTGCTCCAGTTCGACATCAGCTTTGCCGATTTGGCCATCAAGGGCCGTCAGTCGCTGGGCAATATCGTGACGAAAAACGAGGTACACCGCATTTCGCTGAAGGAGCGCGGCGTTTCGACGCTTGGCGGACGTGAGGTGTGGTTCGATTGGGATGTTCTTCGTCTGAACTACGACGGCCGCGGCCAGTCGTTGGGCGAATTCAACCCGACCGACCAGGTACTCGTCATACTGAAGAGCGGCGAGTTCTACATGAGCTCATTCGACTTGAGCAACCACTACGAAAACAATATACTCCGCATTGAGAAATACCGCGACGGTGTGGTGTGGACAGCCGTACTCAACGATGCCGATCAGGGCTACCCGTACATCAAGCGGTTTACGTTTGAGCCTTCGTCAAAGAAGCAGAGCTTCATCGGCGAGAATCCGAATTCGGAGTTGCTGTTGCTGACCGACGATGTGTATCCGCGTGTGAAAGTGACGCTTGGCGGAGCCGATGCCTTCCGCGAGCCGCTGATTATTGATGCGGAAGAGTACATCGGAGCGAAGAGCTTCAAAGCGAAGGGTAAACGTCTGACTACGTTTGCTACCGAAAAAATCGAATGGATTGAACCGCGTGAGGTGCCGGAAGAAGAATTGCAGCAACCTGATGTGGATTTGGAGGTAGAAACGGCTGAGGAAGAAGTAATCAATCAAAATGACGTGCGCGACGAACTGACCGGACAGCAACGTCTGTTTGTCGACGAACTTTAATCATGACGGAATGCAGATGAAGGCAAGAAAATGGCTGGGCGTGTTGTTTGTGTTGTTGGCGGCGGTATCTGTAAATGCTGCCGAGGGCGACACCACACTGCTGCGTCTGCGCCAGTCAGCCGTGACGTTCGACATCGGCAATACACGAAACCATGACACGTATCTCAGTATTTTGCCTTATTCCGGGCAGCACATGCGGCTGGGCTATGAGTTCATGCGGGCTTCGCGCCGGCATCCGTTGCAATGGGTGCATCAGGTGAATGCCGGATTCAGCTACGATTCGCCTGTCAATCCTGCGGGCAACAACAAGATTCACACGGTGCTTGCCGATATAGACTGGGGAATGATGCACCGTTGGAACAATGTCTTTACCGACGGTCTGAACCTCTATGCCGGAGGAAATCTTGCGTTTGAAGGCGGATGCACTTATAATCCGCGCAATTCCAACAATGTGGCTTCGCCGCATATTTATCTGAATGTCGGGTTGACGGGTATGGCGGTCTACCGTTTCAAGGTGGGCAGGCTTCCGGTGACGGCCCGCTATCAGCCGACAATACCCGTTGTCGGTGCATACTATCTGCCGGAATATGACCAGAGTTTTTATGAAATCTATCTCGGGAACTATTGGAACACCGCCACTTTCGGCTGGTGGGGCAATCGTTTTGATATGGAAAACCTGCTGACTTTCGACTGGCATTTCGGTTCGACGGCACTGCGTATCGGCTATCGGCATAACTTCACCACGTTGTGGGCGAAAAACATCAGTGTGCGCAAGTCGGTTCATTCGCTGGTGTTGGGCGTGGAATGGGAATCGCTCCGCATTCATCCCGTGAAAGGTCTGCCGGCGAAGGCGAAAATGGTTTCAGCCATGTATTAAACCCTCTACTTCTATGAAACGGATTCTATTCTACATATTGGTGATGATTTCAGCCGTGGGCGGCCTTGTATCGTGCCACGACATTCCGGAATATGCCGACAATCCGCAGGGCAATTTCGAGGCACTGTGGACGATTCTCGACGAGCATTATTCGTTTTTCAGCTATAAGGATGTCGACTGGCAGGAAATGAAAGTGAAATACGGGGCGAAAATCAGCCCTACGATGACGGATAGCGAGCTGTTCCGCGTGTGCAGCGACATGCTGAAGGAACTGAAGGACGGACACACGAACCTCAGTTCGTCGTTCGACTATTCCCGCTATTGGATTTGGGAGCAGTATCCGCAGAACTACGACGAGCGGCTTATTCAGGAACATTATCTTCGTTTCGACTACATGAGTGCCTGCGGCATTGATTATCAGATTCTTTCCAACAACTTCGGCTATATGCACTACGGGTCGTTTTCGTCGACAATCGGCGAGGGCAACCTCGACATGATTCTGGCATATCTTGCTCCTTCCGACGGGCTGATAATTGATGTGCGCGACAATGGCGGCGGTATATTGACCAATGCCGAAACGCTTGTGAAACGCTTTATCGACAGCCGTATACTCGCCGGTTATATTGCACACAAGACAGGACCGGGACACGATGAATTTTCGGAACCCTATGCCTACTATCTTGACCCGGCACCGTCGAACCGTGTCCGCTATACGAAGCCGGTGGTGGTGCTTTGTAACCGTGCTACGTTCAGTGCCGCCAACAATTTCGTGTCGATAATGAAAAGTCTGCCGAATGTGCGCATCGTGGGCGACATTACAGGCGGCGGTTGCGGAATGCCGTTCACTTCCGAATTGCCTAACGGTTGGGGTATTCGTTTCAGTGCCGCACCGATTTATGATTCCGACGGCAATCTGACAGAATACGGCACAGCCCCCAGCGACGGCTGCAAGCTCGATATGACCGACACCGACAAGGCACAAGGAAAAGACACGATACTCGAACGCGCCTTCGAAGTCCTCGAAGAGATGTGCAACGGGATTTAGGTTATGGGTTAGCTTAGGGATTATAGTTGATATTACAATTTGTGGACAAAATAAAAAGGAGCACTTTGCGATGCTCCTTTTGTTGTATGTTAGCGGATGGTATCCGTTGTTTATTTCACTACTTTGAAAGTGTAGGCTTTGTTGCCGTCGATTACGCGGATGATGTACATTCCGCTAGCTTCGGCGTTGAGTGAAACTGTTCCGTTAGCATTGTTCACCTTGTTGACAAGTGCACCTGTTGTGCTGAACATTTCAACTGTTGCATTCTGCAAGCCGCCGAGAACTACGTCGAAGCCGTTGGCTGTGTTGAGAACGAAGCAGTTGCTGCTTTCTACAACAGATACAGAAGATTCTTCTTTCCCAACGAACTGGAGAGTCATTGCCTGGTTCATGACACCTTCGCTGTCCTTGATAAATCCGGCAGGAAGTTTAACGAAGTAGTCAACACCGGCTTCAAGTTTGATAGGCTGAACAAAACCTTCTCCGTATTCGTCTTGTGGGGATACTGAAACCGTTTTCTTGTCAGCAGAATTGTTGACTGCTATCCAGCCGAAATCTTCTACCGGTTCGCCGTAGATTTCCGAATTTTTGGAAACGCTGATTTTCGGGAGAGAGTTTTCTACAGTGGCTTCTGTCGGGAAAGTGATTTCGATTGTGCCAAGTTCAGTCAGTTCTGATTCTGTAGCCGGTGTGAAGCTGTCCGGGAAGAAAATAGGTGCTTCGGTGTCTACCAAGTTGGAGAATTCAGAGCCCCAATAAGAAGATTTGTATGCATCGAGACGGCCTTTAGGAACGGAAACTGTTACGTTGTCACGATCGATGTAACCGAATGGGTGGTCACTTTCTTCGTAGAAATCCAAGTAAGCCGGTTCTGCGCCAAGACAGTGGACTTCAGTCAACGCTTTGTTGAGGAAGAATGCATGGAATCCGACATATTTTAGTGTTGTCGGCAATGTTACGGATTGGAGTTGCTCACACTGTGCCATAACACCGTCGTAAAGCGTTGTCATTCCTTCCGGGAAAGCAAATGTGGTGAACTTTGTGCCGGCAAGTGCCTGTTCGCCCATGAAGAGCAGTGAAGCCGGAGTGTTCATTTCAGCGAGAGACGAGAGGGTGAAAGCGAAGTTGTCGAATGCGCGCATGGTTTCCGGCAAGGTGATTTTCTGGATTTGTGCTCCATAGAATGCACCACCACCGATACCTCTACATTCGTCGAGTACGGTGTATTCTGTTGCGCCCATCGTAGGATAGGCCGTGAGGATAAGACCGTCTTTGGTATATATGACACCGTCAACACCCTTGAAGTGCGTGTTGTTTTCGTCAACGGTGAAGGTCGTTATTTGAGTTTGTCCGAAAGTGGAATTGCCGATTGTTTCCACATTGGCAGGAATATTGACACTTGTCAGGCCTGCTTGGAGGAAAACATTGTCTTCAAGGGTTTTCAACGATTCAGGCAGTGTGATTTCAGTCAGTTTCGGGCATTGGCGGAAAGCTCCGTCGTAAAGCGTTTCCAATCCTTCATTGAGGGTAACTTTCGTCAATTGTTCACAAAGTTGGAAAGCATTGTTGCCGATGCTTTTGCAAGTGCCAGGGATTGTGATTTCCGTCAGAGGCACTTTGTAGAATGCTCCATTGCCGATAGATGTATACTGGCCTTTGATTTCGATGTTAGTCATTGAGGAGTTGCGTGCGAAACAGCTTTCCGGAATAACGGTTACACCGGCAGGAACAACAACATTGTTCAAAGCGTCGTTGTAGGCAAGTGCATAACGGCCAAGAGTTGTGAGGGTTTCAGGAAGAACAACTTCAGCCAAAGCGTCGTTTGAGTAGATTGCTGTTTCTTTCAGTTCTGTTACGCCCTCAGGAAGAACAAGTTTTGTCAGGTCTGACCATTTGATAGCTTCTTCTTCCACTGAAGTTACGCTGTAGGTTTTTCCTTCGTTTACAACTTCGGAAGGAACTGTCAGTTCAGTAGCAGTCAATTCATCGGTAAGTCCGCTGAGGCCGACTGTCGTTTCACTTGTGACAACGTATTCCACATTGTCTACTACAAATGTTACGGCATCCTGTGCAAAAGCAGCAGTTGTCAGTGATGCAGCGAAGAATAGAGTAAAAATCTTCTTCATAAAAACAAAGTTTAGTGGTTAGTATTGCAAATATATGCATTTTATTTCAAAAATGCATAAAATAGCTACCATTGTTTAATTTTTGATTCGAAAAAGTTGTCAAATGAAAACAAAAATGCCGTTCTTCGTTAAAGAAAGAACGGCACTTCTCATGCTTTGTTCAAGAGCCGGGTGGCTCTTGGTGTATGTGCTTATTTCAAGCCTTTGTCGCGGAGCAGAGCATCGGCATCCGGGCGGTGTCCGGCAAAGCCTTCGTAAAGTTTCATCGGGTCTTCGTCGTTACCTGATTCCAACACGTGTTTCAAACGGGCTGCTGTTTCCGGATTGAACACGCCTTCCTTCATGAACACTTCGTAGCCGTCGCAGTCAAGCACCTGTGCCCAAAGGTAAGTGTAATAGCCGGCAGCATATTGGTCGCTGCTGAAGATGTGGTTGAAGTAAGTAGAACGGTAGCGGTAACCGATTTCTTCCGGCATGCCGAGCTTCTTGGATACGTTGGCCTCAAATTCGGCAACATCCACATCCTTACCGTCGTTGAGCTTGTGCCATTCAATGTCGAGCAGAGCGGCACCGGCAAGTTCTGTGTTGACAAATCCCTGGTTGAATTTGCTGGATTCGATGAGTTTGTTTACCAATTCGTCAGGAATTACTTCGCCTGTCTTGTAGTGGCGGGCATATACTTTCAGCAATTCCGGTTCGAGCATCCAGTGTTCGTGGAGCTGTGACGGGAATTCAACGAAGTCGCGGTCTACGTTTGTACCTGCGTTGCCTTTATATTGTGTGCGGGTGAGCATTCCGTGGAGACCGTGGCCGAATTCGTGGAACATGGTTTCCACTTCGTCGAGAGTCAGCAAAGAAGGAGAGTCGGCTGTCGGTTTGGAGAAGTTGCCCACGTTGTAGACAATAGGACGAACGTCTTTAGTTCCGTTGGCTTCCTGGTAAACAAACATCCATGCGCCCTGGCGTTTTCCGCCGCGTGCATAGTAGTCGGTCATGAACATGGACAGGTGTTTGCCGTCCTTGTCAAGAACTTCGTACACTTTTACATCCGGATGATAGACAGGCACGTTGTTCACTTCCTTGAATGTGATGCCGTAGAGACGTTCTGCCATGGTGAAAATACCCTTGCGTACGTTTTCGATAGGGAAGTAGGCACGTACATCGTTTTCGTCGAAGTTGAATTTTTCCTTCTTTACTTTTTCTGCATAGTAATAGTAGTCCCAAGCGGCAATCTTGAAGTTTCCGCCGTGGTTGTCCACATATTTCTGCATGTCGGCAATTTCTTCGTGGGCTTTTGCTACGGCCGGTTTCCATACCTTGTAGAGGAGTTCTTCAGCGTCTTCAACGGTCTTAGCCATTACGTTGTCCATCTGATAGGCAGCAAAGCTGTTGAATCCGAAAAGTTTTGCCTTTTGAAGGCGGAGTTTCAGAATTTGGTTGATGATGGCCTTGTTGTCGTTCTCGTCGTTGTTGTTGGCGATGTTGGTGTATGCCTGATACATTTTTTCGCGAAGGTCGCGGTTGTCGGCATAAGTGAGGAACGGCAGACGGCTCGGAGCGTGGAGTGTGAACACCCATTTGCCTTCCTTGCCCATAGCCTTTGCTTCTTCAGCCGCTACAGCGATGCTTGATGCAGGAAGTCCGGCAAGGTCCTTTTCGTTGTCAACCACCAATGTCCATTTGTTGGTGTCCTTCAGAATATTGTCGCCGAATTGCAGGCAAAGTTTTGAAAGCTGGTCGTTGATGTCCTTCAGTTCCGCTTTCTTTTCTTCGCTGAGCAAAGCACCGTTGCGTGCAAAATCCTTGTAGTATTTTTCGAGCAGACGAAGCTGCGGAGTTGTCAGATTGAATTTCGCGCGGTTGTCGTAAACGGACTTGATTTTTTGGAACAGTCCTTCGTTCATCTTGATTTCGTCGCTGTGGGCAGCCAGCATCGGGAATACCTGTGCGCCTACTTTCTGGAATTCTGGAGTGGAAACCACTTCGTAGAGTCCGCTGAACACGTAAGAAACCTTTTCGAGCATTTCGCCGCTGTTGTCGAGGGCTACGATAGTGTTTTCGAAATCAGGCACGGCGCGGTTGTTGACAATCGCTGCGATTTCCTGATTGTGTTGTGCGATAGCCTCCTCAAAAGCCGGCATATAGTCGGCAATCTGGATTTTTTCGAAAGGAGGGATGTTGTACGGTGTGTTGTATTCACCGAAGAACGGATTTTCTGCTTTCATTGTCGTTCCTGAGAAAAGCAATATGCCCGACAGGCATAGAGCCTTGATTGATAATAAATACTTTTTCATAGATGGTTTATTTGGATTTTGATTTCGTTTCAAAATAGGTGACGAGCGGGTAGTGGTCCGACGATTTTACGTTGCCGCGGATGGTGCGGCGCGCTTCCAGTCGGCCTTTGTAGAGTATGTGGTCGATTTTGAAGTAGAAGCGGTTGGCGTTGTAGGTATGTGTCGGTCCGAAGGCCGCATCGGCATAGGCGTCGTACAGGTCGTCGCCGCAAATGGTCAGATAGGCGTAGCCGTACGACGTGTCGTTGAAGTCGCCGCAGAGAATGAGGTTCGCTTCGGGCTGTGCCTGCGCGAGGCTGTCGATGACGCCCCGTATCATTTCTGCCTGACGGGCACGGTTAGTGTAGGCGTTTTTCAACTTGTTCATCAATTGTGAACGCACCCCTTTCAGGGTTTTGTTCTTGTCCTTCACCGATGTCAGTTCCATATACAGTTCCTTGTCGTCGGCTGTCAGTCCGATGGACTCCAGATGGGTGTTTACGATGAAGGTGGCCGTTGAATCAATCTCGGTCTGATAGACGGTCAAAAGGAAATAATTTTGGTCGTCATGACTGTAGATTTTTTTTATCGGATTCCTTGACAACATTCCGTTAGATTCATCGAAGATTCTGTAAGGGTAGCGCTTTTCAAGCAGATTCCACTGGTAATCGTCGGCAATACGTTTCAGTGCCTTGTCTGTCGGTGATTCCTGAAGGCAGACAATGTCCGTATCGTATTTCAGTATTTCTGTAATGGTGGCGTTGCCGCCTTCCGATTCTGTCTGGTCCTTCATTCCGAACACATTGTAGGTCATCACGGAAAAATTCTTGTCCGAAGGTTCGTAGAACAGACTTTTGACGTTCAGTGGTGAAAAACTCCAGAATTGGGGAAAGGCCACAAGCAGTGAGGCGATGCTGAGCAGTGACAGCTTTTTGTTGAAAATCAGCCAGAACGGGATGAACAGCAGAGTGATGGTCATTGGAATCGGATAGCCGAGTCCGAGCAACGCGGCGTAGCTGCTGTTTTCGGGGTGTACATAGCCGATATAGGCACCGACAACAAACATCAGCGCAAAAAATGCGTTGATTCCCAGCCATATGTAGGTCAGTGTTCGGGTCAGATGCTTTGTTATGCTCATAGTTTGATTTTTTTGCTCAGGTCGTTCAGCTCCTTTTTCTCTTTGGCGGAAAGAGAGCTGTAGCCGGAGCGGTTCACTTTATCGAGTAGTTCGTCGAGTTGTCTTTCTATTTCCTGACGTGTCGGTTGGCGTTGGGCCGTTGCCGTCACCGGGCGTTCGTGCAGTTTCGGCAGTATTTTCGAACTTTTCCGACGTTTGGGCTTCAGCCAGCCATAGCGGGCGTTGAGGGCAAAAAGCGTTCCGGCGCCGATGCCGCCGATGTGTGCGAAATGTCCGCCGATGTTGTGCGGTCCTGCCGTGAGCAGGGCAAACACGATGCAGACTACTGCCACCCATTTGATTTTCACCATACCGATAAGCCACAGGTTGATGCGGTAATTGGGCGCACGTACGACCGTTGCCGCCGCTACCGACAGCACGGCTGCCGACGAGCCGACGAGTCCGCCCGAAGAGTACTGTGGCAACAATGCATTTCCGGCGAGGTAGAACAAGGCGCCGGCGAGTCCGCCAATCAGATAGGCGGCCGAAAACTCACGGTCGCGGTAGTGGTCGAGGAAAATGATGCCGAAGCAGTAGAGCCACAGCATGTTGAAAAGAATGTGGAGCAGCTGATAGTGGGTGAACATATAAGTGATGAATGTCCACGGACAGAGCAGTGCTTCGCCGAACGACGACGGCAGTTCGAGCCATTGCAGCAGGCTGAACGGCGTGCCGGCAATGCTCGCCAGCAGTGCGGCGAAACTCACTATCAGAAATACCCCTACATTTATCAGGATAAATCGGACAATGACGGATTTTGACAAATAGAATTGTCGGGCTTTGTTAATAATATCTGCCACCGATTACTCCTTTTTTACGCCAGTACAACAATATCAGAAGTCCGAACAGCATACCGCCGAGGTGGGCGAAGTGTGCCACGCCGCTCATTGTTCCGCTGATGCCGAAATAGAGTTCGATCAGTCCGTAGCCGATGACCATGTATTTGGCTTTGATAGGCACGGGAATGAAGAACAGATAGAGCGGAAGGTTCGGGAAAATCATACCGAATGCCAGCAGGATGCCGAATACTGCGCCAGAAGCTCCCACGGTAATCATGCTGTTGAGGAATTCGTTGACGAGCATGTCGCGGTGTTCAAAAGTGGAACCGACGGAAATCGGATCGCTGAGGAATGCAACGGCAGCATCGTAGGGCACGTTCAGAGAATGGGCAAGCGTGTCAAACCAGGTTAAGGCAATGACACCTTCCTGCAGCAATGCAGCTCCGATACCGGTCGAGATGTAGTAGAACAGGAAGCGGCGGCTTCCGAGCACCTGTTCCAGCAGACGGCCGAACATATAGAGCGAGAACATGTTGAAGAAAATGTGCGTAATGCCCCGCGTGTCGTGCATGAACATGTAGGTGATGAGCTGCATGGCATTGAAGTCGCTTGCCGTGAAATAGTGCAGTCCCAGATATTTTGAAAGGTCAAAACCTTGCGTGTGAACGAGGAACATTGAAACAATCCAAACCAGTACGTTGACCAGAATCAGGTGGCGCGTAACGGGCGGAATGCGGTTCAAAAAACTGTTGTTAGTCATTTCTTTCTTTTTGTTAGTCTAAAGTAACGTTAGTTTATAAATTATCAATCTACAAAGGTATGATAAAAATATAAATGTAAGCCGCCGTCAGTTCTTAAATAGTCTTGACTTACATATATATATATTAACGGCCGATGGTGCGAAATGGTTTTGAGTGGGCAGAGGTATGGAATTTGATGCTGACGGATTGCATAAGAAAAAGAAGGGGGCAATAATAGTTCCCAGTAGTACCAAAAGTTGTGCTAAGTGCATAAAATTCTGCTGTTTATATAGACAAAACACGAAAAAAAACATTTTTGAGAACTTTTTTGAAATTTCTTTCTTTTTTTCTTGTTCGTTTGTGTGGAATAGTCTACATTTGTATTAAATACCATAAACTTAAATATTTCTATTATGAATAAAGCTGAATTAATTAACGCTATCGCTGAAAAAGCAGGCTTGTCAAAAGCTGATGCAAAAAACGCATTGGACGCCACAATTGAAGTTATCTCTGAAGCTATGGTACAGAACGATAAAGTAGCTCTTATCGGTTTCGGTACATTCTCTGTAAGTGAAAAGGCTGAAAGAACAGGTATTAATCCTGCAACTAAGGAAAAAATAACTATCCCGGCAAAGAAAGTCGTTAAATTTAAAGCCGGTGCAGAATTGACAGCAAAGGTAAAATAACAAGATATTGTTGTGTGCTAAAGAAATAGGCGGCATTGAATGAAAGTTCAGTGCCGCTTGTTTTTTACGGGGTAATGTATTATTTCTCTCAAGAAAACCCATTGATTGGGGAACGATCTGTGCCAAGGAGCGGGACTATCAGTCCTGGCAAACGTAAAATTACAATAATTTAAACCGGTCTCTAAATTTATGGCGAGTTGTTGTGGTATTGTGGCTCAATTAGCCAATGGTATGGTCAGCTTTTCGTATGTTGCTGTATGTAAAATAAACTTTTTCAAGGGTTGTATTCGATGGGAACACGCCCTTGTTTTTGTTACCTTATGAATTTGGGTAAACATTCGAATAAGTATGCCTTCTGCCTTTAACAGGGTTGAAGTATTATGATATGTGCTCTTTACAATGGGCTTGAGAGTGTATTTTGTAATCATGGTATCAAAAAACTTGCAGAAATCATCTGCCATACAAAATATTTCTATACCTTTGCTTGGGGTGATTACAATGATTATTATTCGTAAATCTTTGTTGTTTTAACACTATAAAGATACAATAATTTCAGATAATCACCAATATTATAAATATTTACATTTGGTTGAACTTGCATTGTTACTCTTTTTATAAGAGAATATAGGCAGGTAAAAGAAGGATTGCTTATGAGATTTCAAATAGAAAATATCGCAAAAGTGAAATCGGCAAAAGTGAAATTGAATGGACTGACAATAATTGCCGGTGAGAATGGGTCAGGTAAAAGTACTGTGGGCAAGATGCTCTTTTCGGTAATCCAAGTACTAAAATCAACTCAAAGTAATAACGTACAGAAGCAGCATAATCTTTTGCGGAAACATATAGAAAAGTTATATGCACGTCTTAATAGTCGTTCGTTGCGTATGTCATCTCATTGGGAAAATATGCCTAGAAGCTATCAGCTGAGATCGCAGTTATTAGAGGGAACCATGAGTGTAGAGCAATTAAAGGAAATGATAGGACAGTTGTTAGCTGATATTCCGAATTTGCCTCTTCGGGCTAAAGCTAATATAGAGACTGATATTAAAAATATAGAATTGTGTATTAATAACTCAAACAATCGTGCTGCGGTACAGGCTACATCTATTCAGTACATGATAGAATCTGAATTTATGAATAAAGTATGTTCCGTAGGCCAAAAGAATGCGGAGGTGGCTTTGGAGGTATCTGAAGATGATGGTGAAGTGTATATTAGATTTTCTATATTTGATGATAAGGTACAAAGAGTGGAGACCCAAGGTGAAGAGTTTCTTGAAGATGCCACATATGTTGAGTCTCCACTTTATTTACACATGCTAGAAAGCTTGAATAGTTCTATACAATATGTCGAAGCAGAATCGCGTCCGTATATCCGAGGTATGTTACCTACCCATATTAAGGATTTTGTGGAAAAAATGGTTTTTGCAAAATCATCTTCGTCTTTGTTTGAAGATTATTCGACTATTTTGCAAGAAATTGAGAAACGTATTGATGGTGTATTTCATTTTGATAAAGATACCAATAAATTATACTATCGTAGTAAAGGAAATGAATATTCACCAATTAATACGGCTTCGGGAACAAAGACATTTGGAGTCTTACAATTGTTGTTGCAAAGTAATGTCATAGGTCCGAATCGTATTTTACTTTGGGATGAACCAGAGAATCATCTTCATCCAGAATGGCAGGTAGCTTTTGCGGATGTGATTTTACAGTTGGTTGAGCAGGGTATTCCTATTGTGATAAGTACTCACAGTCCTTATTTTATTCAAGCAGTCAGATATTTTGCATCAAAATATGGAGTAGAAAATAGTGTGGATTATTACTTTGCCGAAGAAGAGGAAAACGGACTTTCTACATTAGAGGAAGTAACTTATGACCTAAACAAGGTTTTTACAAAATTATCCCGTCCACTTACAGAGATTATGAACGTTGATAAAGTACGAAAACATGATTGATGCACACGAAATCTACGAGTATATTAAGAAATATGCTTCGCTTGAGGACATTGTATTTTGTGATTTGCATAAGTGCGCTAGTCCTGACAAATGTGAACGTAAACAAAATCATTGTATGTTGAATTTTGACGAGGTCAAAGATGCATATTGTCATAACAAAAGAATTACTTCTTGTAAATCAGCAGATGGACTTTCGTATAATAACAATGGAATTCTGTTTGTTATAGAGATAAAGGGTTGGGAATTATATAATAAATACAGCAAACCTAAGACTGAGCAGGAAGTGAAAGATAAAGTCGGAGAATACGGGTTATCTGTAAAATTATCAGACTCTTTGATGATATGCAAAGATGTCTTGGGGGAACTGGGAGAGATAATCGTTCCTATAGTTTATTTAGTAGTAAGTGATATAAAAAATGAGGGTATTGAAAGCATTGCTAGTAATTTGTCACTTTTGGCAGAAACTTCTTCTAGTTTCTCTCATACCTATGGAGATGAAATTAAATCGCAGCTTTCGAGTATATCTGATATAGATGTCGGATTTGTAGAGGATTGCCAGGGAATAGACAATGAGTTAGATTCATGGACAAAAGCTAGACAAATACAGCTGATATAGTGATAATGTAAAATAAGGCACTATAAAATATTTGTGTGGTTTACAGTTTGCTGTTTACGGTTGAGGGGTTGTGGTGCTTGGATTGTGTCTTTTAGTGGATGGGGATGTTGGCAATAAAAAACCGGGAATATGTTGCGGCATATTCCCGGTTGATATTTCTGAGTTGTGAGGTTCGCTGTTATGCGTCGATGCTTGCTTTGAGGGCGTTGCGTTCGATGAATTCGCGGCGCGGTGCCACGTCTTCGCCCATGAGCATCGAGAAGATGCGGTCGGCATCGGCAGCGTCGGCAATCGACACTTGTTTCAAAATACGGTTTTGCGGGTCCATAGTTGTTTCCCAAAGCTGTTCCGGGTTCATTTCACCCAAACCTTTATAGCGTTGGATTTTCACTGACTTTTCGTCGCCCTTGCCGTATTCATTGATGAACTGTTGAAGCTGTACGTCGTCCCAACAGTATTTTTCCGTGTTACCCTTCGTACATTTGTACAATGGCGGTGTTGCCAGATAGAGGTATCCGTTTTCGATAATCGGACGGATGCGTCGGAAGAAAAGTGTCATCAGAAGTGTTGCAATGTGGCTACCGTCCACATCGGCATCGGTCATGATGATAATCTTGTGATAGCGCAGCTTGCTGATGTTCGGAGCCTTGCTGTCCTCTTCTGTACCGATGGTTACGCCGAGAGCCTTGAAAATGTTGGTGATTTCCTGGCTGTCGAACACTTTGTGCTCCATTGCCTTTTCGATGTTCAAAATCTTACCGCGCAACGGCAGGATGGCCTGGAACTGACGGTCGCGTCCCTGTTTTGCAGAACCGCCTGCAGAGTCACCCTCAACGAGGTAGATTTCGCAATCTTCAGCCGTGCGTGAAGAACAGTCGGCCAACTTACCCGGAAGTCCGCCACCGCCGAGAGGCGATTTGCGCTGTACTTTCATGCGGGCGTTGTAGGCGGCGTGGCGTGCCTGTGCGGCGAGCACCACTTTCTCAACGATGGCTTTAGCCTGTCTCGGATGTTCTTCCAGATAGTTGCGCAACGTTTCGCTGACGGCTGTCTGAACGGCACCGATTACTTCGTTGTTGCCCAGTTTTGTCTTGGTCTGGCCTTCAAACTGCGGTTCGAGCACCTTGACGGAAACGACGGCTGTAAGACCTTCGCGGAAGTCATCGCTTGAGATTTCGATTTTCACCTTGTCGAGCAGTTTGGAGTCTTCGGCATATTTCTTCAATGTCGAAGTCAAACCGCGACGGAAGCCTGTAAGGTGAGTACCGCCTTCGATGGTGTCGATATTGTTGACGTAAGAGTAGATGTTTTCGTTGTAGGTGGTGTTGTAGGTCATGGCTACTTCCACCGGAATGCCCTGACGTTCTGTGTTGATGTAGATAATGTCATCAATCAGATGTTCCTTGCTGGAGTCGATGTAGCGCACGAATTCCTTCAAACCTTCTTCCGAATAGAAAACTTCGGATTTTGGTTCGCCGGCTTCGTTCTTTTCGCGCATGTCGGTCAAAGTCAGGTGAATGCCTGCATTCAGGAATGCCAGGTCGCGCAAGCGGTTGGCGAGGGTGGCATAATTGTAGACGGTAGTTTCCGTAAAGATTGTCGGGTCGGGCTTGAATATTACCTTTGTTCCGGTCGCGTCAGTGTCGCCGATAATCTGAACCGGGGCTTTCGGATGACCGTAGGCGTATTCCTGCATATACACATGGCCGTCGCGGCTAACTTCTGCACGGAGATAGGTGGAAAGTGCGTTCACACAGGATACACCCACACCGTGGAGACCGCCGGAAACCTTGTAGGAGCCTTTGTCGAACTTACCTCCGGCGTGGAGCACAGTCAATACGACTTCCAACGCTGATTTGTTCAGCTTTTCGTGCTTGTCGACCGGGATACCACGACCGTTGTCGACTACCGTAATCGAGTTGTCCTCACCGATTGTCACTTCGATATGAGTGGCAAATCCGGCAAGAGCCTCGTCGATGGAGTTGTCAACAACTTCATATACAAGATGGTGCAAACCTTTAGGTCCTGTATCACCGATATACATCGCAGGACGTTTGCGCACAGCCTCTAATCCCTCGAGTACTTGAATGTTACTCGCGCTATAATTTTCGTTATGTTCTTCCATATTCTTGATTTTTATGCTCTTGCATGCTGTCCCGCTTTTGAAAAAACACTTGGCGGCACACTTCTGCAATAAGCATACAAAGATACAATTTTTTTAGCAATTATCGAAGCTGCAATTTTAAATAAACAAATCTTAACAACCGGGCTGGCGTAAAGATGTCCAATGATGGGAATTTAATGTGTTGTTTTCTGTTAAAAATGTGATTTATTAAACTTTTTGCAACAATTATGTTGTAAATTTAAATAATTGTTTATAGTTTTGCGGTATAATCAAGCAAAAGGAAATATAAACACAGGTTTGCTATTAATGTGTATTATGAAAACTTTTTTAAAAGGAATTGTTATGGAAACTTTGATAAAAGGATTGGAATATAAACAAGTTCCTGACAGAATCAGGTTAGGTTTATTGGCGAATGCCATGTAAGGTTAAATGACGGTAACGGATTTTTCACCATTGCGTGAGTTTTCCTTACCGTTTTTTCGTTTAGGGTTGTGAAACCGTTTTATTGACGAATCTGAACTTTTGAATAATACGTATAAAGACTGATACTCTGATAACACTTCACCCCGAAGCTCCCATGATGGATGCTTCGGGGTGTGACGTGTGTATGAGAGCGAATGGCCGACTCTCAAAAAAGCTATGACTCTCCTTTTTTATCTGACGATTACTTTTGTTCCGTTTACGATATAGAATCCGGCAGGAAGGGCAATGAGCGTTTCTTCGGCAACCTGTTGTTCGGCTACCTTCTGTCCGCTCAGGTTATAGACGCTGACCTGTGTCGGAGCAGATACGGAAATGCGGATGGCGCCGTCGGTTCCGATTGCGGTGAATGAGTTGGCCGGTTTCTCAAGCTGTTCCACTCCGGAGGTAAGTTCCGACACGTCGTAGGATGCCAACACCATTCCCCAGCCTGCAGGCGTGCAGTGGAAATCGGATTTGTAGAAAGAAAATTCCTTATTGCCACGCAGGTAGGCGTAGAGCGTAGAGCCGTCGACAAGTCCGCGCCAGGCTGTTGGCATGCCGGTCATGGTGGCGATGCTTGTCACTTTCGGTGCTTCCGAATTAGAAAATTCCACCAGTACGATTCCCTGGTTGTTTACAAAAGAATAGCCATAGGCAAGCACCTTGTCGCCGTTTTTCATCACATTGAAGTAGACGGAAATACCGCCGCCATGGATATATCCGTTCGTCAGTCCGCTGCCGTCGGCGGCGAATTCCAGTACATAGCCTTCCAGATCTTTTTTAGATGTTGTCAGCAGAGGTTCTCCGTCTTTCGCAGCGGCAAAACCACCTTTGACCGCTCCCGACACGTAGATGTTTCCGTTGATGATGTCCATGCCTTTGATTTGAGTGGTATGCTTGCCGTCGGTAAAGGCTGTGGCATATCCGGCTGTTGCCCAATTCACGTTGAAATCGTTGTCCATATTGATGACGACAACATCGTCGAATGCTGTCGGCTCAATTGCTTTGCCTCCAAATTCAACGGCATCGCTGCCTGTGCCTTTTAGCTGGACGAGCGCGTAGAGTTGTCCTCCGTCAAATTCCAGACCAAAGACGTTTTCTTTTACCGCTTTGCCTGTCGTGGAAAAATGTTTCAGATAATTGCCTTCCGCATCGAATTTGGCGAGAAGGAGTCCTCCGTCACCAGTTAGTCCGTTACCTAAATCGCCGGTATATTGCGGTTCCACAGTTGCGGTTTCGCCGTCCGCTTTGTCGAAAGTAGCTGTAACCGAGAAGTTTCCGCCCAGATAGAAGTTTCCTTCAGCGTCTACCGCAGCTGCTTTCAGATCAAAACCGTCGGTCACCATCTTGCCGTCGACTGTAGGATAGTCGAAGCGAAGAATTTTTGACCAGAGCAGTTCACCGCTGTCGGACACTTTCAGCAGGATTCCCTGATAAATCCATTTCGGAAGCACCGGATTGTCCATTTTAATGTCAGTCTGAGTTCCGTCGGGAGCTACATAGCTCAGCAGACGGTTTGTGCCGTCTTCGTTGCGGTTTGTGTAGCGTGCCTTGATGGCAACCAGTACGCCGCCGTCGGCTGTAGCCGTCAGTTGTGCGCTGGCCACGTCACCCATGTTGGTATAGGCGTTCCATTCGTAATTGCCGTCGGCCTTGATTTTTTGCAGCAGCATGTTGCGGTTGCCGCTTGTTGCTGTATTAGGTGCTCCGGTGGCTACCACTTCATCGCCGTACGACACGGTGAGGTCTTCTCCTTTGGATGCGAAGTTTGTTGCGATGAACACATCGCCGTCAGCGGCTTTCGCCAATGTGTATGCGCCGTCGCTTCCTTTTCCGTCAATAAGTTTTGCCCAGTTGAATGAAGGCTCTTGAGCGTTAGCTCCAAAGACAGTGAACAGCACTGCCAATACTTGCCAAAGTAAAAATTTTTTCATGTTCGTAAAATTATTTGGTTAGTTAAGTTTTTTCAGAATGAGAATCCTACGGAGAGGCTGAGCCTGTCGGAATGTCGGCCGGAGGCGTAGAAGCCGTGCTGCCAGTAGCCGTTGACCGAAAGGGCTGTCTTTTCGGTCAGCCGATAGTCCGCGCCGGCTTGCAGACCGGTGATGGTCGAGCGGTGTTGCAGTGCCGCATACAGGTTCCTGACCGGCTCTGCCAGCAATATCGTTTCGCTCGCGGCCATGTTCAGTTCGGATTTGACCGGTTGGAAAAATTGGATTTCTCCTTTTCCGCGCCACAGCCATTTCCCTTTTTTCCACGAAACGCCCGCTTCGGCAGAACAGCGGTAGCGGCTGTTGGTCATGCTTTGCCGCGGTTCCGTATAGCTTTCCTTCCGGTGGCTGAAGCCCAAGGGAGACAGAAGCAGTTGCCAGCGCAGCGGATTTCGTGTGTCTTCGTAAAGAAAGGATTGGCAAATGTCCAATTCTGTGTTCGTGTACATCGGCAGCGAACCGATTTGCGGATAGATGTTGTTCTGCGCGTTTCCGAAGATGTTCTCCGTTCCGTTGCGTTTCCGGAAGTCGCCTTCCAACCGCACCGCGCCCCATTGCCCCGTCCGGAAATTGCGGGCGTATTCGGCGGCCATGCTGACGGAGTGTTCCTTGGCGGAAGCCATTGGCAGTTCGTTGAGCGATGAGATGATTTTCTCGAAGGCAAAAAGGCGGTAGCGGGCAGCAAGGTTGACTACGTCGCCTTTTTGCGCGGTGTAGCGGAAATTGGCCGTGCCTCCTGCCCGGTAGCCGTTGTAGTAGCCCGAGGTGTTTGTTCCGCGGAAGCGGTAATAGTCCGTTCCGAGTCCGGTGGCATGATATACCGGCGGCGTGCCGGTCTGGTCGTAGAATTTCACTTCGTTCGTCTGCTTATACTTGCCCGTTTCGCCCGCCAGTCCCAGCAGGATTCTGCCGCGAGTCCAGGTGGTGCCGACGGACAGCGTCAGGTCGCCTGCCAGATTTTTCGGTCGCGGGTCGACGTTACGGTAGGCGAGCAGGGCGCGGTAGCCGGCCGATGCCGCCAACGTGAATTCACCGGTGCGGTGGGCAAATCCGCCTCCGAAACTGTAGCTTTCCTCTTTGGTGTTTCCTCCGATTAGGTCGGCAGTCACATACGGATAGAGCAGCCGATAGTCGGATGTTTCGTTGTAGCCCACATTCCGGCGGACTCCGTTGGTATATGCCGCCTTGCCCCAAATGTCGTTTTTCCCTTTGCGGATATAGGCATTGGCGGATGCAAACCCGACAGACTCACCGTTGCCTTCCTGTGCCACGATGGCCTGTTGTTCCCGGCGGCTGTACCATCCTGCCTGCAATTCGTTGAGCGTACAGGCATAGCGTCCGGACATCATGGCCGGATTGGCATACACCGTTTCTGGCGCATTGTGTTTCCATTCGCTGTTCCGGAGCATGCGGTCGAATATGCCGTTTTGCCGGAGCGAATCGTTTTGCGCCGTAGCTGCGGTCAACGTGCACAGAAGGAAAAGTACGGTCGTTGTTCTCATAATCGTTTATTGTTTAACGGGTTGTACGCCATCGTAGGTGACGGTCGTGGCTTTTGTGCCTGCCGCATCAATGGCTGACTGCTGAAGTTCGATGATAGAAGGCACACATTCCGGGTTGAAATCGTTGGTGGAGTTGTTCGTGTCCTTGAGTTTCCGACGTCCATCGGCTGTCAGGTAAAGCATTTTTCGGCGGACGCTTTTGAAATAGCGTGTTTTGTCGCCGTCCGTTTTTCCGCAGTAGGTCCAGCCGGCATCGACGGTCGGGGGCAGGATGTTCCACTCGCGGGCAGCTTCCACACTACAGTTTACGCCGTCGACAATCCATTCGTTCGGCAGCTTGTAGGCCGACTGTGTCATCGGGAATGTGCCCGAAGGCAGTACGAGCGTATAGTCATAGCTGTAATAGTAGTCCTTCAGATACTGTTCCTTCGCGATGGGAATGCGTGCCAGGGCATACGACTTGAAGCCGCGGTTGTGGAGCACGAAGTACGACTGCGTGTAGCTGTACCATTTGTCCATGTTCGGAACAGTCGGACTGTCGATATCCGTCTGGCTCGGATTGGTCGAAACGTCATACCATTCGAAACCGGCATTGCTCAAGTCGAACGAGTTGGGGTTGGCGTTGCGGTGGTCAATGCCCGTGTCGCAGATGACGAGCGATTCGCCCGGCTGTACCGGGTGTTCCTTTCCGCTGCCGGGAACTACGTAGATGGCATGGACGGTCATGGCGCTTTTCCGCAAGTCGGGAGTGTAAGCGAGATACTGCGTGGAGGTGAATTTTGATTCACAGAAAGCCAGTCCGTCGGCATACAGCACCTTGTCGGTATTGTTGTAGATTTTTACATAACTGTCGCCGTAGTACTGCGAACCGGAGCTGCGCAGCGTGCCGGTGAAGAAAATTTCTTCGATGATGAAGTCTTCATTGTCGAGCACCAGTGAAGTGGTGATGGAGAACGCAAGGTTGCCGCCGGTCACTTCCATCGACTCGATGCCGCCTACCAGACGGCCTTTCACTGTGGCTCCTTCGTCAGCGTTGCCCTCTCCGGCAGAACCTTCGGAAGGGTTGTTGACATAAGTCACGTCGGCTTCGTAGCTGCATTCATAAAGTCCGGTAGGCAGTTCGATGCCGGCTGTGGAGGTAAATTCCGTCACGGTTCCGTTAGCCACGTTGCGGAATGTGAGCCGTTCGCTTTCAATCGTCAGATTGGCGATGTCGGCAGGACGGACTATTTCGATGGCCGTAGAGAAGTACGGCAGTTCTTTCTTTGTTTCGCAAGCTGTCGCCACTGACAGGAGAAGCAGGGCGGACGTTGTGCGGAAAATGCTTTTTTTCATTCTGTTCATAGCTTGGCGGGTTGTTAAAGGGTAAATGATGCTTCTACTCCGAAATAGGGACTGACGTTCCGGCGGATCAGCTGGCCGTTGGAATAGTAGTCGGGAGTGTAGTCAATTATTTTGTTGGCGAAAAACGACAGCCGCATCCATTTCCCGATGGCTTTCGTGGCCTTCAGGTTGACGTTCATTGAAAACGGCACCGTCTGTTCGCGGAACGAGTCGGCGTTATAGTCCTTGATAAGATGGCGCAGGTAGATGTCGGCCGCCGATTCTTCGGTGTACGGATGCACCTGTCCGTCGGCTACATCCATATAGGCGGTCGGAATGCCGTTCTTTTCCATCAGGCGGGTTTTGACAAACCATACGCATTGTACCGATGTGGCGAATATCAGCCCCCATTCGGGAATCTGTGTGTCGAGCATGAGGTTGGAAGTCAGCGTGTTGTTGATGCGTCCGTCGTTCCAGTCGTAGAGGCCCACATAGCGGTCCTGTATGACAACATTGTCGACGACAGCCGATACGGTAGAAAACATCGGCAGGCTGTTGGTGTAGGTGGAACGGAACCAGGCTCCGTTCAGGTTGATACGGGTACGCAGCGGACGGATGCGCACGGATGTGAACTGGAATTCCACACCTTCCTTGTCCAGGCGGCTTCCGTTGTCCGCTTTCGTGTATCCGTCGAGCTTAGTGCGGGTCGTGAAGGGGAGGTTGTCCAGCGAGGGTTTCCCGGTGAGTGCGCCGGCATCGATGGCTGTTTCGTCGTAATCGTTGTAGGAATAGGGCGCGAATACCGCCATATAGCGGAAACCCGAATTCATGTTTTCGCGGAAATAGCCTACCGACAATTCGTTACCGGCAAAGGCTACGTCGAGGCGAATTTCCTTTTTCAGGTTCGTTGCCGGTCGTAGATTGTAGTTGGTCGGGTCCTGAATGTAGGAACGGACCACGAAGCGGCTGTATTCCGCGGGGCGGTTGATGTCGTAGTAGCTGAGTTCCGTTATGTCGTTGTAGTGCAGGTCGGGGTAGAGGTAGTTGAGGGTAGGCATTTTCGTTGTTTTTCCTATGCCGCCCACAACAGCAAGCCGCAGCGGTTCGCCTCCGACGGAAATCGACGGGAGGCTCCATTTCAGACTGGCGCGCGGGTCAAGATAGATTTTCCCCTGCATTTCATAGCGGCGGTCAAGTCCGAGCAGCGAGACTGTACGGAGGCCGGCTTGAAGTTCCAGACGGTGGTTGCCGACAGTGGCGGTGGCGTTGTATTCCAGAAATGCCGAAAAATTCTGTATGCCGGGAATCGAACTATAGGCACGTGGGCGCGCTCCCCATCCGGACACGGACAGCGGTTTGTAGAGGTCGTACACCTGACCTTTCCCGAAATTCTTGGAGTAGTTCCATTCCGCGCCGGCGAGAAAACGGTTGTCGACGCTTCCCGTCTGTATACCGAACAGGGCTTTTGCTTTGGCAAAAGCGTTGAAAGGCTTTCCGTCGGTGAGATAGTCGGCTATGTATTCGGAAAAAACGATGTGTGCATCGTGTACGCCTTCTTCCGTGGAGGTCGGCACAATGCCGTAGCGTTGCGGAGCAACCAGTCGGCGCTGTTCCAGCCGGTCAATTTGCTGCGAAACGGACGAATTGAACGTAAATTCCTTAAAAAAATATTCACGGTGCGGGCGTACCGTGAAATTGTTGGTCAGTGAAATGCGGTTGTAGGTCGACTTGTATTCGTCAATCCTTCCGTAGTTGAGGTTAGGGTCCTGTTTGCTGTTGTCGAACGAACCCGTGTAGTCGGCGGATGAGGTGATGCGGATTTCCGCTTTTTCCTTTCTGACGGTATGTGTCAGCCGGAGCGATGCGTTTGCGCGCCGGTAGTTTTCGAGGTTGTCGGTAGGGTCGGGCTTTGCGTCCAGTATTCCGCCGTCGATGTTGAGGATGGAGCCGTTTCTCCCCAGTTTCAGTCCTTTGCCAACGGACACCAGCTTGCTGTAGCCGTCGGCCTTGAAGCGTGCCGTGAAAGGTGTTTCGCGGCGGATTTTGTTGATTTTCACCATGCCGCTGGTCAGATTGCCGTATTCTGCGGAAGGAATTCCCCGCACCACTTCCACGCTCTCAATGTCGTCGGTCGAAATGCTGCGCATGTCCACGCCCCGGTTCGTCACGTTGCGGCGGTCTTCTGTCGTGCTGCCGCCGGTGGTGCTCTGTACGGCCGACAGCGGAGAATATTGAAGATTGGCATCCGTGTTGATGGGAGCTCCGTCCACCAGAAACAGCGTGCCGAGCGACGAAATGCTGTAATCGTTGTTCGTCGTGGCATTGCCTTTTGAGTCGAGCGTTCCCGTTTCACGCAATCCGATGGTGTTTGCCGAATTCAGATTCGGGTCTTTTGAAATGCCGCCGGGGAGGAGTTCCATCAGGTCGGAAAGGCTCGTCGGCTGGAGAAATTCCATGGCTGTGCGGTCGATGCGTGAGGTGGTGACCGTACCTTTGGCTTCTTTTGCCGTCACGGTCACTTCCTGCAATTCCATGTTCTGTTCCAGTTCTATTTCTATAAGGCGGTTGGCTGTCAGGGTGAACCCGACAGTGTTTTTTGAATAGCCGGCGTAGCTTACGGTGAGGATGTAGTCGCCGTTTTCCAGTCCTGCGAAATGAAACAGCCCGTCGGCATCCGTCATCGTGTACCGCTCCGCTTTTCCGTTCAGCAAAACCGTTGCAAACGGCAGCGTTTCCCGCGTGTCCTTGTCAGTGACAATTCCCGACAAGGCATAGCGCGTTTTTGCCGACAGGGCAAGGCCGCATGCCGTCCATACCATTACTATCAATACGATTGTTCTATACATTCATGTCTCACATTTCTTGGGGACAAAATTATTGTCCCGCGAAAATCTTTTCAATCGCATGAAATCGGTAAAAATAGGAGTAGGGCTACTAACTTATGGTGATTGGCAGTCTCGGATAAAACAACCCCGAAGTCCCAATGGTGGAGACTTCGGGGTGTGACGTGTATATGAGAAAGCTCTGTTTCTGTTATTTGTCGGATTCTGATGCCAGTTGGTAGATTTGCCAGACGGTGAAACCGGTTATGCCCACCAGTACGGCAAATCCCATGAGCATGGAGTGGTCGACATTTAATTTGCCGTGGTCGAACGTAAGCAGTTGCGACAGGTCGGCGGTGAGGCCGAAATACGTCCCGAAGCCGGCGCATACGAGCAGTACGGCGATGTAGACTGCCCACATCAGCCAATTGTAGTTCTTTCCTTTGCTCTCGGGCAGACGGTTCATCACCTTGCGGGTGAAAAACGGATGCTCGGGTGCTTCCTGCCGTCCGGCTTTCAGCAGTTGGCGAAGTTCGTTGTCATCGATATTTTTGTTCATAGTCCGTTCTGTTTTTTTCAGTTCCTGCCGAGGAAGTCGGCAAGTTTGTTTTTTGCTCTTGACAAGTGGGATTTCACTGTGCCTTCCGGCAGCGAAGTAATCGCCACAATATCCTTTATCGGCTTGTCTTACATGTAGAAGAGTATGATGATGCTCCGTTCCGTTTCGTTCAGGGCTTTCAGTGCCACTGCCACGTCCATGCGGGCATCGTCGGCGCGTTCCCTGTTGTCGGGCGGTTCGTCGCGGAAAGCGGTGGCATCCTCGCTGTCGCCCAGTTCCTCTTTCCGTTTCCGTGCCCAGTCGTAGTATTCGTTGTAGGCTATCCGGTAGAGCCAGGTCTTGAACTTCGACAGCCCCTTGAATCCCCGAATCGACAGGTAGGCTTTCAGAAACGTTTCCTGCGCGAGGTCGTCGCTCAAGGCGGCATTGCCTCCACTCATGTTCAGGAAAAATCGTCGCATTTCCGATTGATACTCTTCAACAAGCCGCCCGAATGCCTCGCGGTCGTCAAACAGCGTGCATCGGGTGACCAGTTTAAGTTCCTCAATCTTTGAAAGCATTGTCGTTGTTTTCTGCTACGGGTTGCGTTTCGGATGGATTTTCTTCTTTTTTATTGTTGTTCTTGCGTTCCACAAGGTAGACCGCCAGTTTGCCCAGACCAATCAGGAAAATCATGGAGCAAAGTGCTGCCACTTCCATGTCGCCGTTGATGATGAAGAACAGAGTCACGCCTACTCCCACGGCCATAATGGTGCAGGCTGAGCGGAGTGTGGCTGTTTTGGAAACGGGTTTCGGCTGTTCGTAGAACACGTATTCCGGCAGTTGATAGTGGTTTTCGATGGCTTTTTCCACCATGTTGTATTTCATGCGGCGGCGTTTGGTGGTGTGCCAGAATGCAATGGCAACTACTGCACACGCAAACAGGAACGGCATGATAATGGCCGAAAGCGGAATCATCATGGCAAGAATGTCTTCAACGGATTCGGAATTGCCGTCGTAATGGTTCATTTCCTGACGGACAATGTCCAGGATGTTCGATGTCAGTTCTGCCTGGCGGATAGAATCGGCAGCGGCGATGGCTGCACTGTCTGCTTTTTCGGCTGCTACTCCCGGCATTGCCATCAAAAGGGCAAACGCCATTACTGCAAAAATAAGAAATCGTTTCATATCGTTTTTGTTTGTTAGTTTTTTTCGGTTTTCTGTGCATTAGACGTGACGACACAGCCGAAAAGTTGCACCAAGGTAAGAAAAAAATGAGAATTTTTTTCACTGATTTATATTTCCTAAATTTGCAGTCGAATTGAAACCTTGTTTAAATGAAGTTGCGGTATGGAACAGTTTTCGTATAAAAAAATCTGGTTGATAGCTTATCCGATATTGATTAGTCTGGTGATGGAACAGCTTATCGGTTTGACCGACACTGCTTTCATGGGACGTGTAGGCGAAATCGAGCTGGGTGCTTCGGCCATTGCCGGCGTATATTTTCTGGTGATATTCATGGCGGGGCTCGGCTTCAGTGTCGGCGCGCAGATTCTGATGGCGCGGCGAAACGGAGAGGGCAACTACAGCCAGATTGGTGGCGTGTTCTATCAGGGGCTCTTTTTCCTGTTGGGACTGGCTACGCTGTTTTTCACGTTGTCGCAACTCTTTTCCGACGAAATACTGTCGTGGATGATTGCTTCCGACAAGGTGCGCGAGAAGGCGGTCGACTATATCGACTGGCGTGTCTATGGCTTCTTCTTCTCGTTTGCCTGCGCCATGTTCCGTGCCTTCTATGTCGGTACGACACAGACAAAAACACTGACACTCAACTCCGTAGTAATGGTGCTGTCGAACGTGGTGTTCAACTATATTCTCGTGTTCGGTAAGTTGGGCTTCCCTGCCTTCGGCATTGCCGGTGCTGCGATGGGGTCGTCGTTGGCCGAACTGGTGTCGCTGCTGTTCTTTATTATCTATACTCGCAGCCGCATCGACTATCGCAAATACGGATTGAATATCGTGCCGCGGGTGAATTTCCCGGAACTGAAGAAAATTCTGAATGTGGCCTTGTGGATTATGGTGCAGAACTTTATTTCGCTTTCCACATGGTTCATCTTCTTCGTATATATTGAGCACCTCGGCGAACGAGCTCTTGCCATCACCAACGTGATACGCAGTCTGTCGGGATTCCTGTTTATGATTGTCGTGGCATTTGCTTCCACTTGCAGTTCGCTGGTGAGTAACATCATCGGAGCCGGAAAAAAAGAGCTTGTCGGTGAAGTCATAAAACGTCACGTCAAGCTCTCCTTTGCCATTATTGTTCCGTTGATTGCCGTTTTCTCGCTGTTCCCTCAGCTGTTCATTGCCATCTATACCGATATTCCCGAACTGATTGAAGCGGCAGTTCCGTCATTGTGGGTGATGTGTGCCTCGTATGCGGTCATCATTCCTGCCAATGTCTATTTCAACAGCGTTTCCGGTTCGGGCAACACAAAAACGGCATTCGGCCTCGAACTGATAGCGCTGGTGGTGTATATGATATACATTACCATCACGATTCTTATTCTTCGCATCGACGTTGCCTGGGCATGGACTTCGGAATGGGTCTACGCTGCGGCAATGTTCGTGCTTTGCTACCGCTACATGAAGAGCGGCAAGTGGCAGAACCGTGTGATTTAACAATTCTGTACTTCAGTAATCAATTGTTCTACGGCCTCGTCGGTGGTTGCCCAGCTGGTGCATATGCGGATGAGTGTCAGCCCTTTGCCTACCTCGGCATTCGATACTGAGAAAATAAAGTTGTCCGACAGGCGGCGGAGCATTTCGTCGGGCATCAGCGCAAACTGCTGGTTGGTGGTCGATGCGTTGAGCATTTTTACGCCTTTGGCTTCCAATGCCTTCCGTATGCGCATAGCCTGTTCGTTGGCATGGCGGGCGATTTCCGTATAGAGTCCGTTTTCAAGCAGCGTGGTGAACTGCACTCCCAGCAGACGGCCTTTGGCAAGCAGTCCGGAGGTCTGTTTTATCATATAGCGGAAACAGTTGTCGATGTCGCTGTCGGTGATGACGATGGCTTCGCCGAAAAGTGCGCCTACTTTTGTTCCACCGATATAGAATACGTCGCTCAGGCGGGCAATGTCGGCCAAAGTCACGTCGTTGCCTTCGGCTGTCAGTCCGTAGCCCATCCGTGCGCCGTCGACAAACAGCGGCAGGTCATATTCGCGGCAGGCTTCGCTCAGCTCTTCCAGCTCGTCTTTCGTATAGAGTGTTCCCACTTCCGTAGGAAAAGAAATATAGACCATTCCCGGCTGTACGCAGTGTTCCTGGTCGGGGTCGGTGGCATGGGCGCGGCAAAGGTCACGCACCTGTTCTGCCGTGATTTTTCCGTCGGTGCCCGGTAATGTCAGCACTTTGTGTCCGGTCGATTCGATTGCTCCCGTTTCGTGTACGGCAATATGTCCGCTGTCGGCGGCAATCACACCCTGATAGGGGCGTAGCGTAGCGGCGATGACGGTTTTGTTGGCCTGTGTTCCTCCGACGAGGAAATGCACTCCGGCGGCAGGAGCATTGCAAAGTTTTCGGATGAGTTCGGCTGCATGTTCGCAGTAGGGGTCGTTGCCGTATCCGGCAGTCTGTTCCATATTCGTTTCGCAGAGCCGCTGCATGATGGCTGGATGGGCTCCTTCGGTGTAGTCACATTCAAAGTGTATCATAATAGCTTTTTTCTATGTAGAATAATGCAAATTTAGTGTGAGCGGAAAACATGGTCAAGGGCAGTATGAATTTTTTGATTTTTTTATACTTGATGCGTTGTGCTTTGGGGGTAATCTATTACTTTTGACGGAAAAATACAAACCTCGATGAATGGAATAGCCAAAATTGTGTTGTGTTCCTGTCTGTTGGGCGCATCACAACATGCAGTTGCGCAGAATGATTACTTTGTAAAAGGCGTGCTTGTGGATTCTTTGCTGAATGAGGGAGAACCCTATGCCACGGTCCGCATATTTCCTGCCGGAAGCAATGAAAAGCCTCTGAAAGTGAGTGTGACCGACAATGACGGAAAATTTAAGGAAGCCCTTCCGAAACCGGGCGAATACCGGCTGACCATCAGCTCGCTGGGAAAACAGACGGTGGACCGTCGTTTTTCCGTTTCGGCTGCTGTAAGGACGGCCGACCTCGATACGCTCTACACAGCTGAATCATCAGTCGTGCTGAAAGGGGTGGATGTCGTTGCACTGAAACCGTTGGTAAAGGCGGAGATTGACAAAATCAGCTATAGCGTGAAGGATGACCCCGACGCGCAGACCAATACGGCATTGGAAATGCTTCGGAAAGTGCCGATGGTGACTGTCGACGGCGAGGATAATATTCAGCTTAACGGTTCCAGCAGCTTTAAGGTATATGTCAACGGCAAGCCGAACACGCTGATGAGCAACAATCCGAAGGAAGTACTTCGCAGCCTGCCGGCAAGTTCCATAAAGTCGATAGAAGTCATTACCGACCCCGGTGCAAAATATGATGCCGAGGGAGTGGGTGGTATTCTGAACATTGTCACGACCGACATGAAAATGCAGGGTTACAATGTTTCGTTGGGTACGGGGGTGACTAACAGGGATGTGAATGCCTATGGCTACGGAACGGTGCAGTATGGAAAATTCACAATGTCCGTCAACTATTCCTATAACCATCAGATGCCTACGGATTCCTATTCTACCAGTTTGCGCGAGAACTTTACGAGCGACGATTCCCGCTACCTTTCTACGTTGGGTACTAACGACACTAAGGGTAATTTCCAGTTTGCCAACATTCAGGGAAGCTACGAAATGGATACGTTGAACCTGCTGACGTTTTCATTGAATCTGTTCGACGGGAAATATAACACCGACGGATCGACGTTGACGAAAATGGAGGATGTGCAGCGAAATCCGATTTACAGCTACAATATGCTGACCGACACTCGTATGGAATTCGGAAATGTCGGTGTGGATGTCGATTATCAGCACTCGTTCAAGCGTAAAGGTGAATACCTCACCGTTTCCTATAAGTTCAACAATTCGCCGAACAACTCGGAAACATTGAGCGACTATTCCGATTTGACGGATGTGCCGTTTACGTTGACCGACCAGTATTTCGACAAGCGGGCGCACACGATGGAACATACCGGGCAGGTGGACTATGTGAACCCAATCACCGACATGCACTATGTGGATGCCGGCTTGAAGTATATTTTCCGACAGAATGCCAGTGACTCGAAATATTACGACATTTTGGGTGATGGAACAAGGACAGAAAATCAGGCCATGTCGTCCGACTACGACCAGCGACAGAGCATTGCCGCCGTCTATGCCGACTATCAGTTGAAATGGAAAAAATTGGGTTTCAAGGCCGGAGTCCGTTACGAACACACGTTTACCGACGTGGCCTATGCGCTTACTCCCGAACGGAATTTCGATGCCGGTTTCGACGATGTGGTGCCGTCGGCCAATCTTGCCTATATGATTACTCCGGCTTCCAACCTGAAGCTGAACTACAATATGCGCATCAACCGCCCGGGCATCTGGTATCTGAACCCGTTCCGCGACACGAGCAATCCGAATGTGGTGAGTTATGGTAATCCGGATTTGGAATCCGAAAAGTCGCACAATGTCAGTCTGACTTACGGCAGCTTCTCAGCCAAATTCAATATCAACGCCACGTTGAGCTATATGTTTGTCAACAATGGCATTGAGGGCTATTCGTTTATGAACGGCGACATTATGGAATCAACTTTCCGTAATGTGGGCAAGACGAAGAAGGCACGACTTTCGTTGTGGGCGAACTGGAATCCGAGCGTGAAAACCCGTCTGTCGGTCAATGCTTCCTCTTCGTATGCCGATTTCCGCAGTGTGGAACTGAATGCCGAGAACAGCGGTTTTGATGCCAACGGCTTTGTCAATTTCCAGCAGACGTTGCCATGGGATTTGAATCTGAGCGTGTTTGGAGGTGGTGGCAGCCCGCGCGTGATGTTGCAGGGAAAATCCGGAAGCTACTATTACTACGGTGCAAGCCTGTCGAAAGGTTTCCTGAAAGAAAAGCGCTTGAACGTGTCGCTGCATGCTTCCAACTTTTTCAGCGACAAGATGAGCTATAAGAATGAGACAATTACGGATACGTTCCGCAATATTACCACGGTCGACTATTCTACGATGCGCTACGGAATCAGCATCAGTTGGCGTTTCGGCGATTTGAAAGCACAGGTGAAACAGACTGCGCGCAGCATCACTAACGACGATGTGAAAGCCGGCGGCGACCAGCAGCAAGGCGGCGCTCCCCAGGGAGGGAAATAGTTTTACGGACAGAATAGATTGAGCAATCCCCGTTTTTGCATGAAGCTGAAACGGGGATTGTTGCTTTTTACTTATTACTGAAATACTCTGTTTTCAGCCAATAGGCGTAGATAGGATCTTGGAATGACAGTGTACCGGCAACGTTGTCCAAAATGTCGTTTTTGATAAGGGCCGCTTTTGAACGTGCGACGGATGTCGGTGACGAGATTCTATATCTATGCATGGTTTCCGTCGATGTGATGGCTTTTTCCCCGGAAATAAATGCATGGAGGAAATTGAGTTGTTGTGTCGTAAGCGTTTCTGTAATGGTTGCAAATAGTAGGCTTAGTTGTTTAACCAATGAGGAGTGCGCTTCTTTGACGATTGCTTCTGTGCAGCAGTCAGAAGTGCGCAGCCAGGAGAGCTGGGCGAGTTGTTGGGCATAATAAGGGTGATTGTCGCTCAGTTTTGCAATCAACAAAGCTGCTTCGTCGTTTATTTGCTTGCCTGTTTCGTGGAAACGGGTTTTGAAAAAGTCTACCAAATAAGTCGTTTCAATTTTATTCAGAAACATCAGGTTGCCGAATTTGTAGAAAGGCTTCGAAGAATTGGTGAAAACTTCCAGCATCATGTGCCGTTTGCTTCCGTACAGGCAATAGGCAACGTGCTGATGCAGTTGCCAATGCGAACGAAGTTTTTTTTGAAAATAATCAGGGTCGGTAAATTCTGCAATGTTCTGAAATTCGTCAATGCATACTACTATTTTTAATTTTTTCTCCTTGGCAATCTTTTCAGCGAGGTTGAGAACTTCGTCAGGATTGCGTTTTACTTCTTCCCAATCGAAATCAATTGAAATTTCGTTTGTAGGATCTGTCCCAATAGTAATTTTGGGAATGAGTTGGGAGAAAAATGTTTTTGCATTTTCGATGGCTTCTTCCCATTTTGATGAAGTGGCGACAATGATTTTTTGTGCCAGTAGGGAATAGAAATGCTCTTCGCTACGGACATTGAAAAGGTCGATATGGCAAATCCTTAATTGGCTGTCGTCGGCTGTTGCCAATTGTGCAGCTTTGTTGACAAGCGAACTTTTGCCCCATCTTCTTGGCGATATGATAATCGTATTGATGAGGGATTTGAAGTTGGTTACCAGACAGTTTGTTTCTTGTTCACGGTCGGTGAAATTCTTGTCGGTTGCAATTTTTCCGAATACAAAAGGAGTTTCCATAGCCAATTTTTCTGTTTTGAACAAAAATAACACAAAAAGTGTAATTACACAAATTGTAATTACACTTTTTGTGTTATCTGAATCTATCTATTCTGTTGGTTTTGAAGAACAGAGGAGTGTTTTTCCGTTTTGGAAGAGTGTCCACTCGGAGTCGGCAAGCGTAAGGCGGTAGTCGCCGGTGGTCCAAAGGTTGTCGCTTTCGGCTGTGAGCAGAAGACGGAAGCCGTTGGGATAGATGATTTCCGCTTTCTTCCGGTCGTTGGATAGGATGAGCGTTGGCGGTGTCATGCTGTTGCTGCCGTCGGGGGCAAAAAGGCGTGTGCCGGCTTCCCAGACACGTACGCAGTCCTGCTTGGCTTCCGACCACTGGTAGCCGGCCGCTGCGTTGCAACCGTGCTCGTCAGGGCTGAATCCTATGGCTGCCGGGCGAGAACTTTTGCAGCCTGTTGCCACAATTGTCAACAGGCTGCAAATGAAAAGAATACGTTTCATCCTGATATATGGATTAGAAATTGAATTTTTCCAATTTCATTTTTGCCAATTTCTCGATTTTTCCAACATGGAGAATGAAGTGGCGTGATTTGGAATGTGCGGCAAGCACTTCTTCGTCTTTCCATGTTTCGCAAATCATCATTACGTCAGGACGGGTTGCACTTTCAAAAATGTCGTAAGCCATGCAACCTTCTTCCTTCAATGATGCTTCAGTCAATGCTTTTGCTTCTTCCAACACTGCGGCACGGTTTGCCTCTTCTACTTGAATAAATACGTTTAAACGAATCATAATTTTCTGTTTTTTTACTGGCCGGTCTTTCCGGCGGTTGTTATTTTCTACGTTATAAACGCCTGTGAAGGCGTCAGTGTTCACTGATGACAAATGTAGTGCATTTTTTTGCAACTTCGAATCGGTCGGACGAAAAAACTCCGCCGTCGGGATGCTTCCCGGCCGGCGGAGTTCGGAGTAAACAAGGATTTATTTGCAGTTATTTTGCCCAAAATAGTTTTGTGTAGTATGTGTCCTTGTCGCGGACGTCCTTATAATAGGGGTTATAGTTCATTTCTGTTGTCGGATATTTCCAGCGGTTGGGCACATTGGGAATAGTGCCTGCCACTTCCGGAAAGACGAGACCCGAAGGATAGCTCGTGCGGCGGAGGTCGGCCCATGCTTCACGGCTGGCAAGCAGGGCAAAGTTCAGCCATTTCTGCGTGATGACGGCATCGAGCTTGTCCGTATATTTTTCACTCGCCCAGCGGCTTTCGGCAAAGGCGGTGACGGCTTCAGCCGTAGGAGCTTCATATTGACGGGAATTTTCGCCGGTACTGATAGAATCGTAGTAGTAGAACAGGTTGATGGACTGGCTGACGGCTTTCACAAATTCTTCTTTTGCCTTGGCTTCGTCCTTCGTTACGCCATATCCCATAAGGTAGGCTTCCGCTTTGAGGAAATGGATTTCAGGCGACGACATAATCAGCATGTCGAACTTGTCGTTTTCCCAAAAGAATCCCTTCTGTGTGATTTGTGAGAATCCCGTGTTGCCGAATTCGTCGGTAGCCTGTGAGTTGTAGTATTCCGTCGTTTCGTCGGCAACGGTAAGGTCAGTACCCAGATAGCGTTTCTCGTCGGTCTTTCCGGTGTTTTTGTTGGTGATGCTCACCGGATTGTAGTAGAGCAGGATACGCGGGTCGTCGGTTCCGGCCACATAAGTTCCCGTGTTCGGGTTGGTGGTATTGTTCATGTCGTAGTTGCCGTTGCTCAGCATGCGGTCGATGACGGCACCTGATGCTTGGCGGTTGGCCACCCAGTCGCCCAGTCCCTGACCGGCAGTGAAATTAAGCTGTCCTGATTTTTGGTTGACGATGAACACATTGTTTGTCTGCTCCTCGATAAGCGGGTATTTGCCGGGATTTTCGAGAATGTCCTTCACGTGCTCGCGGCCCAGTTCGGCCAGTGCGCCCTGTGTCGACACTCTGACGGCCAGACGCAGGCGCAGGCTGTTGGCATAGCGTTCCCACTTGTCGAGGTCTCCGTTATTGATGAAGTCCTGCGTGGTGAAGTCGCGGGGTGTGGCCACTTCACGGAATCGCGGAGCTGTTGTCTTCAGGTCTTCCAAAATCGTGCGGTAGATGTCTTCCGCCTTGTCGTAAGGGGCGTATGACTGCTGCACGTCGTTGGTTATCGGAAGCGTGCACGCCTTGCTGAAAGGCATGTCGCCGAAAATGTCGACGGTGGCGGAGAAATAATCGTAAATCTGCACCTTTGCTGCCAGCATGAACGCTTCGTTCTGTGCCTTCTGGCTTTCGTTTTCCGCATTGTAGAGGTTTTCCATCATGCGGTATTGCGTGAGGGCGGAGTAGAGATTGTCCCATTGGCTGTCGATGTAGGGAATATAGCCGGGGGTGTACATGCTGCTGGAGTAGGTGAACCCGAAAGTCTGGGCGTATTTGCCCACAAACTGCGAGTCGAAACCGAAATAGCGGTTGTAGGTGTGGGTGTCGTAGTCCTTTGATTTCTGGAACACGCCAACCATGAGGTTGCTGATAGTGACTGACGTCACTTTCGACGGGTCTTCATATTTGCTGTCGAAGTCGGCATCCGTACAGCTTGCCAGCGAAAGCAGAATGCCTAAGGATATGATGGATAGTTTGCGTTTCATATTTTCTGAAAATGATTAGAGGTTAGAAACTTGCACGGATGGCTACGCCGAACGAACGGGTGGCGGCGGTAGAGTTGCCGACAATCGCCTGGCTGGACCATGACGTGCCGACCGACGATTCCGCGTCGTAGTTCTTCAATGCCTTATAGAAATAGAAGAGGTTGCGTCCGAATACCGAGAAGGTGAGGTTCGACATTCCCAACTTTTCGACGGCTTTCGACGGCAGACGGTAGCTGAGGTTCAGCTCGCGGAGCTTCACATAGGTGTTGTCGAAAACAGAGTTGGCGTAAGTCAGCTGTTCGGAGCTTGTTCCCCAGTTGTAGGTCATGTTGTAGTAATAGGCTGCGGGGATGATGCGGTCGTTCGGCTTGCCGGTTGAGGCCACTACACCCGGGAGGATGATACCGTCGTGGTACACGCGCTCGCCGTTCGGACCGGCAGTAGTCGACGGGTCAACCCGAACCGGAACTGCACCACTGTTGTTGTCGCCCGGATAGTAATAGGAGAGACCTCCGGAAGCCGTGTCGCGGTATTTCAGAGATTCCGGCGTAAGACCTTGAGCCATGGCATACTGGTTCATTTCGTTGATGACATCGCCACCGATGCGGAAGTCAATGCTGAAGTCGAGCGTAAAGTTCTTGTAGGAGAACGAGTTGAACAATCCGCCCACACCGTCGGGGTTGATATTTCCAACCTTTTGCAGTTCCGACTGGTTGAGGTAAAGGCCGTTGTCGGAAACGAGACATTCGCCGTTTTCATTGCGTTGCGGCACTTGCGTGTAGATGTCGCCCATCGGTTGTCCTGCCACAGCCTGAATCTTGGCACCGCTGCCGCCGATGTTGGCTATTTCCAGATAGGGAACGCCGTCGGCAAGTTTCAGTACCTTGTTGCGGTAGATGCCGTAGGTGGCGGTGATATCCCAGCGGAAGTCACGCGTGAGCACCGGAGTGGCGGTAAGCGAAATGTCCCAACCGTGGTTGGCAACCTCGCCCACGTTCATCAGCACATATTTCGCACCAGAGCTTGACGGTTGCGGAGTAGAGAGAATCTGGTCCTTGACGATGTTGTTGTAGTAGGCCACGTCGAAGCCCAGACGGTTGTTGAGGAAGCGGCTTTCAAAACCGATTTCGTATTCATATTTCTTTTCCGGACGGATGTTGGCGTTGCCGAGCGATGTCGGGACCGTGTTCCAGGTAAATCCGTTGTCCGACCCCTGCTCGTAGACGATGTTGGCGGCATACGTTTCCGGAGCGTTACCCACGATACCGTACGACAGACGGAGCTTTCCGAGATTCCACCAGTAAGGCATTTTGAAGGCGTCCGTAAACAGGAAGCTCATGTTGGCGGAAGGATAGAAGAAACTTTGCGATTTCAGTGTCGACGAGCGTTCCTGACGGCCGGTCAGTTCGAGGAACAGGTAATTGTCCCAGCCCATCGAAACGGTTCCCATATATCCCGTTTTGAGCAGTTCCATGCGTTGCTGGCTGGCTGTTGCCTGATAGCGGCTGGCGTTGAGGTCAAACCAGTTTTCCGTCGAAAGTCCTCCGTTGGTCGAGACGCTGAGGTTGTGCATGTTTTCGTAGCGTCCAGTCCAACCAACAGTGGCGTTGAGGTCGAAGCGGTTGAACGTGCGGAAGAAATTGAGCATCACGTCGCCGTAGACAATGTCGTAGCGGCGGTTGATGGCCTGATAACTGCCGCTCGGGTCATAAAGCGAGTTCGGGCGTTCCGTGTTCTTTTCCAAAGTCTGTTTCGAATCCGTGATGTCGGTGGCGACTTGTGCGCGCAGGTTCAGCCACGGAGTGATTTGGAACGTAGGACGGACCATGCCAATCAGACGGTTTTCCGTTTCTTTGCTGTTCTGTTGGTACATGTTCCAGAACATATCCCTCACACCGGTCAGATAGCTCGGGTCGTAGGCCCATGCTTCGTCAGGAGTCAGTGTGGCATCGCCGCCCACGAACGTATTTTTGTAGCCGAGGCTTGTCACGTAGGTGCGTTTCAGATAAGGAATGTCGAGGAACGTCGAGAACGCGTTGCTGAAACTGCCGTAAAGTCCCAGTGATGTCTGCGGACGGTTCTTGATGTCCTGTATGATATAGTTGAAAGAGTATTCAATCGTAAGCGGCTTGCCGATGCGGTAGGAACCGGTGAGCTTGAAGTTGTGCTTGTTGAAGGAACCCGTGAGGGCGTTCGGTATTTCATCGGTAAACGTATAGGAGAAACGGTTGCTGGAGTTGTCCGAACCTTTCGAGATGGCAAGCGTGTAGTTCTGTGTCCAGCCCGTGCGGAACAGTTCTTCCCACGGATTGTCGGTCTGCGGGAGATAGGGGCGGATGGTGCCGTCCCAGTAGAGCACGTCGCTGCCGTCGTAGCGCGGACCGAACGACTGCGTTGTGCTGCGCACGCTCTTGTATTCCTTTCCGTTGTAGGTGCGGAGATAGAATCCGCCGGTCTGCTTTTCGTAATCGCTGTAGTTGATGTTGTAGGTACCCGGTCCGTAAACGTTCTGCACTTTCGGCAGATAGGCAGTCAGGTTGGCTGCTACCTGGGCAGTGAAATCAACGGATACCTTGTCGGTCTTGGCACGTTTGCTGGTGATGACTACCGCACCGTTGGCGGCTTCCGAACCGTAGAGCGCAGTGGCCGACGCTCCTTTCAGGATGGTGATGCTTTCAATGTCTTCCGGATTGATGTCCACAAGACCGTTCGAGCGGATACGTCCGTCGTTGCCGAACTCCGCAAAATCGGTGCTTTTGCCCGTACCGCCGTTACGGATGGGCACACCGTCCATAATGATGATAGGCTGGTTGTTGCCGGTGATGGATGTCAGCCCGCGGATGTTGATGGAAACAGCGCCTGCCGAACCGCTTTAATACCCATGGCGGTGACAACCACCTCGCTCAACGTCTGCACGTCTTCCATCAGGGTAATTCTCATAGGTCCGGTTTTTCTTCTCCTTGCCAGATTCAGTTCACGAGTCTGGAAACCGACATATGAAACGGTGAGAACATTGTCTTTAGAAGCTGTAATAGTGAAATTTCCGTCTGCATCTGTAATGACGCCGCTACTCGAACCGTTGACAATGACGCTGGCGCCAATCAGAGGCTCGCCCTTAGAATCGAGCACGCATCCCGTCAGGACATTGCTCTCTTGGGCATAGATTGTAGAAATTGGAAGGATAGACAGTAATAATCCAACCAAAAGTGAATAATGTACGTTAACTCTCATGTGTAAGTAGGTTTTTAAACATACATTATCACGCAAACGGTGTTCCAAATTTCGGGGAAATCTGTCAAGTGGGTGAAATACAGCCGTTTGAATTTCAGACTGTGGAATTAGCAACCTTCCGCAAGTGTGGATAAGTGTGGAATCCGCTGTGGAAAAATTCCGCAACCGTCACGTGGAAAAGGATAGATAGGGAAATAAAAAAAGGAGCACCGAAGCGCTCCTTTGTGTTGTCTTACCTGGATTCGAACCAAGACAGGCAGAACCAAAAACTGCAGTGCTACCATTACACCATAAGACAATCCTAACTTTAAAGACTTTGTTTTCGTCCCAAAAGCGATGCAAAGATAGAGTGTATTTTTGAATTGTGCAAGCGTTTTTGCGGATTTTTTATCGGAAAAATTCTACGACTGCTCTATCTATGTGTAAAACAGTATATTGCTGATGTGAATGCGGACTGGGGCTGTCTGCTATTTTTTGATGCCTGCGCTTTCGATGACGATGTTGCACATGTGCAGGTCGACAATGCCGGCTATTTCTGTCGAGCATTCGCCCAGCCAACCGTTTTCCTGATTAATGCCGGTGTAGATGCGGATAAAGTCGATACCCTTCAGGTTTGCCGGATTTCCGTCGGCATCCACTGCCCAGTCGATGTCGATGGCCGAGGAGTCGAGCGTGCTCTGCACATTGTCGGCATATCCGTAGGCAAAGCGGAAAAGTCCGAAGTTGTTGCCTTGTCCGCTGAGGTCAATGGCGTTTTGCGGTAGGCGGGTGCCTTTGAATGTCAGCTTTTCCTCGTCAATCCATTGCGGATAGTAGGGCTGCTTGTGGGTGTCGTTCTTTGCCCGGTTGCCGCTGTTTCCCTGATTGTCTTCCCAGCGGATGTATTCCTTTGTCGGTTTCGTCGGGGTGCTTGCGGGCCGGTAGTAGGTGATTTCGTAGTCGCGTACGGTTTGCGTGTCGTTACCGGCGTCGGCGGCTTTTTGAATCCACGATTCCGTTCCGTTGTGCGAACTTCCGGCTATTTCATACCATGCGTCGTCGGGCTGTCCGTTACGGTTGGCGTCGCAGCTTACTTGGATAACTCCCGGTTCGCTGTTGCCGTATTCCGATTGTCCTGTAGCGTAGAAAGCGTTGCCGAGCACGCGGAAATCACACAAGCCGGCTTTGTTTTCAACCGTATGGTCGAAGCCTACTACAACGTAGCCGCCGAATCCGCCGAGCGAAATCATGCCGTCGGCGTCGCCGCAGATGGCTTTCAGGGCCTTACGGTTCATGTCCTCCTGCGTGTCGCCTTCTTCGTATTCAGGGATTACGTTGACATACTGTCCAGCGGCAGGGCGGTAGTCGAACACTTTTGCCACATAAGGTGAGGGTCCTTCCGGTTCTGGTTCGGGCGAAGGCTCTTCGGTGCTGCACGATGCGAAGCCGAATGACAGGGCAGCAATACCTGCCATAAGTTGCAATGCTGATATTTTCTTTGCCATGTTGCGGTTTGTGGATTGGTATTTACAACGGGCAGGCTCCTGTTCGGATTCTTGCCTTATAGTTTGGGCACAAAGTTAGCCAAATTTTTGAAAGACCGGCTGGTAGGACGAATCTGTTTGGGATAGATATTGTTATTAAAATTGAAAACGGGGCAGATTCGCTTGTCGCCTTATATGATGCAATAAAAAAACTCCTGCTTTTAGCACTCAAAAGGCTAAAGCAGGAGCTCTTATGTTTTGTGGCTGTTCCCCTTGCGGTGGGACGTTCTATCAATAGAATTTTGACATCGGATAGATTCCGACCGGATAGCTTGTCTTGTTGGCTATGTTTTGGACAAGTTTTGGAGTGTCGTCGCTACAGTCGTAAACCAGAAGATTGCTGTTGGAAATGGTCGATTCGTAGTATTCTTCCGATGCCGCAACGTAGAGATACTGGTTAGTAGGATCGGCAACTACATTACAAGTCAGGAAATTGGCGTTTGGCGCATCTTTCTGAATGTCAATGTAGTTCTTTTCCACTTGGCCCGTTTTGATGGACGCACGGCTGATTTTGGTTGTTCCGGCAGCAAAGTACACATAGTCGCCGGCGAGTGTGATGCCGGAATTGTTGCAGTAGTCTGCATTGATGTCGGCTGCAACCGGCATTTCTTTCACGATGTTCCAAGTGTCAATGTTGACGAAGTAGAAGTAGCTCTTGTTGCTGCCTTCCCGTCCGCAGGTAGCGAGAAGGATTTCGCGTTCGCCCGTACGGCATATTCCGCTGATGAAATCTCCATTGAGGTCTTCGATGACGCGTGTGGATTCGTTCGTGTCTTTTTTGAATTCCAGCAGGCGTGTTGTTGCCCAAAAGCCTCCGCCTCCGGTGTAAACGCAGTCGCCGATTACGGTCATGCCTCTTGTCGATGAAACGGATTCGATGGTGTTGCCCTGGTTGCCGAAATGATAGCCGCCTTCAAGAATGGTGAGCGTTCCGTCCAAACTGTTGAAGCGGAACAGCGCCTTCTGGTCGGAGAAGAAAATGTTCTGTTCGTCTACGACTACAATATTTCTTGTAGGCAGAATGAGAGGCAGATATTCGTTTTCGTCCAAAGAGCCTTCCGGACGTTTGTAGACAAGGTCCTTGAGCTTGAATACCTTCTCGCGTTTCAGTGTAACGGCATCGGCGATGACCAGTGTTCCGTCGCCGGCGTGAGCGTTGTTTTCCTCGTTGTTGTCGCTGAGGATATAGAGTTTGCCGTTATACATGTAGAGGTCCTGTGCATTGTGTCCGAAGGCAGTGCCGTTGACTTTCTGATACACTTTTTCTTCCACTTCACCATTCGGTGCGATGTAAGTGAGTGAACTGCTCTCTATGGAAGCTCCCTGATTGAGAATCATTACCCCTTTCGGGTCGGCATATCCGCCCAAAGGGGTTGTCGGCGGATTGTCTTTGGGCTCTTCGTTGTTACAGCCGGTGAGGGCTGTGCAGGCAATGGCTGCAACCGAAAGGAATCGGAAGGATTGTTTTATTGTCATGTTCGGTTGTTTTTAGTGTTAGTTTTGAGGAAAATAGAAACCTGCCGGGAAGTTGGTGTAGTTTTCATATTTTGCTTCCGGCGCGTCTTTGCTGGTGTTGAAGTCGAACACCCAGATGGCATTCTCGTTGTAAAGAGCCGTTGACTTCAGTGTGTTGACATACACTTTTCTGGTCTGCGGGTGTACGCCAAGGCCGTTGTAGAGCAATTTTGCGTTTTTGTCGAGCGTTGAGAGGTCAACCAGCCATTCTTCAGCATTCTCTTCTTCCGCAGTGAAGTTGTAGCGGTAGAGGGCTGTGCCGTCGGCGTAGTAGAGGGTATTGCCGTTGGCAACAAATGACACGCCTAAACTTCCGACAGCCGGTTTTACGCTGATGACGCGCTGTTCCATTTCCCGGTTGGACAGATTGAATTTGCTGATGGATGTTTTGCCAAAACCGAATCCAAGAACCCAGATTTTTCCGTCTTCAGCCGCACGGATACCGAGCGTTTCGTTGATGTCGTACTTGATGCTGAACGGGAATGATGTTTTGGTTGCTTTGTCGCTTTCTGTGGAAAGAGCAAGGATGCCGCCAAGCATGCCGGTTTTGTAGGTATAGGCATTGCCGTTCATTACAATGAACTGGCTTTTCGGAGCACCCTCAGTGCCTTCGACGAAAGTCTGCTCTTTAGTATCTGCGTTGAAGCGGTAGATACCTTCATTGTCGCGAATAAAAATGTGTTGGTTGTCGAGTGCGGCGATGTGTGTCGGCCAGTCGAGCACTGCCAGTTCCTCTTTTGAAAACGCCTGTACTTTTTTCAGCGTTTTTGCATCCATGACAACGAGCATGCCGTCGTTTTCAAATTTTGTTCCGTTCGGATTTTCGTTGCCGTTCTGCGCGATGACATAGATTTTTCCGTTGCAGACAGACATGTCCTGTGCCACGTTTCCGAGTTCCGTTCCGTTGACTGTCTTATAGGCGTCGTCAACGACATATCCTTCAGGAGTGATGTAGGTGAGCGAGCCGTTTTCGGTGGTCATGTTTCCTTCGTTGAGAACGAAAGTTCCGTTAGGGTTGTCGAACGAGTTCAGACAGTAGAATTTCAGTTCGCTTTTGTATGTCTTTGAGTCGAGTCCGGTTGCCGAAACGGTAATGGTTGCGTTTGATTCAGCATCGGCAGTCGCCGTGATGGTGATGCTCTTTTCGGCGTCGTTCACTGTGGCGCTCCATCCTTCCGGCAGGTTCTCGGCAGTGACGGCCTTCATGTTTTCAGCCGTGTAGGTGATGCTGAATCCCTTGTCGGGAGTGATGAAGATTGGAGTGTTTTCGTCGTTTTCAGTAGTGACGGAGAAAGAGGAGGCAGGCTCATTGCTGCAACTTCCCAAGAACAGTAGAGCGGCAATGGAAAATGCGCTCAGAAACAGATTTTTTTTCATATGTCTTTATGTGATTATAGTGATTATTTTTTGATGTTTTCGCTTGCGATGGAAACGTTGAGCAGGTGAAGGTCGGCAACGCCGGTGATTTCCGTCGAGCATTCGCCCAGCCAGCCGTTTTCCTGGTTGACTCCGGAATAGATGCGGATGAAGTCTACGCCCTGGAGGTTTGCCGGATTGCCTTCTGCATCAACAGCCCAGTCGATGTCGATGGCTGAAGCGTCGTTGGCATTCTGCTCGTTGTCGGCATATCCGTAGGCAAAGCGGTAGAGCGCATAGTTGTTGCCCTGTCCGCTGAGGTCGATGGCGTTTTGCGGCAGGCGTGTACCTTTGAAGGTCAGTTTCGCCTCGTCAATCCATTGCGGGTAGTAGGGCTGCTTGTGCGTGCTGTTCATTTCCTTGTATCCGCTGTTGCCCTGATTGTCCTCCCAACGGATGTATTCTTTTGTAGCTTCCGTAGGATTGGTTTCGGGGCGGTAGTAGGTGATTTCGTAGTTGCGGATGGTTTGTGTGTCGTTGCCGGCTTCGGCGGCTTGCTGAATCCATGATTCTGTTCCGTTGTGCGAGCTTCCGGCTATTTCATACCATGCGTCGTCGGGCTTGCCGTTCTTGTTGGCATCGAAGCTCACTTGTATCACCCCGGGTTCGCTGCTGCCGTATTCCGTTTGCCCGTTGGCATAAAAGGCGTTGCCGAGTACGCGGAAATCGCACAGTCCGGCTTTGTTTTCAATCGTATGGTCGAAGCCCACTACGACATATCCGCCGAATCCACCCAGCGAAATCATGCCTTCGCCTTCGCCGCCAATGGCTTCCAGCACTTTCCGGTTCATGTCTTCCTGTGTGTCGCCTTCTTCGTATTCAGGAAGCTGGTTGACGAATTGTCCTACGGCAGGACGGAAGTCAAATACTTGTGTCACGTAAGGTGTCGGAGAATTTCCGGGGGGAGTTGTCGGTTCTTCGTTGTTGCAGCCTGTCAGGCCGAACGACAGGGCGGCAAGGCTTGCAAGTGTCAGCAGGCAGTTTACTTTTTTCATTATGATTGCATTTTGTGGCCGTGGAAAGGAAAGAAGAAAACTGCACAAAGGTACAGCGCAAGGCATAGTATGCCATGGGGCTTGCCGGGTTCGGTGCGATTTTACTGCCGCCGAAAACTGATTTGTGAAATCAATGTCTGTTCTGTGTTGGTTTCAACCGTCTTTTCCACGAGTCCGGTTAATAATAAAAAAACGATGGCAGGTCTTCTGACTGACTCTCGCATCAACGCCTTCCCGGTGTTGCCACCAGTGGCATACTGACTGTCGATGCGTTTCACCCGATTCCCTTTTAATCCGTCGGGCCGGAACGGCCTCTTCGGAACCAATCGGCTGCAAAGGTAGTCATTTTTTCGGAAAGTTGTACGTGGAAAAGTGTTTTTGGCCGCTTTGAATTGCTGAATGGAGTTTGAAAGGGTGTCTATCAGAACATTAGGGATGCAGAATCTGTTTTTTGCAAAAATCGTGTGGAAAAGCGGTTGTTGATAACTGTCGACAAGGGATGCCGGATTTATGTACATTTTTATCTAATACGCTGGTATTATGCGCTTTAGGTTGTTAATAACTTTGTTGATAACCTTGTTGACAATAAAAACTCTTTGTTGATAACCAGTTCCGGACGGAACCGCTGTTAGAAAAGTGAAGCCTAATTTGCTTTTGCAAATTAGGCTTTTTAGTTGGTCGGGGTGAGAAGACTCGAACTTCCGACCTCCACGTCCCGAACGTGGCGCGCTAACCAACTGTGCTACACCCCGGTGATTCGTAAATCGGTTGCAAAGTTACGCATATTTTTTAATATGTCAAGTGTTTTGGCAAGAAATTTTCAAAAAAATGCGTTTTTTCTTTTTGCGCTGTCAGCGTATATTTTATATTGCGCTGATATGTGGCTGTTTATTCGTTTCCGAAAAGTGAGAGCTGCGTGTCGAGCAGTCGGAATGATTTCCGGTGGTAGGGCGACGGACCGTATTGGCTGATGGCGGCACGGTGGGCTTTTGTGGGATATCCCTTATTGATGTTCCACGCATATTGCGGGAATTCCTCGTGTATGCGTGCCATAAATTCGTCGCGGTGGGTTTTCGCCAGAATCGATGCGGCGGCAATGCTCATCATCTTTCCGTCGCCTTTCACAATGCAAGTGTGAGGCGTATCGTGGTAGGGCTTGAAACGGTTGCCGTCAATCAGCAGATGCTCCGGGCGCACTGTCAGGGCATCGACGGCGCGGTGCATGGCGAGAAACGAAGCGTTGAGGATGTTGATATGGTCGATTTCCTCAGCCGTCACCACTCCTACAGCCCATGCCAGAGCGTCGCGCTCGATGATGGCGCGTAACTCGTCGCGACGGTGTTCCGTCAGCTTCTTGGAGTCGTTGAGCAGTTCGTTGCAGTAGCCTTCGGGCAGGATGACAGCGGCGGCAAACACCGGTCCTGCCAGGCAGCCCCGTCCGGCCTCGTCGCAGCCGGCTTCTATTCTTCCTTGTTCAAGATAGGGCAGCAGCACGGCTTAATGATGGCGTTTGATGATGAAATCGAAGAGCGACAGGAAAGAATCCTTCGCCTCGTTGTCGGGATATTTCTCGATGGTGGCAATGGCTTCGCGGCGCAGACGCTCCATCGACTCGTAGGCGTATTCAATGCCGCCTTGAGCCTTGGCATATTCGATGAGAGTTTCAATCTCGTCGGTGTCGAGTTCGTCCTTTTTCGCCAGTTTCACCATGGCGTCGCGTTGCGGAGTGTCCTGTGCGAGGGCATAGATCAGCGGCAGCGTGATTTTGCCTTCCCGCAGGTCGTTTCCGGTAGGCTTGCCCACGGCTTCATCCTTGAAATAGTCGAAAATGTCATCTTTGATTTGGAAGCACAGTCCGAGGAGTTCCATGAATTTTGCCAGATTCTCGATGTCGGCCTCGTCGGCTTTCACGGCATATCCGCCCACCTGTACGCAGCAGCGGAACAGCGATGCGGTTTTCTTCGAGATGATGTGGTAGTAGTTCTCTTCGTTGATGTTGTGCTGCTTGGCGATGTTTATCTGGTCGATTTCGCCGGTCGACAGTTCCTTGCCCAGTTCGGAAATTACCTGAATGACGCGATTGTCGCCCGCCTTGATGGCACACGACAGCGAGTTGCTGACAAAGAAGTCGCCTACGAGCACGGCTATGTGATTGTTCCAAATGCTGTTGACAGTGGGGTTGCCCCGCCTTACTTTTGTTTCATCGACTACGTCGTCGTGAATCAGCGAAGCATTGTGCAGCAGTTCGATGGCGGCTGCTCCATTGAGGACGTTGCTGTTCACTTCTGCGAAGAACTTGGCGCTGAGGATAACGATTATCGGGCGGATTTGCTTGCCTTTTGTTTCAAGGTACTTCTTCACCACCTCGTTCAGCAACTCGCTGTTGCTGCTGAGCGAGTCGTTGATAATGCGGTTCAGCTCCTCCAGTTCTGCGGAAATGGTTTTCTTTATTTCGTTGAAATTCGTCATAGTAAACGATTTTTAAGCCACAAAATTAATAATAAATTGTACGTTTGTTGTAATTTCACGGTTGAATTATCATGTACTTTGGTTTTTTTATACATTTATAGCAAGAAAACGACGATTAAACGACGAAATATATGGAAGAAAAGAAATTGTTTTTGCTGGATGCCTATGCGCTGATTTTCCGTGCCTACTATGCGATGAAGAATTCGCAGCGCGTGACATCGAAAGGGCTGAACACATCGGCCATTTTCGGCTTTGTGAACACGCTGGAGGAAATTTTGAAAAAGGAACAGCCTACGCACATTGCCGTGTGCTTCGACCCTGCGGGAAAGACGTTCCGCCACGAAATGTATCCCGAATACAAGGCGGGCCGCGAGGCTACGCCCGAGGATATCAAGGCGGCCATTCCATATATTAAGGACATTATCCGTGCCTACCGCATTCCGATTGTGGAGGTGGAGGGCTATGAGGCCGACGACGTTATCGGCACGCTTGCGCTCAAGGCGGGCGAGGCGGGCTTTGCCACCTATATCATGTCGCCCGACAAGGACCTCGGTCAGCTTGTGGGCGGCAACGTGAAAATCTACCGTCCCGGTGTAAAGGGGCAGGGTGCTGAAATCCGCGGCGCGGAAGAGGTGTGCTCGCTGTTCGGCATCAACGAGCCGAAGCAGGTGATTGACTTGCTGGCGCTGATGGGCGACAAGGTCGACAATATTATCGGCTGTCCGGGCGTGGGCGAGAAAACGGCCTCTAAACTGATTCTGGAATACGGCTCGGTGGAGAACATCATAGCCAATTCCGGGCAGTTGAAAGGTGCGCTGAAAACGAAAATCGAATCGAACGTCGACAATATTCTTTTCTCCAAAAAACTGGCAACCATCGCCACCGATGCTCCGGTGGAGTTCCGTCCGGAAGAACTGGAACGCCGGAGTCTGGATGCCGACGAAATACGCCGCCTGTTTGGCGAACTGGAGTTCCGCACGCTGCTTTCGCGCGTGTTGGGCAGCAGTGCCGATGCTCCGGCTGTTCCTGCTCCTGCACCGGCTCCGAAAGCGTCGTCGGCGCAGGGCTCGCTGTTCGACGAGTTTCTCGAACCTTCGGCCGAGGCTGTCCAGCCTGTGGCGGAAGCGGCGGGCAGTTATGTGGTGGCTGATGCGGAGTCGCTGCCCGGCTGGGTGGAGAAGGCGGAAAGTGCGGGCGTGTGTGGCCTGTCGTTTGTCATGACGGCGTCCGACGCCATGCTGTCGCGGCTGAAGGGTGTGGCTGTGGCGGTTTCCGGTTCGGAGGCTTTCTACGTGGAACTTGACGGCTCTACGGTACCTGCCGCGCTGAAACGCCTGCTGGAAAATCCTGCGGTGGAAAAGGTGGGCAACGACCTGAAGCGGCCGATGATTGTGCTGCGCCGTCTGGGAGTGGAGCTTGCCGAACCCTACTACGACAATGCCGTAGCCCATTATCTGTTGCAGCCGGAAATGAACCATGGACTGGAGCGACTGGCGGAAATCTATCTGTCGCAGCAGCTTCCAGCTGTGGAACTTCCTGCCGGGGTGAAGGCCAACCGGTTTGACCCGGCTGTCGACCTCGACGCTGCTGCGCTTTGCCGGATTGCCGGAGCGGCTGCCTGTGCCAACTTGCAGCTGCGTCCTGTGTTCGACCGTCAGTTGGAAGAGAAAAAGATGTGCCATCTGCTGAACGACATCGAGTTTCCGCTCATTGCCGTGCTTGCCGATATGGAAATGGCGGGCGTGCGGATTGACGTGCCTACGCTCAACGCCTATTCATTGGTGCTGACGGAACGCATGGAGGCCATCGAGAAGGAGTGCCGCGAACTGGCGGGAGTCGATTTCAATGTCAGCTCGCCGATGCAGGTGGGTGAGGTCTTGTTCGAGCATCTGAAACTCGACCCGAAGGCGAAGAAAACCGGCCGCGGACAGTATTCCACCACGGAGGAAATTCTCGAAAAACTGCGCAGCAAGCATCCTGTTGTTGGCAAGATTCTCGAGGTGCGCAAACTGAAGAAATTGCTTTCCACTTATGTCAATGCCCTTCCCGAACTGATAAATCCCGAAACGGGTAAAATCCATACGACGTTCAACCAGACGGTGACCGCCACAGGACGGCTTTCGTCTACGGCGCCAAACCTGCAGAACATTCCTATCCGCAACGACGACGGACGGGAAATCCGCAAGGCGTTTATCCCCGACGAGGGGCATGTGTTCTTCTCTGCCGACTATTCGCAGATTGAACTGCGCATTGTGGCGAACATCAGCCGGGACCCTGCGATGGTGGAGGCGTTCCTCGAAGGCCAGGACATTCACAAGGCTACGGCGGCGAAGATTTTCCATGAGAACATTGAGGATGTCACTCCCGACCAGCGCCGGAAGGCAAAGACGGCGAATTTCGGCATGATTTACGGCATTTCGACGTTCGGACTGTCGGAACGCCTGCAAATTCCGCGCTCCGAAGCGAAGGAAATCATCGAGGGCTATTTCCGCACGTTCCCCGGTGTGCGCCGGTTTATGGACGACAGCATTGCCCGTACGCGTGAACTCGGCTATGTGACGACGCTCTTCGGACGCCACCGCCTGCTGCCCGACATTAATTCGCGCAACGCCGTGGTGCGCGGCTATGCCGAGCGAAATGCCATCAACGCCCCGATTCAGGGTACTGCGGCCGACATCATAAAGATTGCCATGGTGCGCATTTCCCGCCGGTTTAAGGCGGAAGATATCCGTTCGAAGATGATTATACAGGTGCACGACGAATTGAATTTCGATGTATTGCCTGAAGAACTGGAGCTTGTCACCCGTGTTGTGAAGGAAGAAATGGAGAATGCCTATAAGGGTACAGTACCTTTAGTAGCCGACTACGGCAGCGGCGCCAACTGGCTCGAAGCGCATTAATAGGTTAGTTTACGGTTTACAGTTTACGGTTTACAGAGCCCATAACCGCTAATGGAATTTATTTTCAGACATAATTTGGGTTATGGGTTAGCGTCTGTAGACCGCAAACTCATATGAAGACTTAGACACAAGAACAGAAAGACATAATTTTGAGGGCGGTATCAAAGGGATGTCCTCCTCTAAGATAGAGGAGGTGGGCGAAGCCCGGAGGAGT
>OLQD01000228.1_pt1 | contig 53730 bp, 41 predicted proteins | sample 1672841 | NCBI WGS metagenome assembly OLQD01 (sample SAMEA3136729, study PRJEB25190) | human gut metagenome | biome: human gut; feature: human-associated habitat; material: faeces | place: Austria | collected 2013 | reverse complement strand
GCATCATCAACAAGGCCTTTGAGCCCTTTGAGCGCCAGCTGGTGGCGGACGCGGTGTGGGCGCGCCTGCCCAGAGACGCCACCCGGGACAAGCTGTTCGACTGATATGGACAGACAGGACAGAGAGACGCGCCGGGCGGAAAATCAGGTGTGGAACGGCTGGGGGGACTATGCCCGCAAGCCGGAGCTGCTGACCTTCGACCGGGCGGGGGATGCCGAGCTGTACGGCAATACGGTGCTGGGTCTGGCCTGCCGGTATTACGACTTTGACCGGTTCCGGCCGCTGCTGAACGAGTTTCACCGGTCGGCGCAGGAGGCGCTGTACACGGACATATTCTTCCTGGTGCTGGAGGGGGCGGTGTTCGCCCGCGGCGCGGCGGAACGGCCGCTGCTGCCGGCGCTGCGGCGGGACTATGCCCGCCGGCTGCTGGCGCAGACGCCGGTGGCCGAGGGCATGAACGGGGACGCCGTGCGCCGGGCCTGGGCCTGCCGCGTGCTGGAACAGCCGGAGGACCCGGCCCTGTCGCCGTTGCTGGACGAGCTGGCCGCGCCGGGGGACAGCACGGAGGCGCAGCTGATCCAGCGGACGGAGCGCGTGCTGTACACCTGGTTCCGCCGCGCCCGCCGGGCCGCCGACGACCGCCAGTGGGCGGCGTGGGTAGGCCGAAAGCGGGACAAAAGCGGCGGCGTGCACTTTGTGCGGCCCAACGCCCTGCGGGCGCTGTCACACGACGCGCCCGGCGGCAGCGGCGGCTTGCAGAAGCAGACGCTGTTCAGCTTTTTGCAGGGCCGGACGCCGGAGCCGATCCTGCGGCGGTATGTGGAGGACTGCTTCGGCGCGTCCATGCTGACGCCGGGGCAGCGCAGTGAGGCGGAGCGCACCCTGTGCACCGGCGTGCACAAGAACTGCCGGCTGCACTTTACCCGCGGCGAACCGGTGGGCCGCGCGCCCACGCCGGAGGCGGCCTGGGACGCGGCCCACTTCCGGCAGCAGCGGGAGAAGAACCGGGCGTATTATCAGGAGCATCTGGTGGAAAACAAGCTGGCCATCGCACAGCTGACGCAGAAGCTGCAGAACACGCTGCTGCTGCGGGCGGAGGACGAGGGCGGTACGGGCCGCGCCGGGAGGCTGCGGCCGGAGCTGGCCTGGCGCGCCGGGGCGCTGGGGGACGAGCGGGTGTTCTCCCGCCGGTCGCCGCAGGAGCCGGGAGAGCTGTCCGTGGACCTGCTGCTGGACGGCTCGGCCTCGCAGAACCGGCAGCAGGAGAAGCTGGCCACACAGGCGTATCTCATCGCGGAGAGCCTGAGCCGGTGCCGCATCCCCGTGCGGGTGACGGCGTTCTGCTCCGTCAGCGGCTGCACGGTGCTGCGGGTGCTGCGGGACTATGACCATCCGGAGCAGAACGAGGGGGTATTCGACTATGTGGCCGCGGGGTGGAACCGGGACGGGCTGGCCCTGCGGGCCATGGGCTGGCTGTTGCGGCAGCGGCGCAGCGAGCAGTCGCTGCTGCTGGTGCTCTCGGACGCCAGCCCCAACGATGACCAGCGGATACCCAACGGCCTGGGCGGATGGGCCTACACCGGGAAGCGCGGCGTGGACGACACGGCGGCGGAGGCCGCGGCCCTGCGGCTGCGGGGCGTGCTGCCGGTGTGTCTGTTCACCGGAAGCGACCGGGAGGTGCCGGACGCCCGGCGTATCTACGGACAGGCCATGGAGCGCCTGCCGGCCATCGGGTGGCTGGCAGACGCGGTGACGCGGCTGATCCGGGGCCAGCTGCGGCGGGGATAGGACAGAATGCGACACAAAACGACAGAAAGGGACACACCGAAGGGTGTGTCTCTTTCGCTGCTCAATACCAGGTGATGCCCTCCAGATCCTGTATCTGCACCCGCAGGTCCTCCAGCAGTGTCTCCGCGGCGGCGGAGAGGGCGCGGCCCTTGGGTGTGACCAGGTAGAAGGTGCGCTCCGCCGGCGGGTGGGCCAGGCGCAGCACCTGCACGTTGCTGAACATCCGCAGATAGGGCTCGGTCGCGCCGGCGGGGATGATGCTCCAGCGCTTGCCGCAGGCGGGCAGGGTCTCGGCCAGCTGGGGCGTGTCGGTGTACAGCAGGGGGCGGGCATCCACGCCGTACCAGTAGTCGTGCCATTGCAGTATCTCCGGCTGGCCATAGATGAGTATCTCGTCCTGCACGTGCAGGGTGGTGGCCTCTACCGGTTCCGTCAGTGCCACCGTTTTGGGCACCACAAGGAAGAAGCCCTCGCGGAACAGGGGTTTGGCTTCGATCTGCAGATCGTAGTGCAGTCCGCCGTCCACGATGGCCATGTCCGCGTCGCCCCGGGCTACGGCGGACACCGCCTGGTCCGTCCGCATGGACTCCACCCACAGGTTCACCGGCAGCTCGCGCTCCAGAAAGCGCTGGTACACCGGGGGCAGGATGTACTGGTTGGCGGTGTAGGCGGCGATGACGTGGAGGAACTCCCGCTTTTCCGCGGCGGCGAAGGTCTGCGTCTCCGAAAGCAGGTTCTGCCACCGGCGGGCCAGAGGCAGGAAGTGCTGGCCCGCATCCGTCAGGGTGATGCGGCGCTGGCCCTTGCCACGGTGGAACAGGGGCGCGCCCACCTGGTCCTCCAGCGACTTCAGCCGGGCGGACAGGGACGGCTGGGTGATGTACAGCGCCTCGGCAGCGGCGGTCATGGTGCCGTGGTCCAGCACGGCGAAAAAGGTCTCGATATCCTGGTTGGTCATAGGCGGCTCTCCAAATTATAGTTTATGCCTATATTATACCGTAGAATAATCAATTTTACAAGCACCAACCTTTGTGGTATGATTTGGCCACAATACAGAAAGGAGTTGTTCCCTATGACAAACACGAAAACCAAGACTTCCCCGGCAAAGGCGATCGCCGCTGTTGTGATCGCGGTTATTCTGGCGTTCACGCTGGTGTGCCTGCTGACGGGGAACATCAACCCCGTGTGCCGTGTCACCGCCATGCTGATGCCGGTGTGGCTGGCCGCCGAGCTGCGCCTGCTGTGCACGCTGCTGTAACGGGGCACCGGCTGATTTTGCTGTTTTCTTCCCTTTTCTCTTTCTTATTTGCGAAAAACGCGGACGCAGGTGCGTCCGCGTTTTTCATCGTCCGGACGCGTAAAGACGGCGCAAAAAATACTACGAACTCCGAACTATTTTCCTGAAAAAATCCTGTATTTGTAACGCTTTCGTGAATTCTGCGCCGTTCCGCTTGCAAGTCGGCGGCGGGGATGGTACACTTACACATTATTACAGTTTTACCCTGGGTGCGTGGGCGCTGCAGGCGGAAAAAGGAGGGACGGATATGGCCGGCTTCAGCGTGAAAAAACCGCTGACGATCTTTGTGACGGTGCTGGGCATTATCGTGTTGGGCGTGGTGGCGTATCTGAAAATGACACCGGATCTGCTGCCCAACATGGACTTTCCCTATGTCATCATCGTCACTTCTGATCCCGGCGCCAGCCCGGAGTCCATTGAGCAGTCCATCACCAGGCCGGTGGAGCAGTCCATGGCTACGCTGGATAAGATCAAGACCGTCACCTCCACCAGCCAGGACAGCGTATCCATGGTCACGCTGGAGTTTGAGGACGGCGTGAACATGGACACCGTCAGCGTGGACATCCAGCAGAAGATCTCCGTTTTGCAGGGCAGCTGGGAGGACACCGTCTCCGCGCCATACGTGCTGAAGATCAACCCCTCCATGCTGCCGGTGATGGTGGCCGCCGTGTCCAGGGAGGACATGGACGTGTACGAGCTCAGTGACTTCGTCACCGATGAGCTCAGCGGCAAGCTGGAGGGTGTGTCCGGCGTGGCCAGCATCTCCGTCAGCGGCGCTGTCACGCGGGAAGCCCACGTGATCCTGGACGAGAAGAAGCTGGACGCCCTGTCGGAGAAGCTGGCGGAGGCGGTGAAAAAGCAGCTGGGCAAGGCCGAGGGTCAGCTGCTCTCCGCCAAAAAAGAGGTGGAGAAGGGACAGGCGGCACTGGCCAGCGCCAAGAAAGCCATGGCTGACGGCATTGTCACCGCGCCGGGCAAGGCGGCGGACGCCGCCGCCAAGGAGCTGGAAAAGCTCATCGAGGCGCTGAAAAAGGGCGGCATCGGCGGCAGCGACCCGGACAAGGCGCTGGAGGAGCTGCTGAAAAAGCTGGAAAACCTGCCGGACGACCTGAAAAAGCTGGTGGAGGATCTGAAAAGCGGCAAGCTCCGCGCCCAGCTGGAGGGCGACGCGTCCGACCTGCTGGTAACGCTGATGGACGGTCTGACCCAGATGACCGAGGCCGACATACAGCTGAAGGAGGCCATGACCCAGATCGAGGACGGCCTCGCCCAGATCAAAGAGGCGTACAAAACCATCGACGAGCAGACGGACGTGGGCGGGCAGCTGTCCATGTCCACCGTCAGCCAGCTGCTGACGGCGCAGAACTTCTCCATGCCCGCCGGGTACATCAGCGACAACGACGGCGTGCAGTACATGGTGTCCGTGGGCGACAACGTGACCTCCCGGCAGGAGCTGGAGGACATGGTGCTGCTGGATCTGGGCATAGAGGGCGTCGAGCCGGTGACGCTGGGCGATGTGGCCACGGTGGTGGTCCTCGACGACGCCGACGAGCTGTACACCCGCGTCAACGGGGAGAACGGCATCCTCGTCACCTTCACCAAGCAGTCCAACTACGCCACGGCGGAGGTGTCCGACAACATAAACGACCGGTTCGCGGAGCTGGAGACGCAGTACGACGGCCTGTCCTTCGCGCCCCTGATGGACCAGGGCGACTACATCTATCTCATCGTGGAGACGATCACCTCCTCGCTGCTGTGGGGCGCGCTGTTCTCCGTGGTGGTGCTGTTTTTGTTCCTGCGGGATTGGCGTCCCACCGTCATCACGCTGGTGTCTATTCCCGTCAGCGTGATCTTTGCCGTGGTGCTCATGTACTTCACCGGCGTGACCATCAATATGATCTCCCTGAGCGGTCTGGCCGTGGCGGTGGGTATGCTGGTGGATAACTCCGTGGTGGTCATTGAGAATATCTACCGCCTGCGGGCGAAGGGCGCCACCGTCATTCAGGCGGCGGTGTCCGGCGCACAGCAGGTGCTGGGCGCGGTGACGGCCTCCACCCTGACCACCGTGTGCGTGTTCGCGCCCATCGTGTTCGTAGAGGGCCTGACCCGCCAGCTGTTCACCGATCTGGCGCTGACCATCACCTACTCGCTGCTGGCCAGCCTGCTGGTGGCGCTGACACTGGTGCCGGCGATGGCCAGCGGTATGCTGCGCCGGCCCATGGTGCAGAAGCCGGGCCTGCTGGACAAGGTCTATCCCGCCTATCGGAAGGCCATCGCTTTTTCGCTGGACCACAAGGCCGGCGTGCTGCTGCTGTCGCTGGTGCTGCTGGTGACCAGTGCCGGCGCGTGCCTGCGCCGCGGCTTTACCTTTATGCCGGAGATGGATATGAACAACCTGTCCCTGACCATCACCATGCCGGAGGACACCTCTCGCGAGGAGGCGGTACGGCTGGCCGACGAGGTGCTGGAGCGGGTGATGACTGTGGACGACGTGCAGGACGCCGGCTTTATGATGGGCGGCGGCACCATGGGCGGCCTGAACATGGGCGGTGCCATGGGCGGCGCCTCCGGCGGCAGCTATGACGTGGAGGGCTACATCACCATGCCGGAGGGGACCTTCGGCTCTGTGGCGGGGAAGGAGATCGAGACGCTGTGTGCCGACCTGCCCTGTGAGGTGACGGCCAGCGGCGTGATGAGCGGTATGATGAGCTATATGACCGGCAGCGGCGTGTCGCTGCAGGTGTTCGGCAGCGATATGGCGGACCTGCAGAGCAGCGCACAGACCATCGCCAAGCGGCTGGAGCAGGTGGAGGGCGTCAGCGAGGTCAGCGACGGGCTGGACGCCTCGGCCCCGGCGCTGCAGGTGACCATCGACCGGAAGGCGGCGGCGGAGAAGGGTCTGACCGTGGCCCAGGTGTATATGCAGATCGCCGCAGCGCTGCAGAGCAGCGCCAGCGTCTCTGATGTGACGCTGGACAGCGAGGACATGGACCTGACCGTGGACGCGGCGGAGGGCAGCGTCCTCAAGCGGGAGAACCTGCTGGAGCTGGAGTTGTCGGCGGAGAGCAGCGCGTCCTCCGCCATGACCGGCAGCGCCTCAGGCATGACCGGCAGCAGCGCCGCGGGGCAGCTGACCGGCGGCAGTGAGGAGGACAAGACCTTCAAGCTGGGCGATGTGGCCACCGTGACGGAGACGGTGTCCATGAACACAATCTCCCGTGACCAGCAGCGCCGGTGCGTTACCGTGACCGCCGCCATCGCCGATGGCTACAACGTCACCCACGTGACCTCCGCGGCGCAGCAGGCCGTCAGCGGTCTGACGCTGCCGGAGGGCGTCACCGCGGAATTCAACGGAGAGAACGAGCAGATCATGGAGGCCATGAGCCAGCTGCTGCTGATGCTGCTGCTGGGCGTGGTGCTGGTGTACTTCATCATGGTGGCACAGTTCCAGTCGCTGAAATCCCCGTTCATCGTCATGTTTACCATCCCGTTGGCCTTTACCGGCGGCTTCCTGGCCCTGCTGATCGCGGGGATCGAGGTATCTGTCATCAGCCTGATCGGCTTTGTGATGCTGGTGGGCATCATCGTCAACAACGGTATCGTGCTGGTGGATTACATCAACCAGCAGCGGCTGTCCGGCATGGAGCGCCGGGAGGCGATCATCGACGCGGGCGTGACCCGCCTGCGGCCGATCCTGATGACCAGTCTGACCACGATTTTGGGCCTGATCGTCACCGCCACGGCGAAAAACGCCGGCACGGCGCTGATGCAGCCCATCGCCGTGGTCTGTATCGGCGGACTGCTGTACGCCACGCTGATGACGCTGTTTGTGGTGCCCTGTATGTACGACATGATGAACAAGAAGGACATGCATAAGGTGGACGAGAGCGAATTGCAGATCGTGGATATGTGAGCAAAAAAAGAAAGCCCCGCGGGGCTTTCTTTTTTGCGCTCATTTGCTCTTAATACGCCAGCTTCTCGGCCAGATAGGCCTTCAGCTCACTGATGGGGATACGCACCTGCTCCATGGTGTCGCGTTCGCGGACGGTGACGCAGTTGTCGCCGGCGTGCTCGGCATCGCCCACGGTGTCGAAGTCCACGGTGATGCAGAAGGGCGTGCCCACCTCGTCCTCGCGGCGGTAGCGCTTGCCGATGGAGCCGGTCTCGTCGAAGTCCAGCATCCACTCCTTGGACAGGTCCTCGTAGATCTTGCGGGCGGGCTCGGAGAGCTTCTTGCTCAGGGGCAGGATGGCGGCCTTGTAGGGCGCCAGGGCCGGGTGCAGGTGCAGCACCACGCGGACGTCGTTCTTCTCCGCGTCCACGACCTCCTCGTCGTAGGCGTCCACCAGCACGGCCAGGACGCTGCGCTCCACGCCCAGGGATGGCTCGACCACATAGGGGATGTAGCGCTCGTTGGTCTCGGGGTCGAAGTAGGTCAGGTCCTTGCCGGACACGGTCTGGTGCTGGGTCAGGTCGTAGTCGGTACGGTCGGCCACGCCCCACAGCTCGCCCCAGCCGAAGGGGAACAGGAACTCGAAGTCCGTGGTGGCCTTGGAGTAGAAGCACAGCTCCTCGGGGTCGTGGTCACGCAGGCGGAGGTTTTCATCCTTCAATCCGATGCCCAGCAGCCAGTTGTGGCAGAAGGTGCGCCAGTAGTTGAACCACTCCAGGTCGGTGCCGGGCTTGCAGAAGAACTCCAGCTCCATCTGCTCGAACTCGCGGACGCGGAAGATGAAGTTGCCCGGGGTGATCTCGTTGCGGAAGGACTTGCCGATCTGGCAGACGCCGAAGGGCAGCTTGCGGCGGGTGGTGCGCTGGGTGTTCACAAAGTTGGTGAAGATGCCCTGGGCCGTCTCGGGACGGAGATAGACGGTGTTCTTGGCATCCTCGGTGACGCCCTGGAACGTCTTGAACATCAGGTTGAACTGGCGGATATCGGTGAAGTTGTGCTTGCCGCAGCTGGGGCAGGGGATGTTGTGCTCCTCCACAAAGTCCTTCATCTCCTGCTGGGAGAAGGCGTCGATGGGCTTGCTGAGCTCAAAGCCGTTCTCGTGGCACCAGTCCTCGATGAGCTTATCGGCGCGGAAGCGCTCCTTGCACTCCTTGCAGTCCATCAGGGGATCGGAGAAGCCGGCCAGATGGCCGCTGGCTACCCAGGTCTGGGGGTTCATGAGGATGGCGGCGTCCTGCCCCACATTGTAGGGGTTCTCCTGGACAAATTTCTTCCACCAGGCCTTCTTGATGTTGTTCTTCAGCTCCACGCCCAGGGGGCCGTAGTCCCAGGTGTTGGCCAGGCCGCCGTAGATCTCGCTGCCGGCAAAGATGATGCCGCGGTTTTTGCAGAGGGCGACGATCTTGTCCATCGTCTTTTCGGTGTTTTTCATGGTGAGGTTCCTCCTATATGAAGTGTTTTGGCAACAAAAAAACGCCCTGAGCCGGTAAGGCTCAGGGCGAACTAAACATAGTCCGTGGTTCCACCTGAATTTGGATACTTCCACACTCTTCTGCCGGTAACGGGGCTTCCGGCGGGCATTTCCTCCCGCGGCTCAGGGCCGCCACGCCCGTCATCGCCTGTATCAGGAAGAGAATAGCACGTTTCGGGGTGGTTGTCAAGCACGCAAAGCAAAAACCGCCGCAGCTGCGGCGGTTTTCGGCTGTTTTCGGTTACTTTCCGGCGGCCATGACCTTTCCGGCGGCATCCACCACCAGACGGTCGGTCTTTGCGCCGGCGGCGCTCTTGCTGAAGTTCACTGTCCACGCGCCGGTGGTGACGTCATAGGTGGCGTACACCTGATCGTACGCGCCGGTGTACTGGGCCTTGGCCGCGTCGATGGCGGCCTGCTGGCTGACGCTCTTGCGGCCGATCTGGGCGGTGCCCAGAATGGACAGCAGCGCATCGCGGTTGGCGTTCCACACCTCGGTGGTCATGGTTTCGGAGGGGGAAGCCACATAGCTGCCCGGCGCGTCCTCAAAAAAGATGTCCGCCATGCCCATGGTGCCCTTTTCCGTGTTCTCCTCCGTGTGCTGCCAGACCTTCATGCCGTTGGCAAGGGTGATCTCCTCACTGGTGACGCCGGTGCCGCAGATGCCGTAGCCTCCCGTCCAGCACAGCAGCGTGTAGCTGACAGTGGGGTCATCGGTCTTGTAGAAGCGGATGCCCTCGGTCTTGTCGGTGCCGTTGTCGGACACCTGCTCCCAGCTCCAGCCCTCAGGCAGGTCCAGCGCCATGTCCACATAGCCGTGGGTGAATTCGGCGGTGGTGACGGCAGGCTGGGGATCCGGCGCGGGATCGGGGTCGGGCTTGTCGTCGTTGTTCTTTTTGCCGCAGGCCATCAGCGACAGGGCGCAGGCCAGGGCCAGGATAAATGCCAAAAACTTCTTCATGGGGGTCGTGCCTCCTTTTCTGTCTCTATTTGTTTGTGTGTATATACACCGCCCGGGGGCGGGGAGGGCGATGGGCCTGCCCTCTATCCACTAAGACGGAGCGCGGCGGGGTTTAGTTCCGCTTTTCTTATTCGCGGCCCTCGGGCAGCTGGGCGATGACGGTCTTGTACAGATGGCGGAAGAAGAACAGCGTCAGCGTCAGGGAGAATACCTCCGCGATGGGGTAACTCCACCACACCAGGTCGCTGTTGCCCACGGAGGCGCCGTACCGGGCCAGCACGTAGGCGATGGGGATCAGAAACACCAGCTGGCGGACGATGGAGGTGATCATGGAGTACAGGGATCTGCCCAGCGCCTGGAAGGAGGCGCCCAGGGCGATGCACGCGCCGGCCATGCAGAAGCTGATGGAGATGATCCGCAGGGCGGGTATGCCCACGGAGAGCATAGTGTCGGTGGCGTCAAATATCTTCAGCAGAGGGCCGGGGATGACCCAGAAGAGGACGGTGCCGAAGACCATGATGATGGAGGCGTACAGCGCGCCGCGCTTGATGGTCTCCACCATGCGCTTGCGGTTCCGGGCACCGTAGTTATAGGCCACGATGGGCACCACGCCGTTGTTCATACCGAAGACGGGCATGAAGATAAAGGAATTCAGCTTGAAGTACGCGCCGAAGGCGGTGGCCGCCGTCTCGTGGGCGGCATGGTAGGTGATGAGTATCTTGTTCATCAGGAACGTCATCACCGAACCGATGGCGATCATAATGACGCTGGGCAGGCCGATGGCATAGATCTCGCCGATGAGCCGGAAGTCGGGGCGGAAGCCCTTGATGGACAGGGTGATGTCGGTATTCTTCTTGTGGTTGAAGTATATGGCCAGGGCGCAGCCGCAGAACTGGCCGATGATGGTGGCCACGGCAGCGCCGGTAACGCCCATGTTCAGGGTAAAGATGAAAATGGGGTCCAGAATGATGTTGATGATGGCGCCCAGACCCTGGGTGTACATACTGAGGATAGACCGCCCGGTGCCCTGGAGCAGCCGTTCATACATGATCTGGCAGAACATACCCAGCGAGCCGATGGTCACCACCCGCAGGTAGTCGTTGCCCATGCGGATGATGTTCTCGATCTGCGTCTGGGAACGGAAGAACAGGTCGGAGCAGGTGGCGCCCAGAGCGGCGGAGATGACGAAGCCCACCAGCGCCAGCAGTATGCCGTGGTTGGCGACCTTGTCGGCGCGTTCACGCTGTCCGGCACCCAGTGCCCGGCCCATCAGGGCGTTGACGCCTACGGCGGTGCCGGTGGCCAGACCGATCATCAGGTTCTGGGCCGGGAACGCCAGCGACACGGCGGTGAGCGCCTGCTCGCTGACACGGCTGACGAACACGCTGTCCACAATGTTGTACAGGGCCTGCACCAGCATGGACGCGATGATGGGCAGGGACATATTCCAGATCAGCTTGGAAATGGGCATGACGCCCAGCTTGTTTTCTTCGGGCAAGGTATCACTCTTTTCTGTGCGAAATATTCAGTGTCTCTTATTGTATCATGTATATCCATAAAAGGAAATCCCCGAAATGCGCTTTTTCTGCACATTTCGGGGGTGCTTTTTGTTGAAATAACGCAAAATTATTTCGCGCAGCGAAGCAGTTTACCGGTAGGAGAAAAAGGCCCGGATCTCCTCCGCCGTGCAGGCGGCGCTGCCCTGGGCGAAGCCGTCGCGGCCGCCGCCGCGGCCATGGAGCGTCTCGTTCATGTCCTTCACCAGCGGCCGGATATCCTGTCCGGCATGGATGAGCGCGTACCGGTACGTGCCGTCTGTTCCGGAGAACACGGCGCAGCGGCCGCCGCACGTCTGGGCCACGGCGTCGCACAGGCGGCGGACACCGTCGCCCTCCAGCGGCGCGGTGATGAGCACGGTGTCGCCCTTGCCGGCGTATTCCGCCGCTGTGTGGGCGAAGACCTGCGCTTCCAATCCGGCGGCGCGTTCCCTGGCGGCCAGCAGCTCGGACTGCATCCGCTCCACAGCGGCAAAGGACGCCTCCGGCTTTACCGACAGCGCCTGACCGATCTGCCGCGATTGTTCCCAGCAGGCGGAGAGATGGTCCAGCGCTCGCTGGCCGCACAGCAGCTCCAGCCGCACGCCGTCCCGGAATTTCTGCCAGCCTATGAACTTCACCAGGCCCACCTGGCCGCTGGCGGCCACATGGGTGCCGCAGCAGGCGCACAGGTCCGCGCCGGGAAACTCCGTAAGGCGCACAGGCCCCTCCAGGGCTTTTTTGCTGCGGTAGGGCAGGACGGCCAGCTCCTCCGGGGAGGGATACCAGATGTGGACGGGGTGGTTTTCCCAGATATACCGGTTGGCGCGGCGTTCGATGTCCTGCACCTGCTCCCAGGGGATGTCGGCGTTGTAGTCGATGGTCACGGTATCCGCGCCCAGGTGGAAGCCCACGTTGTCGCAGTGGAAGGCACTGCACAGCATACCGGAGACGATGTGCTCGCCGGAGTGCTGCTGCATATGGTCGAAGCGGCGCGCCCAGTCGATATGGCCGCTGACCTCCGCGCCCACAGGCAGCTCACGGTCGCACAGGTGGGTGACGACGCCGTCCTTCTCATGGACGTCCAGCACCCGGGCATCCCCCAGCGTGCCGTGGTCGGCGGGCTGGCCACCGCCCTCGGGATAGAAGGCCGTGCGGTCCAGTGCCACCGCAAAGCCGCCCTTCACAGCCCCGCAGGACTCCACCACGGCGGTGAAGTCCTGCAGAAAGGCGTTTTCATAGTAGAGCTTGACGGTGGCCATCAGTCGTCCTTCTCCACCTCGCCCACGATGGCGATGTGCAGCTCATCCAGCTGCTTCTGCTCCACGGTGGACGGCGCGCCCATCATGATGTCCTGGGCGTTCTTGTTCATGGGGAAGGGGATGATCTCGCGGATGGAGCTTTCGCCGGCCAGCAGCATGACCATGCGGTCCACGCCCGGGGCGATGCCCGCGTGGGGAGGCGCACCGTAGCAGAAGGCGTTGTACATGGCGGGGAACTTCTTTTTCACGTCCTCCTCGCCCAGGCGCACCAGCTCGAAGGCCTTGATCATGATCTCGGGGTCGTGGTTACGGACGGCGCCGGAGCTGAGCTCCACGCCGTTGCACACCAGGTCGTACTGGTTGGCGTAGATGTCCAGCGGGTCGATCTCGCCGCGCTCGGCCTTCAGCAGGATATCCATGCCGCCGTTGGGCATGGAGAAGGGGTTGTGGCAGAACTCCAGCTCGCCGGACTCGTCGCCGATCTCGTACATGGGGAAGTCCACGATCCAGCAGAACTCATAGCGCTCCTTGTCGAAGTGGTTTTCGCAGGCGGCGCCGAAGGTTTTGATGAGCACGCCCACGGACTTGGTGGCGTATTGGCCTGCGGTTGCCAGCACCAGGGTGCCCGGCTTCAGGTCGATGATCTTACCCAGCTCGGCCTCCACCGGGGCGACGAACTTGGCGATGCCGCCGGCCAGCTGGCCGTTTTCGTCCACCTTGAACCAGTAGGCCTTGCTGCCGGACTGGACCTCGCAGTCGGTCAGCAGCTTCTCCACCTGCTTGCGGGTCAGGGCGCAGTCGCTGATGGGCACCATCTTCACAGTCTGGCCCTTGAAGGCCTCGAACTCGCTGGCGACGAACAACTCGCTGACGTTTTTGCAGGTCAGGTCGATACGCAGATCGGGCTTATCGGAGCCGTAGGTCTCCATGGCGGTGTTGTAGGGGATGCGGCGGAAGGGGGCGGAGGAGGCCACGTTGTAGGTGCCGAACTTGGCGAAGATGGGGGGCAGCACGTCCTCCAGCACGGCGAAGATGTCGTCCTGGGTGGCGAAGGCCATCTCCATATCCAGCTGATAGAACTCGCCGGGGCTACGGTCGCCGCGGGCATCCTCGTCGCGGAAGCAGGGGGCGATCTGGAAATAGCGGTCGAAGCCGGAGGTCATCAGCAGCTGCTTGAACTGCTGGGGCGCCTGGGGCAGGGCGTAGAACTTGCCGGGGTGCTTGCGGGCGGGCACCAGATAGTCGCGGGCGCCCTCGGGGGAGCTGGCGGTCAGGATGGGGGTGGTGATCTCCAGGAAGCCGTGCTCCATCATGGCGGCGCGCAGGGCGGCCACCACCTGGCAGCGCAGGATGATGTTCTGCTTGACCGCCGGGTTACGCAGGTCCAGATAGCGGTACTTCAGCCGCTGGGTCTCGTCGGCCTCGCGGCTGCGGTTGATCTCGAAGGGCAGGGCGTTGTAGCGGCAGCGGCCCAGCACCTCGATCTTGGTGGGGACCACCTCGATCTCGCCGGTGGGCAGCTTGGGGTTCTTGCTGGCGCGCTCGCGGACGGTGCCCTCCACGCTGATGGTGGACTCCTTGTTCAGGCCCTTGATGACCTTCAGGTCGGCCTCGTCCTCCACCACTACCTGGGTGGTGCCGTAGAAGTCACGCAGCACCACGAAGGCCAGGCTGCCGCCTACCTCGCGGACATTCTCCATCCAGCCCACGATCTTCACGGACTTGCCCGCATCGCTGGCGCGCAGCTCGTTGCAGGTATGTGTACGCATCTGCATCATTGTTGTTTTCCTCCCATTTATGATTGTGTTTTGTATAACCTTATTGAATTATTACGGATCGTTTATCAAAAACGCCGCCCCCTACACCCGTCTGCCGGAAAGGCTTTGCGCCGTAGGGTAAGGCGCTTATTTCTCCACGATGACCCTGCCCTTGTTCCTCTCGGCCAGGCCGTCGCGTATCCGCGCCAGAGTAGCGCCGAAGTTTAGGGTGGTTTGCTCGCCGCTGGTCATATCCTTGCAGGCAATGACGTTGTTTTTCACCTCGTCCTCGCCCAGGAACACCACATAGGGCACGCCGGTCTTGTCGGCGTAGTTCATCTTGGCCTTGAACTTTTTTTGCTCGGTGTACAGCTGGGTCCGCACGCCGGCGTCCCGCAGCTTTGTGGCCAGTGTGACGGCGGCGGACAGGTCCTCGGTCATGGGCAGGATCAGCACATCCGCCGGAGCGGTGGGCAGGTCGCCGTTGAGCATTCCCTGCTCGCCCAGCACGTAGAACAGCCGGGTCAGGCCGATGGAGATGCCCACGCCGGGCAGCTGCTTGTCGGTGTAGTACGCTGCCAGGTTGTCATACCGGCCGCCGGAGCAGACGGAGCCGATCTCCGGGTGGTCCAGCAGCGCCGTCTCGTACACGGTGCCGGTGTAGTAATCCAGGCCCCGGGCAATGGTCAGGTCCACGGCAAAGTTCTCCTCCGGCACGCCGAAGGCGGACAGGTATTTCACCACGGTTTTCAGCTGGTCCAGGCCCTCGTCAAACGTCTCGTTCCGGCCGGCGTAGCCCTCCAGGGCGGAGAGTACCTGATCGTTGCTGCCGGTGATGGCGATGAATTTCAGGATCTCATCGGCGCTTTCGGCGGACACGCCCACCTCGTCGATCAGCAGGGTACGGACCTTCTCTGCGCCGATCTTGTCCAGCTTGTCCACGGTACGCATGATGTCGCCGGCCTTGTCGGTCAGGCCCAGCATGGCATAAAAGCCGTTGAGGATCTTGCGGTTGTTCACCCGGATGCAGAAGCGCCTGAGCCCCAGCTCACTGAACGCACGGTAGATGATGGCGGGCATCTCGGCCTCGTTGGTGATGTCCAGCTTGCCGTCGCCGATCACGTCGATATCCGCCTGATAGAACTCACGGAAGCGGCCGCGCTGGGCGCGCTCGCCCCGGTAGACCTTGCCGATCTGGTAGCGGCGGAAGGGGAAGGACAGGTCGTTGTAGTGCAGGGCCACATACTTGGCCAGCGGCACCGTCAGGTCAAACCGCAGGGCCAGGTCGGCGTCGCCCTTGTTGAAGCGGTAGATCTGCTTCTCCGTTTCGCCGCCGCCCTTGGCCAGCAGCACCTCCGCCGCCTCGATCACCGGGGTGTCCAGCGGGGTGAAGCCGTACAGGGAATAGGTGCGGCGCAGGATGTCCATCATGCGCTCCATCTGCTGCTGCGGCTTGGGCAGCAGCTCCATAAAGCCGGACAGGGTCCGGGGGGTCATCTCAGCCATTTTCCGTCTCTCCTTTATCTTCGGTGGTTTCGTTTTGTTCGCCTGTCTCCGGCAGCTCCTCCGCACCGGGCGTTAGCGTGTGGGCGGCGGCCTCGCGGGAGGCCTCGGCCTCCGCCTCATGCTTCAGCTCCCAGGCGACCTCGCGGTAGATGTCATCCAGGGCCCGGCCCTTCTTCACGCCGATGCGCTGGCCGATGACACCGCCGACTATGGCCAGCGCCAGGCCCGCATACCACAGACCCGGTACAATGACAGGCAGCAGCAGGCCCGCCAGCGCACCGAACCAGACGCCCAGCTCCTCGCAGTGGCCCCGGACGGCGTGGTAGGCACCTTTTTTCTCCCGGAGGTGCGTCATTCGCTTCAGCTGCGCCAGGCACATACCGACCCGCAGCAGCGCCAGCGCCGTCAGCGGGATGAAGATGTCCCGCACGTGGTTGTTGATGAAGTCCAAAACAGCCTGCATAGCGTTCTCCTTTGTGTTTGTGTCGGCGGCGCGGACGAAAAAACGCTCCCGTCCCTGCATTGGGACGAGAGCGTAAAACACTTCGTGGTGCCACCCAAATTCGGCCTTGCGGCCCTTTTTGCTCCTGTTACGGGGAGCGCGCCGTGGATGTTTCCATCCCCGCTAACTCGCTGTCTTCACCTGTGCCTTGCCGCGGTGCGCTTTCAGCCGATGGCGCACCTCTCTTGCAGCGGCGGTGTACAGGCTACTCCTGCGAGGTCTGCACGGTTATCCCTTATTGTATGCGATTTGCCGATGGTTGTCAAGCCGTAAAGGGCTTGTTCTTGGGGTTGACGATGTCACGCCAGTCCAGGTCGCCCCGGTCCAGACCCAGCACCAGCATCTCGGCGGTGGCCAGGTTGCTGGCAAAGGGCACGTTGTTCTGGTCGCACAGGCGGGAAATATACGTGATGTCCGCGTCCGGCGTTTTCTGGTTGGGGTCACCGAAGCACAGCACCATATCGATCTCGTTATAGGCGATGCGGGCGGCGATCTGCTGTCCGCCGCCGTGGGCGAAGGACAGGAAGCGGTGTATGGTCAGCCCGGTAGCGTCGGCGATCTGCTGGCCGGTGCGGGCGGTGGCGCAGAGGGTGTGCTTGGCCAGGATGCCGCAGTAGGCGGTGCAGAACTGGACCATCAGCTCTTTCCGGTTGTCGTGTGCCATCAATGCAATATTCATGGAGGGCTCCTTTCCTTATATCTTCATCAGCGGGGTTTTCTGCCCCATGATGCGTTTCGCAATGTTTTCATAGGCCCGGGCGGCGTAGTAGTTCTGCTCCCGCAGCACCAGTCCGCGGTTCAGGCAGTAGGGGACGTCCGGGTCCTCCGGTATCACGCCCAGCAGCGGCAGGCCCGCCGCGTCGATGGCGTCGTCGATGGTGGTGTGCAGCTGACGCAGCACCTTTTTGGACACGCGCCCCACCACCAGATGCACCGTCCCGCTGGGAAAGGCGGACAGCTCTGCGGCGGTGCGCTGGGCGTCCCGCATGGCGGACACGTCCGTGGTGGTGATGACGATCACCTGGTCGGCCATGCACGCTGCCATCTGGAAGCCCTGGCCCAGTCCGGCGGGCGCATCGATCAGGCACCAGTCGTAGCTTTCCCGTATCTCACGCGCCAGCGCCTGCAGCTTCGGCACCGACAGGGACAGCGGGCGGTCGGCCATGGGTGCGGTCAGCAGGGAGAGGGAGGGGTATCGCTCATGGGGCACCGCCGCCTCATGCAGGGTGCAGCGGCCCTCCAGCACGTCGGAGAAGTCCATCAGCGCCCGGTCGCTGAGCCCCAGCGCCAGATCCAGGTTCCGCAGGGTGATGTCACAGTCCAGGCACAGCACCCGCTGCCCCATGTGGGCCAGCGCCAGTGCCACGTTGGCGGTGAAGGTGGTCTTGCCGGTGCCGCCCTTACCGGACGCCACGGCGATGATCTTGCCCATGGACTTCCTCCTTTCGTGGGCCGCCTATACCAGCGGCGCTTTTTTGATCCGGGCAAAGGCCCGGGGAAATTGCTTCGGTGTGTGCTGTGTTTTTTCGATGGATACGATGCGGTGCACCACGTCCGTCTCCGGCACGGTGTAGTCCGTGACGCCGGAGAGCTGTCCGCCCAGCTGGGCGATGGCGCTGTGGGCCTGACGTATCTCCTCGTCGGTGGAGACGGATTTCATGGCGGCGAACTGTCCGCCTACCTTTACCAGCGGCAGCGTCAGCTCACACAGTACGTTCAGCTGAGCCACGGCACGGGAGGCCGCCAGATCGAACTGCTCCCGGTGCTGCGCGGCGAATTCCTCCGCCCGGGCGTGAACGCAGGTCACATTTTTCAACTCCAGGTCTGTCTGGACCTCCTTCAGGAAGTCCACCCGTTTGCCCAGACTGTCCAGCAGCGTGAAGCGGGCGTCCGGCGTCAAGATCGCCAGCACCATGCCGGGAAAGCCTGCGCCGGTGCCTACGTCGATGACGCGCTTGCCGGACAGGTCCAGCTGCGCCGCCAGCGCCGCGCAGTCCAGCAGGTGCAGGGTGGCAACGTCCCGGGGTGCGGTGATGGCCGTGAGGTTCATGACCTTGTTTTTTTCCAGCAGCAGTTCGGCATAGCGCTCCAGCTGCGGCGCGGCGGCGGTATCCAGCCCAAGCGCCGTCAGCCCGGCGGTCAGGATATCCCTCATTTCTGCTGCTCTTTCAGCAGGTCGCGGATCTCGGTCAGCAGCTCCTCGCTGGTGGGAGCCGGTTCTTCCTCCTCCTGCGGCTCCTCGTCCTTTTTGCCCAGCTTGTGCAGCTGGTTGATGGTCTTGACCATCAGGAAGATGACGAAGGCCACCAGAACAAAGTCAATGACCGTGCTCAGAAACGTGCCGATGCCCAGGGTAACGGCCTCGGTGACCACCTGGCCTGCCTCGTCCAGCACCTCCGGCTTCAGCACGATATTCAGCTGTCCCAGATCCACGCCGCCGATGAGCAGGCCGATCAGGGGCATGAACACATCGTTCACCAGAGAGGTGGTGATCTTACCGAACGCGGTACCGATGATCACGCCGACGGCCATGTCCATTACGTTGCCGCGCATGGCGAATTCCTTGAATTCCGCAAAAAACTTCTTCATGTGTAAAAGCTCCTATACTAAAAGTATAATTACGGATAACTATTACTATACGCTATCAGTGCAGCGGTACCAGGCGCTCCTTGCCGCCCATATAGGGCTGCAGCGCCTTGGGTACCAGCACGGAGCCGTCCGCCTGCAGGTTGTTCTCCAGCAGGGCGATGAGCATACGGGGCGGGGCCACCACGGTGTTGTTCAGGGTGTGGGGCAGGTACAGTTTGCCGTCCTCGCCGCGGACGCGGATCTTCAGGCGGCGGGCCTGGGCGTCGCCCAGGTTGGAGCAGGAGCACACCTCGAAGTACTTTTGCTGCCGGGGGGACCAGGCCTCGATGTCGCAGGACTTGCACTTCAGGTCCGCCAGGTCGCCGGAGCAGCACTCCAGCTGCCGCACAGGGATATCCAGGCTGCGGAACAGCTCCACGGAGTAGCGCCACATCTTCTCGTACCAGGCCTTGGAGTCCTCGGGCTTGCAGACCACGATCATCTCCTGCTTTTCAAACTGGTGGATGCGGTACACGCCGCGCTCCTCGATGCCGTGGGCGCCCTTCTCTTTGCGGAAGCAGGGGGAGTAGGAGGTCAGCGTCTGGGGCAGCTTGTCCTCCGGCAGGATCTGATCGATGAACTTGCCGATCATGGAGTGCTCGCTGGTGCCGATCAGGTACAGGTCCTCGCCCTCGATCTTGTACATCATGGCGTCCATATCCGTCTGGCTCATCACGCCCTCCACCACGTTGCCGTGGATCATAAACGGCGGAATGCAGTAGGTGAAGCCCTTGTCGATCATAAAGTCACGGCCATAGGCGGTGACGGCGGAGTGCAGCCGCGCGATGTCGCCCATCAGGTAATAGAAGCCGTTGCCGGATACACGGGCGGCAGCGTCCATATCCACGCCGTCAAAGCGTTCCATGATCTCCGTGTGGTAGGGGATGGGGAAGTCCGGGGTCTTGGGCTCGCCGAAGCGCTCCACCTCTACGTTGCAGCTGTCGTCCGGACCGATGGGCACGGACTTGTCGATCATCTGGGGGATGACCAGCAGCAGCTTGTTCATAGCCGCCTCGGCGTTGGCCTTCTTCTCCTCCAGCCGAGCCATGTGCTCGGCGTTGGCCTTTACGGCGGCGTTGTTGGCATCGATCTCCGCCTGAAGGGCGGCCTTCTCCGCCTCGTCGGCGCACTTTTTCAGCCTGCCGAACAGGGGGCCGTTGGCCTTGGATAGTTTGTTGCGCTCGGCCTTCAGGGCCTCGCCCTCGTTGATGGCCTCGCGGCGCTCGCTGTCCAGGGCGATGACCTCGTCCACCAGGGGCAGCTTGGCGTTCTGGAACTTCTTGCGGATATTCTCCTTTACCAGGTCCGGGTTCTCCCGGATAAACTTGATGTCAAGCATATTCTATACCTCTATTCGATGATGTTTCACGTGAAACGCTTATCGCTTTCCCAGCTTCTCCAGGGCCTCCAGCAGGGCGTTCAGGTCCTCGGTGCCGTAGTATTCCAGCTCGATGCGCCCCTTCTTTTTGCCGTTGACGATGCGGCAGGGGCGCCCCAGCTTCTCGCCCAGCTCACGGGCGGCCTCTTCAACATAATTGACGGAAAGCGCGTCCTTTTGGGGCTTTTCTTTTTTCTCGGCGGTGAGTTTTTTCACCAGCAGTTCCGTCTGGCGGACAGAGAGGGCGTCCTTGACCACCGTCTCCGCGGCGGCTTGCTGCTGCTTGCTGCCCAGCGTTAGCAGGGCGCGGGCGTGTCCGGCGGACAGCCGTCCGTCCTCTACCATGGCCCGCACCGGATCGGTCAGCCCCAGCAGGCGCAGGGCGTTGGCCACGGTGGGGCGGGACTTTCCCACCCGCTGGGCGCACTCGTCCTGGGTCATGCCGTACTGCTCCGTCAGCACCCGGTAGCCCTCGGCCTCCTCAATGGGGTTCAGATCCTCTCGCTGGAGGTTTTCGATCATGGCCAGCTCCATGGCCTTGCGGTCGTCGGCCTCGATGACCACCACGGGTACCTGTGTCAGCCCGGCCATCCGCGCCGCCCGCCACCGCCGTTCACCGGCGATGATCTGATAGTAGCCGGATTGCAGCTTCCGCACGGTCAGCGGCTGGATGATGCCGTGTATCCGGATGGAGTCCGCCAGGTCACTGAGGGCCTCCGGCTCAAAGCTCTTTCTGGGCTGGGTGGAGCAGCTCTCCACCTGGCTGATGGGCAGCAGCAGGGAGGAGGCGCGCTCGTCCTTGGCGGCGATGACGTCATCGCCCAGCAGTGCGCTCAGTCCCTTGCCCAGACCTTTTGTGTTCGCCATACCGCGTCTCCTTTCAGCAGTTGTTCTTCCGCAAAAATTCCGCCGCCAGCGCCGTGTATGCGTCCGCGCCCCGGCAGGTCTTGTCATAGGCGGTGATGGGCTTGCCGTGGCTGGGCGCCTCGCTGAGCCGCACGTTCCGCGGGATCACGGCGCTGTACACCTTCCCGGCAAAAAACCGCTTCAGCTCCTGGGCCACCTGAATGGACAGGTTGGTGCGGCCATCGAACATGGTCAGCAGCACGCCCTCGATATCCAGCCCGGGGTTCATGCTGCGCCGCACGATACGCACGGTGTTCATCAGGTCGCTGAGTCCCTCCAGCGCGTAGTACTCGCCCTGCACCGGCACCAGCAGACTGTTGGCGGCACACAGCGCGTTCAGCGTCAGCAGCTCCAGCGAGGGCGGACAGTCGATGAAGATGAAATCATAGCTGTCCGCCACCTGCCGCAGCGCGGCCTTCAGCAGGAACTGCCGGTCATCCATGCTGATCATCTCCACGCCGGCGCCGGCCAGCGCCTTGCTGCTTGGCAGCACGTCGCCATAGGGCGTGGTCACGATCAGCTGGGCCGTCTCTGCACCGTTGATGAGCGCATCGTAGACGCCGTTGCTGGTGGTCTTGTCCACGCCCATGCCGCTGGTAGCGTTGGCCTGGGGGTCAAAATCGCACAGCAGCACCCGCTTGCCAGCGGCTTTTACGGCAGCGGCCAGGTTCACGCAGGTGGTGGTCTTGCCCACGCCGCCCTTCTGATTTACGATCGCAATGATTTTCGCCACAGCAAATTCCTCTTTCTGTCTGAGTTCATTATGATAGTATATACCACCTGCATGGAGGGTTTCAAGAGGGAAAATGCAAATTTTCGCCTTTTTGTTTCACGTGAAACATAAAGGGACAAAAGCAGGGCGGCTGTTTCACGTGAAACAACCGCCCCGTTCCTTATACCAGTATCACGCCGTTCAGCGGCGGCAATGTCAGGTGCGCTTTCCCGTTGATGACCAGAAATCGCTGTCCGGTCACCGCGTCCTGCGCGGTGGGCGCGTCCCAGGCCAGCGTCAGGTCTGCCGGCGCGTCCCCGGCGTTCAGCGCCGTTACCGTGCGCTCGCCTCCGCGCTCACGCTCGATGGCCAGAGCGCCGCCTCGGGCCAGCAGATAGCGCAGGGCGCCCGAGCGCAGGCTCTCCCGCGTTCGCCGCAGCTGTCCCAGAGTGCGGAAGAAGTCCGTCAGCGCCGCATCCTCGCTGCCCCAGGGGAAGGCGCCCCGGTTCAGGGGATCCTCGAAGCCCTGCACGCCGGCCTCATCGCCGTAGAAGAGAGTGGGAGAGCCGGGGAAGCTGTAGAGCAGCATTCCCGCCAGACGGAGCTTTGCCAGGCCCCGGGCCAGCTCAGTGGGGGAGAGGCGGTACGCCGCACGCTCCGCCTTGGTTTTCGGTGTGCCCTCCGCGCCCAGCAGCGTCAGAATGCGCGCTGTGTCGTGGGTGCCCAGGAAGTTCATGGCGCCATAGAAGGCGAAGGGCGGGTAGTTCTCACGAATTGTCTCCATGCTGTCGCGGAAGACCGCGGCGTCGCCGCCGGCCAGCCAGTTCAGCAGGGCCGTGCGGAAGGGGTAGTTCATCAGGCCGTGGACCTGGCGGCCCAGCAGGTATCTGCGCCGTTGGGAGTAGGCGATCTTGTTGCTGCCGTCCTCCCAGACCTCACCCAGCAGGTAAGCCCCGGGCTTTTCCGCGTCGATGGCCGAGCGGATGCCCTCGATAAAGTCGCCGGGCAGCTCGTCGGCCACATCCAGCCGCCAGCCGTCCGCGCCGCAGCGCAGCCAATGCCGGACCACGCTGTCCTGATCGCCGAAGATGAAGTCACGGTAAGCCGGCTGCGCCTCATTGACGGCGGGCAGAGTCTTCACGCCCCACCAGGCGTCGTAGTCCGACGGCCACGGGTGGAAGCTGTACCAGTTGTAATACTCTGAATTCTGGCTCTGGGCCGCCCCCGGCTCCGGATAGTAGCCCTCGGCGTTGAAGTACCGGCTGTTGCTGCCGGTATGGTTGAACACGCCGTCCAGTATCACACGCATCCCACGCTGATGGGCGGCGGTGCACAGGACGCGGAAGTCAGCCTCTGTGCCCAGCAGCGGGTCGATGGCCCGATAGTCGCCGGTGTCGTAGCGGTGGTTGCTGGCGGCCTCAAAGATGGGGTTCAGATACAGTGTCGTTACACCCAGGCCCGCCAGATAGTCCAGCTTCTCCGTGATGCCCTGTAGCGAGCCGCCAAAGAAGTCGCGGTTGGTGATCTGCCCGTGCTCGTCCGGAAAGAACACCGGCTGCTCGTTCCAGCCGCGGTGCAGCCACCGGTGCCCGGGCATATGGCTCACGTCCGGCATGGATACACGGCGGAACCGATCCGGGAAGATCTGGTACGTCACGCCGCGCCCGAACCAGTCCGGGGCGGGGGAGGGCTCGTATACCGTCAGCTGCCAGCGTGCCGCCTTCTCCGGCGCGTCCTGTACGCCATTTTTGCCGTACCACACGCAGCGCCCGTCCACGTCCGTCAGGCGGAAGCAGTACCAGCACAGCTCACCGCCAGCCGGCGCGGTGTATGTGCCGGCGAAGCCGCCCTCCGCCGGCGGCAGGGCGCACGTGTCCTCCGTACCTGCGAACTCCCGGAGCACCAGCAGCTCGCAGCCGTAGTAGGTGTCGTCCGCCAGCGCAAAGCGCACTTCGGCGCCGCAGGGGACGGCGCCGAAGGGGTCTTTATAATGTTTGTCTCTCGAATTGAAATAGGGTCCCATGTGTGCCTCTTGTCTCTATAACAGATTTACCGCATCAGCGCGTCCTCGCCGGCGGCGGTGGCGCCGGTGCCATCCCGGGTGAACCAGGCGTTGATGATGTCCACGGCCGCATTGGCCAGCAGACTGCCGCTGCCGCCCTTCTCCACCACGATGGCGATGGCGATCTCCGGATCGTCATAGGGGGCGTAGGCCACAAAGGTGCCGTTGGCGATATCCGTACCCACCTGGGCCGAGCCGGTCTTGGCGCCGGCCTCCACCACACAGCGGGAAAAGGCGCTCCGCAGGGAGTCATAGGTCAGGTCGTGCATACCCTTGGTCACCGCCGCCATGGTGCTGTCCGAGATGTTCAGGTCGTTCAGCGGCCCCTTGCCGTATACGCCGATAACTCGTGAATTATCATAAGACTTTACGTTTTTCAGAAGATGCGCCTCATAGTGCTCGCCGCCGGATACCAGCGTGGCCACATAGTTGGCCAGCTGCAGGGGGGTGAACAGGTTGTAGGACTGGCCGATGGCCGCCGTGATGGTCTGGCCGTCGGTCCACTCCCGGTCGTGGGCCTCCGCCCACTCCGGGGAGGCCAGCACGCCGCTGACGTCGCCAATCTCAATGCCCGTGGACTGCCCCAGGCCGAAGGCTGTGGCGTACTCGTCCAGCTTCTTGATGCCTGTCAGCCGGCCCACCTCGTAGTAGAAGTAGTTGCAGGAGTCCACGATGGCCTGACTGACGTTGATGCGCCCGTGGGTGGTGTGGGCCTGCCGCCAGATCCAGCACATGGGCTGCGGGTCCACATAGTAGGTGTAGATACCCTTGTCCTCAATGATCGTACTGGGGGTGATGATGCCCTCCTCCAGCGCCGCCACGGACGTGCACAGCTTGAAGGTGGAGCCGGGGGCGTACACGCCCTGGGTGGCCCGGTTAAACATGGGCAGGCGTTCGTCCTTCACCAGCTCCTCATAGTCCTGGTTGAACGTCTCCAGATCGTAGGTGGGGTAGCTGGCCATGGCCAGTACCTCGCCGGTGCCCACCTGGATGACCGCCGCCGCGCCGCCGCGCTCGTTGCTGTCCTTGTCGATCATGCCCTGAATGGTACTGGCCAGCGTGTCCTCCACCACCTGCTGCAGGTCGATGTCGATGGTCAGCGCCACGGTGCCGCCGGGCTGGGGCTCCCGGGTGTACAGCTCGCCGGTGATCTTGCCGTTCTCGTCGGTGGTGATGAGCCGCTTGCCGTCCTTGCCGTGGAGATATTCCTCAAAGGCCTTCTCCACGCCGTCCTTGCCCACCAGGTCATTCATATTGTAGCCCTTGTCGGCGTAGCCCACATAGCCGGTGCTCTCGTCGCTGCGCCACTCCTCCTGCCATATGGCGCCCACGGTGCCCAGAATGTGCGCCGCCAGCTTGGTGTTGTACACCCGCGCCGCCGCTGTCTTGATGGTCACGCCCCGGTACTTTCCGTCGGTGATGCGGCCCAGCAGCTCCGTGGATACATCCTCGGCAAAGGTGTAGCTGCTGCGCCCGTCCAGTTCATACCGCACGCCCACGATCAGACGCGCCTGCGCGTCGGTATAGCTGTCATCGACCTTGTAGAGCTTCCGCATGGCGGCCAGCACTTCCGCGCTGCCGCCGTCCGTGGGCAGCTTGTTGTCGGCCAGATACTCCCGGAAGCTCTCGGTCAGGCTTTTGCTGGTCAGCTGGGGAGAGGACCCTGTGGTCATGGGCAGGGTGTCGTTCCATGTGACGCCCTGCTCCTGACACAGCTGTATCAGCTGCCAGATGGCGTCGTTCAGCGCGGCCTCGTCCTTGCCGAAGCTGCTCTTGTCTACCACCAGCGTATAGGCCAGCCGGTTGCTCACCAGCACCTTGCCATTCCGGTCGGTGATGATGCCCCGGGAGGCGGTCACCGTTTCGCTGGCGGTGTTGCTGGTGATGGATCTGGCCCGATTTTCGCTGCCGTGTACCACCTGTGCGTCATACAGCACCGCAAAAAACAGCACCAGAAACGCACAGAAAAACCCCAGCAGCACATATACCCGCCGCCGGGAGGGGTGAGGATTTTTCATCATAGCTTGGTTCTCCTATGGTCATTCGCTCAGTGTCCGTCGCTGTGCCCACCGGAACAGCGGGTGCGCTGCCGCCGCGAAGGGCAGCGATACCAAAAGCTCCCTGCCCAGCAGCAGGCCCGCCGCGGTCAGCCCCGCGCCGCTGTGTCCCGCCAGCACCGCCATGTGCAGCAGTCCGCAGAGCAGCATACATACGCCTGTTACCACCAGCGAGCACACCATGCCCGCCATGATGACCTGCCCGCTCAGCAGCCACGCTGCCGCCGCGCCAAGCAGGAACGCCAGCGCGTAAAAGCACGGCAGGCCCGCCACCGGCGAGAGAAGGTCGCACGCCAGCCCGAAAAATACCGCGTACAGCAGCGCCTGCTCGTTGCGCTCCAGCGTGGCCGGTATCACCGCGATGGCCGGCAGCAGGAACGGGTGCACGCCCCATACCCGCACGTATACCAGCACCAGCCCCTGCAGCAGTGCCAGCGCCAGCGCGCACAGACAGTACAATATCCACTTCAGCAGTATCGCCCGCCGTGTCATAGCCGTCCTCCGTCATTGGATCACGTCAAAATCCGTGATAATAAACATCTCCTGTATCGCCGCCACATCGCACTTGGGCGAGAGCACCGCGTACCGCGCCAGCCCGCCGTCATCCGTCTGCACGGACTCCACCGTGCCGATGACCAGCCCGGCGGGATAGTAGCCGCCCAGCCCGGACGTGACGATCACATCGCCCTTGATCAGGTTCGCGCTGTCGCTGAGGTATTGCAGCCGCAGCCTGCCCTCGGCCATCAGGGCCAGGTCGCCGCCAGCCACCGCCGTCTCGCCGGTGCGGAATACCCGCGCGCCGAACTGGGAGTCCGTGTCCAACACCGTGGACAGCCGGCACCAGTTCAGGCCTACATCCGTGACCACACCCACCAGGTTCCCGGCGCTGTCCACCGCGCAGTCGCCTATGGCCACGCCGTGCTGACTGCCCCGGTCCAGCACCAGTGTGCTGGCCCAGTTGGACACGTCGCGCTGGGTGACGCGGGCCGCCTCGAACACCAGGTCGCTGCGCTGCTGCCGCAGGCCCAGCAGCTGGCGCAGCTCTTTATTCTCGGTCGCCGCCGGCTCCATCTGCCGCAGCTGCTCCTCCAGCTCCGCGATCTGCTGCCGCAGCTCGTCGTTCTCCTGCTGCAGGGTCTCCACGTCCTCAAACCGCTGGCTAATGCCGCCGACCCAGCCCGCCACGGCGGAACCCGCCGCCCGGAAGGGCGAGGCGATCACGCCCAGGGCGTTGTGCAGCAGCCCCGTTCCGGAGCTCAGGGCCGACACCACGCACAGCACCACCGCGATGGTGGCCGCCGCGGCCAGCAGCCATATTCCCGTTTTCGTAAAAAATCGCTTCATGTGTCGTTTGTTCCTCTCTGAAGTCTCCCCCGGCAGGGGAGGCGGCAGCGCACCCTCTCAGAGGGAGCGAAAGGGGCATTATCCCAGCAGCTGTATCCCGAATTCGCCCAGCATCTCCGCCAGCAGCACCACCGGCAGCCCCATCACGTTGAAAAAGTCGCCGTCGATGCGCTCCACCAGCAGCGCGCCCTGTCCCTGTACGCCGTAGGCCCCGGCCTTGTCCATGGGCTCGCCCCCGGCGATGTAGGCCTTCAGCTCCCGCTGTGTGGCCGGACGGAAATACACGTCCGTGTGCTGGGCGCGGGTCAGGGCTTTCTCTCCCTGCCGCACCGTCACACCGGTACAGACGGTGTGGCGCCGGCCCTGCAGGGCCGTCAGCATTTGCAGGGCCTCCGCCTCGTCGGCGGGCTTGCCCAGCTTCTTGTCGTCCAGAAACACCATCGTATCCGCCGTGATGACGATCTCGTCCGCATCGGACGCCACCGCCTGGGATTTCTCCCGGGAGATGTAGCACACCGTCTCCTCCGGCGTCAGCCCGGCGGGGAAGTATTCCTCCACCTCCGGCACCCGGACGGTAAAGTCGGTGATGCCCATCCGACGCAAAAGCTCCTGCCGCCGGGGGGACCCGGAGGCCAGCACGATCTTTGCCATATACGTCACCTGCCTGTGGAGCCGAAGCCGCCGGCGCCCCGGTCCGTGTCGTCCAGGTCCTCCGCCACCGTCACCGTGGGCTGCACCACCGGCACCACCATCAGCTGGGCGATCCGGTCCCCGGGCTGCACCGTGTACGGTTCGCTTCCCAGGTTTACCAGCCCCACGCCGATCTCGCCCCGGTAGTCGCTGTCGATGACGCCCACGCCGTTGGAAAGGCACACGCCCTTCTTGATGCCCAGCCCGCTGCGGGCGAACACCAGCGCCGCGTAGTCCGCCGACGGCAGGGCGATGGCGATGCCCGTGGACACCAGCCGCCGTTCCCCGGCTGCCAGCGTCACCGCCTCGTCGATGCAGGCACACAGGTCCATGCAGGCCGCGCCGGCGGTGGCAAAGCGGGGGAGGGGTATCTCCGTCCCGATCTTGGGGGACAGGGCTTTGATCTTCAGCTCCATAGTAACACCTTTTTCTCCTGAAATTGAATACGGTTTGTAAATTATAACGAGTGTTATACCATTTGTTTTACTCTACGCCCCGGTAGAACAGCCCGCGTGTGCTGTTGTCGTCGGCGGTGACGGTCCCGGCCCTGTGGGCGCGGAGAAGCGCCGCGCACTCCGCCGCCGTCTCTGTGGTAAACCGCAGGCGTCCGTACCGCAGGCCGCACCGGAACACCTCCGGCTTGTCCGCCAGCACCAGCGTCTTTCCGTTCTCGATCTCGCACCGGCACCCGTAGGCGCACAGCACCGGGAACTGCTCGCCCCGCCGGTCGGTCAGTACGCTGCCCGCCCCATGGGCGCAGCCCACGCTGTTCTTCGTCACGCAGTTTTCGGTGATCATCAGCGGCAGGCGGCCATAGACAAGGGCCTCGCAGTCCGCATATTTTCCCAGGTCCCGCACCTGCTGCCACCGCAGCTCAAAGCTGGCCGTCACGGACGACAGCCCCTGCTCCTGCCAGAAGCGCACCGCCCGGCTGTTGTACACGTTCAGGCCGAAGTCGCCGCGGAGCGTTTTGCCCAGTCCCTTCACGATGGCCAGATGGCCCAGGTTGCCGATGGCCGCGGAGGCGACCTCCGGGTGCCGCTGCAGAATATCCCGGAACACCGGTTCGTCCGCCGTGCGGAATATCCGGGGCAGCACCGCGCAGAACTCCGCCTGCCCGATATAGGGCATCAGGTCCATCTTATCCAGCAGCTCCGCCGGGATATACACGATGGCGGGGCGTTCCGCCAGCAGCTCGGCCGTCAGCTGATCGGGCCTGCTGATGGACACGGTAAAGTCCAGCTCCGCCGCGCCCGCCGGGGCCTCCGGCAGGGGAGAGGCGGGCAGCTCCCGGCGCTTCGGGATGTCCGTCCGCCGTGCTGCCAGCTCGTCCAGCAGCTCCCGCCGCAGCGCGTTCACCGCGCTGGCGGACACCATCAGCCCCTCGTCCAGCTCTATTTCGATCTGATCCGCCGCGAACACCGTGCCGCCGGTCTTGGTCAGCCGCTGCCGAAGTTCCTCCTCCGTCACGGCGCGGTTTCGCGCCTCCTCCGGCATATCGCCCGTGGCCATGACTATGGTGACGCCGCCCGGGACGGCGCACGCGCCGCTCAGCCGCACCGGTTCGCCCCGGCGTACTGTCAGACGGAGGTTCACAGGTATCTTTCGGTTCTCTTTTCCGTTTTCATAGGTCTCACGGGCCGCGGCGAACAGCGCCTTCGGCTCCGGTACGTTCTCCGGCCGGGTGCCGAACATGGCCTTGCCCTTTTTACCAAGCCAGTAGCCGTCGGTGAAGCCGCTGCGGGAGAAGGCTTGCTTCAGCGCCCGGGACTCCTCCGCCGTGGGCAGCCGCCTTTCGTCCAGCAGGCGGCGGTAGATGCCCGTTACCACGGCCACGTATTCCGGCCGCTTCAGCCGTCCCTCCAGCTTCAGGCAGTCCACGCCCATAGACGCCATATCCCGCAGATAGGCGGACAGGTTGGCGTCCTTCAGGCTCAGGGGATGCGCGTCCCGGCAGGGGCCGTTCACGCCGTAGGGCAGGCGGCAGGGCTGGGCGCAGGCGCCCCGGTTGCCGCTGCGCTGTCCCAGCACGGCGCTCATCTCGCACTGGCCGGAGTAGCACATACACAGCGCCCCGTGGCCGAACACCTCGATCTCCGCGCCGCAGCCGGCGCAGATCTCCCGTACCTCGTCCCGGTCCAGCTCCCGGGCCAGCACCACGCGCTCCATGCCCAACGCCGCGGCCGCATTGGCGCCGCCCAGCGTGAACAGGCTCATCTGCGTGCTGGCGTGAAGAGGCAGGTCCGGCACGATCTCCTTTGCCAGGGTCAGCAGGCCCCAGTCCTGCACCAGCACCGCGTCCACGCCCATGGCGCTGGCCTTCCGCAGCGCCGCGGCCGCCCCGGGCAGCTCCCGGTCGGTCAGCAGGGTGTTCAGGGTCAGGAACACCCGCACGCCCCGCAGATGGCAATACCGCACCGCCGACGCGAATTCCTCATCGGTAAAGTTTTTCGCGCTCCGCCGCGCGTTGAACGCGCCAAAGCCCATATACACCGCGTCCGCGCCATTCTGCACCGCGGCGGTCAGCGCCTCATATCCCCCCGCGGGGGCCAAAAGCTCCATCATCACCGGCGGTTATTCTGGTTCTGTGCGTTCTGCAGCTTCCGGCGCAGCTCAGCGGCCTCGTTCTTGGCGCGGCTGGCCTCGTCCAGATATGTCTTCAACTGCCGGCGCAGATTTTCCGCGCCCTCCTGCGCCTTGGTGAGCTGGTCCGCCAGATTGACCGCCGCCAGCACCGCCGCCGCGTCACGGCTCATGTGGGCGCTGTCCATCAGCTTCTGCATCTCCGCATCCACCATACCGCCGATCTTCTCCATGTAGGCGGCGTCCTCCTCCGCTACGAGGATATACTCCGTGCCGCAGATAGACATCGTTACCCGGTTCGCCATGCCAAAACCCTCCTTAATTCATTTCGTTGGGTATATATACTTATACAAATAGCATTATACCACAAAACCCGCCGGAGAAAAGTCTATTTTGGCGAAAAGCGGAAATTTGTAAAAAGTTGTCCCGCCCCGCTTTACGCCGACCCCTTTTTCGTGTAGAATGGAGAGCACGAATGAGAGGGGAGGTCATCGCCATGGACGGCTATATACTTCGGAACAGGCAGGAGCAGCTGACGCTGCCCGCCGATGCGGCCGACAAGCTGCTGCAAAGCGGGCAGGGCGACGCCGCCCTGCTGTATCTGGCCCTGCGCCGCTTCGGCCGGGGCGTCACGCCGGAGGAGCTGGAAAAGGTCCTGCCCATCAGCCGCCTGCGGATCGACGCGGCGGAGAAGGTTCTTCAGGACCTGGACCTGCTGCCTCGACCGGCCCGCCAGGCACCGCCCGATCCGGCGGACGAACGCCCGGTCTACACCGCCCAGGACATCGCCGGACTGCTGACGGACAACGAGGGCTTCCGCCTGCTGGTGCCACAGACGGAGCAGCAGCTGGGCAAGAAGCTCCGCACCGCCGACTTGCAGATATTGGCCGGTCTTTACGACGATTTGGGTATGCCCGCCGACGTGATCTATCTCCTGGTGTGCCACTGTGTCGAACGGGCCCGCAGCCAGTGGGGCGAGGGCAGACGACCAACCATGCGCCAAGTCGAAAAAGAGGGCTATCGCTGGGCACAGCTTGGCATATTTGACCAGAATTCTGCCGCGGTATACCTGAAAAAATGGGCAGAGCGCAACAGGAAGTACACTTCCTATTTGTCGAATTTACGAATTCTTAACAGGCCGCCGGTGGAGGCCGAACGCCGCTACATCGACCAGTGGATGGACATGGGCTTCCCACCGGAGACGGTGGCCCTGGCCTATGAGCGCACGGTGTTCTACAAGAAGGACCTGAACTGGCGCTATCTTAACGGCATCCTGCGCCGCTGGCACGACGCCGGCTGGCATACGCCCCGCCAGGTAGAGGAGGGCGAGGCGGCCGGCAAGCGGCCCGCTGCCGCCGGTAAGTCCGCCGCCCCCGCCGGGGACAAGGACGCCTGGATGCGCCGCTATATCAAGAGGTGAGAGTATGTCATACGACGGTATCATCATGCAGCGGGCCATTGCCCGCTTCGACCAGGCCCGCCAGCGCCGGGAGGCCGAGCTGGACCAGCGCCGCCGGGAGGTCTTTGCCCGCCAGCCCCGCCTGCGGGACATTGACCGAACCCTCCGCACCACCATGAGCCGCATCGTGGCCGCCGCTGCCAAAAAGGGCGAGGACCCGCTGCCCGCCCTGCGGGTCCTGCGGGATGAAAATCTCTCCCTGCAGCGCGAGCGCGCCACCCTGTTGGAGGACATGGGCTATCCTGCCGACTACCTGGAGGACAAGCCCGCCTGTCCCCTCTGCGGCGACACCGGCTACACCCGGTCCGGCGTCTGCGCCTGCCTGAAGCAGTACTACGCCCGCGAACAGCTGGCGGAGCTCTCCCGGCTCCTGCCGCTGGGCGAGGCCCGGTTCGACACCTTCCGCTTCGACCTGTACGACAGCGCCGTGTGGGACAGCTACGGCGTTTCGCCCCGGGCCAACATGGAGCGCAACTTCGACGTCTGCCGGGACTTTGCCCGCCAGTTCTCCCGGGGCAGCGGCAGCCTGCTGCTCTCCGGCGGCACCGGCCTGGGCAAGACGTTCCTCTCCGCCTGCATCGCCCGGGAGGTCAGCGACGCCGGCTTCTCCGTGGTCTACGACACCGCTATCAGCGTTTTCTCCCGCTATGAGGACGCCAAGTTCCGCCCCGACGAGGTCAGCGATGCCGACGTCCGCCGCTGCGAGAGCTGCGACCTGCTGATCCTGGACGACCTGGGCACCGAGATGACCACCGCCTTTGTCCAGAGCGCCCTCTATCAGATCGTCAACGGCCGTATGCTCTCCGGCAGGTCCACCATCATCAGCACCAACCTGGCCCCGGAGGAGCTGGGCCATCGCTACGGCGCGCCCATCCTCTCCCGTATCGAGGGCGCCTACCAGATCCTGCCCTTCTTCGGCGAGGATATCCGCACAAAGCAGTGACCGCCGCACCCGTCCCGACAGGGGCGGGTGCATTTTTTTATTTCCCGACGGTCTTCGCCCGCTTTCGACAGGCCTCCCGCCGTACAATAGGCAAAAAAAGGAGGCGACCGCCATGAAAAAAGACCAGAAGACCGATTTCCTCTCTGCCCGTGTGCGATACATACCCATCAACGATATCCGTCCCAATCCCCAGCAGCCCCGCCGCCGGTTCGACTCGGAGAGTTTGCAGGAGCTGGCGGCCAGCATCGCCGCCTACGGCATTCTGCAGCCGCTCACCGTCCGGCAGCAGGGCGCTGTCTACGAGCTGGTGGCCGGCGAGCGCCGCTGGCGGGCGGCACGGATCGCCGGGCTGCGGCAGGTGCCCTGTCTGCTGGCCCGGGTGGATGAGGAGGACGCCGCCCTGCTGGCCCTGATTGAGAACCTCCAGCGCCGCGACCTGGACTACATGGAGGAGGCGGCCGCCATCGCCCGCCTGCTCCGCCGCTACGGCCTCAGCCAGCAGCAGGCGGCGGAAAAGCTGGGCCGCAGCCAGTCCGCCGTGGCCAACAAGCTGCGCCTGCTCCGGTTGGAGGAGCCGGTGGCGGACGCCCTGCACCGCTACGGCCTGACCGAGCGCCACGCCCGCGCCCTCCTGCGTCTGGAGGACCCGGAGCAGCGCCTTGCCGCCGTCGAACACATCGGCAAAAACCAGCTGAACGTCGCCGATGCCGAGGCCTACATAGACCGTCTGGTCGCGCAAAACCAGACGACGCAGCCCCGCCGCCGCAGCGCGTATATCATCAAGGACGTCCGGCTGTTCCTCAACAGCGTGGACCGGGGCGTCCGGCTCATGCAGACCGCCGGCGTCGGCGCCAAAGTCTCCCGCCGGGACACGGAGGACGCTATCTGCCTCACCGTCACCATTCCCCGCGCAAAGCCGCAGAAAGATGTGTCGTAACGCTTTTGTAACCCATTCCTTGACAAACCGTGATACAATGCAGTAACGGCACGGCATTTTGCCGGTATTGCCCAAACCTGATGATACAAAGGAGGGGACACCATGAGCGACGAGTTGAATATGTCCTCTGTTACCGCCGATCCCGCGCCGGAGACGGCCGGCAAGCGCGCGGCCCCGGAAGAAAAGCCTCCCAAGACCCCCGGCAAAAGAGCCGGACTGATCATCGGCATCGCCGCGGCGGTGCTGGTGCTGGCCTACGCGGGCTGCTGTGTGGCCGCCAACGCGCTGTATTCCCACACGGCGTTTCCCAACACCTCCGTGCTGGGCATGGATATGTCCGGCCTGTCGGCGCAGGAGGCCGAGCAGCGCTGGACGGAGCAGGGGAGCGCCCTGCTGGACGGCATGACCATCCGCCTGACCCGTGACGGGCAGGAGATCGGCAGCACCACCCTTTCCGACCTGGGCGTCACCGTTCTGCCCGTCTATGTCTCCAAGGCTGCCGGCTGCGACGTGCAGGACCGGGGCTGGGGCAGCGATGTGACCGCGTTCCTCCGCGGCGGCTGGCGCTTTATCGAGAGCTGGTTCAGGGCCGTGGATGTCACGCCCCAGCTGGACGTGGACGAGGCGAAGCTTACCGCCGCCTGTGAACAGCTGTCCGACACCGTGGGCTGCACCGTAACGGACGGCGGCTACCGGCTGGCGGAGGGTGAGGGCCTGTACATCACCAAGCCGCAGGACGGCGAGAAGCTGGACGCGGCGGCGCTGCGCGCCGAGTTGGTGCAGCGCTTCGAGAGCCGCGACCTGTCCGCGGCAGCCCGGTCCGTGGAATGTGTGTTCGCGGCCCGCACCGCCGCGCCCATGGACGTGCAGGCACTCCACGACGAGATCGCCGGCACCATGGCCGCCGCCATCTGCGACAAATCCACCGGCAAGCCCACCCAGTCCCGCGTGGGCGTACAGTTCGATGTGGAGACGGTGCAAAAGCAGCTGGACGCCGCCCAGCCGGGCGAGGAATTCCTGGCTGACGCCCAGGTGCAGTTCCCGCCCGCCGCCACCGAGGAGTTGGAGCAGGCCATGTTCCGGGATGTGATCGGCACCTGCACCACCACCTGCGCCGGCCCCTGGGGCCGCCGCCAGAACATCAAGCTGGCCTCCGCCGCCATCAACGGCCGTATCTATAACCCCGGCGAGGAGTTCTGGTACAACGCCACCGTGGGCCAGCGCACCGAGGCCCGGGGCTTCCAGCCCGCCGCCGCCTACTCCGGCGGCAAGACCGTTACCTCCATCGGCGGCGGTATCTGCCAGGTATCCTCCACGCTGTACTATTCCGCCCTCATGGCGGACCTGCAGATCGTCCTGCGCTACGCCCATATGTTCGACCCCGGCTATATGCCCGTCACGGGCTGTGATGCCACGGTCAGCTGGGGCGGCCCGGACTTTGCCTTCCGCAACAGCACCAACTACCCCATCAAGATCACCACCAGCTACAACGACGAGACGAACCAGCTGACCATCACCCTGCTGGGCACCAAGACCGACGACCACTATGTGGAGATGACCAACCAGTTCCTCTCCTACTCCGAGCGCAAGACGGTCTATCAGGAGTCCGAGCGCATCGCCCCCGGCACCACCGAGGTGGAGCAGTACGGCCACAACGGCTACGCCGTCCAGACCTACCGCAACGTCTACGCCGGCGACGGTACGCTCCTCCGCAGCACCAAGGAGGCGTACAGCGACTATGACCGGGCCGACAAGATCATCCTGGTCGCCCCCGGCGAGCTGCCGCAGTAAATAAAGAAACAGCCCCCTGCCGGGGGCTGTTTTCTGCTTTCGCTGTGTCTTCGCCGGGAGCAGACAGAGAAAAAGACCGGCGAAAGCCGGTCTTTTCTTTCTGCGTATCATTCTCTCCGCAGGGCTTCAATGGGGTTCAGCTTCGATGCCTTCATGGCCGGCACCAGGCCGAACACCACGCCGATGACCATGGAGAAGGCCACCGCGATGATGCACGCCGGTACGCTGATGGCCACCGGTGTCCCCATGATGTGGGACATCATCTCCGCCAGGCCGATGCCCGTAGCCACGCCCAGTATGCCGCCCATGCTGGTCAGCACCGCCGCCTCCGTCAGGAATTGCCAGAGGATGCGGCTCTGCTGCGCGCCGATGGCGATCTTCAATCCGATCTCGCGGGTGCGCTCGGTGACGGACACCAGCATGATGTTCATCACGCCGATGCCGCCCACTACCAGCGAGATAGCCGCGATCCAGATCAACTGCTTGTTGGTGCTCTCCGACAGGCTCTGCAGATCGCTGGCCTGCTGCAGAAGGTCCTTGGACTCGTACTTGTACTTCGTGGTCCGGATGGCGTTCTCATTCAGGTACTTGGCCACATTGTCACCGGCGGCGGTCATGTCGTTGGTGCTGGTGGCACGGACGGCGGCGTACTGCGGCTCGTCGTACCGATAGGGCACCGACCAGCACACGTCCGGGATGAAAATGGTCCCCGCCGTACTGCCCGCGTACATCTGATAATCCTTAAAGCTGTTGATCACCGGTCCGCTGCTGGACCGGGAGGACACCACACCCACCACGGTGAACGGCATCCCGTTGATCTCGATGGTGCCGCCGATGGGGTTCTCGCCCTGAAACAGCGACTTTGCCGACTTCGCGTCGATCAGCGCCACATTCCGCCGGTTCTCATAGTCCGCCGCCGTGAAGGAGCGTCCGTAGTTCACCGCGTAGTCCACGGCCGTCAGATAGTGGTCGTCCACGCCGTACAGCGACCCGCTGAACGCCGTATTGCCCACGTATACGTTGTCGCACCAATCCCGGGAGTAGTACATACTCACCAGCGACACGCTGCCCAGCTTCTCCATCTCATCCCGCATCTCCCGGGTCACTGGGTCGATACCCTCCGGCAGCGCCGAGTAGTTCAGGTCGAAATAGTTTTGGCTGTCCGTGGCGCCGATGGTCACCCGCACCACGTTGTTGCCCGCGCCGATCAGGTTCTGCTTGATCTGCTCGTTGGTGCCCTGAATGGTGGACACGATGGTGATGATCGCGGCGATACCGATAATAATGCCCAGCATGGTCAGAAACGACCGCAGCTTGTGGCTCCACACGCCCTGAAAGGCGAGATTTATATTTTCCAACATATGGTTATCCCGCCTCCTTTATATGCCGTAGTTGTACAGCTGGTCGGTCGTGGCCTCCTGGGTGTGGGCACCCTCCACCACGTCGCGTCCATAGGGGAACGCCACATAGTCGTCGATGGTCAGCCCGCCCCGTATCTGGGTGTAGCTGCCCCACAGATCCCGGCCGGTCTGCACCCACCGCTGCTCCAGTCTGCCGTCCTCGCCCCGGGCCATCACATAGCTCTTGCCGTTGTCGGTCCGGATGAACATGCTCTGCAAATACAGTGAGCTGCCGCTTTCTTCCGCGCTGGTGTCCTTCTGGTACTGTATATCCACATAGTCATTGGGCTGCAAATTCGCGTCCTCGGTGACAAACACCTTGAAGGGGTAGTAGGACACGTTCCTGTTGCCGTCGCCCCAGTTGTTGCTGTTGCTGGTGGGATAGTCGTCGATGGACACGATGGTGCCCTCGCAGGCCGCTCCGGTCATCCAGCTGCTGATGGATACGCTGTCACCCACCTGCACGCTGCCCAGATCCATCTCGCTGAGGGTGCCGGTGACGTAATATCCGCCGCCGCCGGACAGCTCCACCACGGCCTCGCTGTTGTTATAGGCCTCGTCCGGGTCCCGCACGGCCTTCACCGTGCCGTCGAACTCCGCGTACACGTTGCCGTCGCCCAGCTCCGCCAGCTTCTTGTTCAGCTTCAGCTTCGCTACCTTCAGGTTGACCTCCTGCTCCTTTACCGCCTGAGCCTTCTCCAGAATGGCCTTGTTCAGATCCAGCTGGGTCATGGAGGTATCCAGCAGCTCCTGGATTTGGGCAATCTTCCGCTGCAGCTTAGTCACCGTCTCGCCGTATGTTTTTTCCGGGTCGGCAAAATAGGCCTCCGGGTCCATAAGTACGGTGCTGATCTCTGTCTTAGCCTCTGTAGCAGGTTTGTCCTCTGTGGCTTCTGTTCCGGCGGTGTATGTGCCGGTGATATGTATGCCCCACTGGTTCTTCACGGGACCGCCCATGATGTCGCCGCTGCGCGTCACAAGCACCACATAGACCTCCACCTTGGGGTTTGCCTCGCCGATGGGCTTGTTCAGCAACTTGAGGATCTCCTTGGCGGCCTCGTCATTCAGCGGCTTTTCCAGCGGCCACAGAATGAAAAACGGGTTCTTAGCTGTGCCGTCGGGGTTCTTCGCGTCCGCTGGCGTGATCTTTGCCGGCTGCTCAATTTTTGTCTTATCGTTCGCGGAGGCGGGGTCCTGTTCAATGGCCTTTTCCAGCTCGTCCTGCGCCTTTTTCAGCTCCGCTTCCAGCGTCTCCTTGTTCTTCGCCTTCTTCAGCAGCTCCAGCTCGTTTTTCATGACCTCCAGGTTCTCCGTCTGCCGGTCATAGTCGATTTTGGCGCGCTCCACGGTGGCCTGTGTCAGGGTGGAGTCATAGCTCACCAGCACCGTACCCTTCTTGACGCTGTCGCCCTCCTTGACCCACACCTTCTTCACCGTCTGGCTCTGGGAGATGTAGATCTTCTGCAATTTGTCCGTGGTCACCATGCCGCTGGTGTTGGAGGTGTCCCCCCAGTAGTCGGTCATGGCGCACTCGTTGACGGCGTATACGTTCACGTCGCCCCGCTGGGCGTTCCGGGCGATGGTCAGTCCGCCCCACACCGCGCCGCACACGCCCACCACGCAGGCGGCGGCGATAATGCCCTTTTTCAGCTTCTTGCTCATGCGCGGCTTCTCACCGTCGGGGCGCTTTTCGCCGATATGCAGCTTTTCCCGCAGCGTCAGCTTCTCACTCATAGTCGTCACCTCCCGACAGTACGCCGTCCCGTATGGTCATGACCTTGGCGGCGTGGTTGGCGATGGAATGGTCATGGGTGATCATAATAATGGTGGAGCCGCTCTCGTGCAGCTGCTGGAACAGCTCCATCACCGCCGCGCCGCTTGCGCTGTCCAGCGCGCCTGTTGGCTCGTCGGCAAGCAGCAGCTTCGGCTTACCCACAATGGCGCGTGCGATGGCCACCCGCTGGCACTGTCCGCCGGACAGCTGGTCAGGGCGGTGCTCCACCCGGTCGGAAAGCCCCACCGTCTCCAGCGCGGCCCGGGCCCGTTCCAGCCGTTCCGCCTTCTTCACCCCGCCGTACAGCAGGGGCAGCGCCACGTTTTCCAGCGCCGTCAGCTTCGGCAGCAGATTAAAGCTCTGGAACACGAAGCCCAGCTCCTTGTTCCGCACCTCCGCCAGCTGTTTGTTGTTGCAGGTGGTCACGTCCCGCCCACCCAGTAGATAGCTGCCGCTGGTGGGCACGTCCAGACACCCGATCAGGTTCATCAGCGTGGTCTTTCCGCTGCCGGAGGGGCCCATAATGGCGAGGTATTCCCCCTCCTCCACGTCAAGGTTCACGTTTTTCAGGATATGTGCCACGGACTTCCCCATGGGATAGTCCTTGCATATATCGCGCATTTCCAAAATCATGCTCAGCCCTCCATCGGCGGTGTGATCACCGGCGCAGTGGCCTCCGCCATGCCGCCGGGCAGCACGGTCACGGTGCTGCCGTCGTCCGTGACGGTGTCGTTCTCAGCGGGCATATCGCCGCCGTCCATGCCGTCCATGGGCACGTTTTCGTCGATTTTTTCACCGCCGCCCTCGGGGTATACCTCGCCGCCGCTGGCGCTGGGGTCAAAGGTGGCGTCGTCATAGGTGATGCACGTCATGCCCGCCTTCAGGCTGTCGTCGGGATAGGCGATGTAGTCCTCCGCCGTCAGGCCGTCCGTCACGGGATAGGTGTCCGTCTCCGTGTTGTACTCGCCCAGGGTGACGCTCCGCTTCTCCAGCTTGCCCTTGCTGTTCTGAGCCCACACCCAGGGCTTGCCCTCGGCGTCGTTGATGAAGTAGCTGGGCAGGTTGATCAGGCTTTCGTCCTGGGTGTCCTCCTGACCGTAGTCCGGCTCTATGTACACGTGCTGGCCCATCAGCAGGCCCTCGCCGTCGCCCTCCAGCGTCACATAGAAGGGGTACTTGCTGGACATGGCCGTGTCGCTGTCGCCGTAGTCGCTGCGGCTCTGCTGGGCGTTGTTCCAGTCGATGGAGCTGATGCTGCCCTTCCACGTCTGGTCGCTGACCCGGGAACGGATGACCACCGCCGTGCCCTCGGTCAGCACGCTGGCGTTGTTTTCATTCACATAGCCCTTGATGCGGAAGCCGCCCGTCTCCACGATGGTCATGAACGGCAGGGCGTTGCCGGAGTTGTCCGTGCCGCCGTCCGGGTTCAGGGACTGCACCTCGCCGTCCACCGGGGACTTGACGGTGCTGTCGGCGGTGTTGGCCTTCAGCTTCTCAATGTCCTTTTTCTTGGTGGCGATGTTGGCCTTCGTCTCCAGCACCTTCACGTTCTGCTCCCGCAGATCCAGGGCGTACTGCCGTTTGGTGGCGTCGTCATAGGTGCTGTCCATCAGCTTCTGTATACGCTCCAGCTCCGCCTGCTGGTCCTCCAGCGTGGCGTTCAGCTGCTCCAGCTCCAGCTGGGCCATCTCCAGGTCGGTGCGGATCTGGCTGAGGTCATAGGTCAGCAGCACGTCGCCCTTTTTCACGCTGTCGCCCACCTTCACCTTGATGGTGTCGATGGTCATGGCGTCGTTTTTCTTGATGGTCGTCTCGCCCAGCGGGCTGACGATGCCTGCGAACCGGTCCGCCAGACCTACGGACCCCAGCCCGCAGATCATAGACACCGACTGCACGGAGGCATCGCCCTCCGCTGCGCCGCAGCCGGACACACAGCCCAGCAGCATCACCAGCGCCAGTACAAAAGCCGCTTTTTTCATGTCGTGTTCTCCTTTTTCCTTCCCGCGCACCCGCGGGATGATTTGCCTATTTACTTAGACGGCAGAAATTGTCATTCCGTTCCGCCGCTGCCCCCGACAATATCATATCATGCGCCTGGCCCTCAAAATGTGAACAAATCGTGAACACACGCTTAAGACCTTACTAAGGTTCCGTATCAAAACGGTGGCAAAACGCCCCGCGGAATATTGACAGCGTGCGGGGGAGTGTCCTATTATTATGGTGTGCCGTGTCCATCCCGGACATCTTACCGGTGTACGGGCGCCTTTCGGCGGACACGGCCCGCGTACGATACCACCGGCAGGAGGTTTTGCCATGAACAAAAAACGTATCCGCCAGATGGACCTGGCCCTGCGCCGCCGCCTTTCCGACCGTCCCGCCGCGGACTATTTTGCCCCCGGGAACGCCCTGCTCCGCGCCATTGAGACCGAGGGCTATATGCAGCGCTTTGCCGGGCTGTTCAGCGGCGCGCGCCTCCGCTGCGCCGACGTGCTGGCCCTCTGCCGCCCGGAGCTGGAGACGCTGTGCCCCGGCGAACCGTCCGAGGGCTGGCTGGCCTATGCCTACGACTATGCCCGCCGCCTGCTCTACCCGGAAAAGACCGATGCGGAGCCCTTCGCCCCCGGTGCGGTGTTCCTGCTGTCGGTGCTGCAGGTGCTGTTTGCCGCCGAGGCGGAGCTGCTGCCCCACGACCCGGCCTGGACCTTCGATTTCCTGACCGATGATGAGCTGGCCGGCAGTCCCTGTGCCCCGTCCTATCAGCGCTTCCTGCGCCTGTGGAGGCGGGAGTTCGTCTATGAGCTGATGCGTTTGGGCCTGGAGGTCACGCCCTACCGCACCCTTGAGCATATCGCCGGTGTCCACCACCTCGCCGTCACCGCCGCCCGCGCCCTGCGGAAAAGCGGCGTGGCCGTGGACGTGGCCCTGGTCTCCGGCGCTGCCGCCGGCCACGATCTGGGCAAGTTCGGCTGCCGCCCCGGCGAGCGCGTGCCCTACCTGCACTATTTCTACACCGACCAGTGGTTCCGCCGCCGCCGGATGACCGATATCGGCCACGTGGCCGCCAACCACTCCGTCTGGGACCTGGAGCCCGACTACCTCTCCGTGGAGGCGCTGCTGCTGATCTACGCCGACTTCCGCGTCAAGCAGCTCCACGATGCGCAGGGCCGGGAGATCACACGTATCTCCACCCTGGCCGAGGCTTTTCAGGTGATCCTGGATAAGCTGGATGACGTGGACGGCGAGAAGCAGAAGCGCTATACCCGGGTCTACGCCCGGCTGGAGGACTTTGAGCAGTTCATGGTCAGCCGCGGCGTGGATGTCACCATGTCCGGCGGCGATACGCCCCCGCTGCCGGAGAAGCACACCGCCCTTATGACTGACGACGAGGCCCTCCGCGCCCTGACGCTCCGCTGCGTGGGCCACAATATGGAGCTGATGCATCGCCTCACCGATCAGCGCAGCTTCGCCCGTCTGCTGGAGGAGGCCCGCGGCGAGACGGATTGGCGCCGTCTCCGCGCTTATCTGGCGGTGATGGAGTCCTACTCCCTCTATCTGCATATCCCACAGAAGGTCCAGACCCTGACGTTCCTCTACGAGCTGCTGATGCACCGCGAGGGCGATATCCGCCGTCAGGCGGCGGCGCTGCTGGGCGAGATCATCGCTGGCTTCCACGCCGGCTACGCCAAGGAGCGCCCCGCCGACATCCGCCCGGACCCCCGGGCCATCACCGACGTGGACCAGTGGAGGCTCTATCTGGACAAGATACTGTATCCCGACCATAAGCTCATGCCCCAGCACCGCCGCTGGATCGGCTATACCCTGAAATTCGCCGTCGGCTCTCTGCTGAGCCACTGCCCCGGCCGGGAGGAGCGCTTCCTGGCCCCGGTGTTCGCCTACTACCGCAGGCCGGAGGATCTGGACGACTACACCGCCTTCCAGCTGCTGGATACCGCCGCCGCTCTGCCGGATACGGCCTATACGGCCAGCCGCGCCCGGCAGATGACGGCCTTCGCCGCCGCCCTGTCCCTGCGTAAGGACCTGACCATCCGCATGGCCGCCGTGCTGCTGCTGGACCGTCTCGCCCGCCTGTACCCGGAGGACGGCCGCGCGCTGGAGGCCGTGACCGCCGTCCCCGACGGCGACAGCGGCACCCTGCGCTATCTCAAGCAGGATGTGCTCTCTCAGGGCGCGCCCCTTCTTCTGCCGGAGGACGTGGTCTCCGAGATCTTCCTGGACAACCTGAAGACCGCCACCCCCTGGATCACCAAGCAGGGCAACCTGCGCCTGCTGACGGACTTTGCCCGCAGCGGCAAAAGCCCCGCCCTCCATATCGCCACCCACCTGTCCAATCTCATCAAGGTCAGCGACCGCGTTACCGTCCGCCACAGCGCCGGCAACGCCCTGCTGGCCCTGGCGCCCCGCCTGACGGCCGACCAGCGCAACGAGGTGGCGGTGGAGCTGTGCCGCGGCCTGGAGCTGGGCCAGCAGGAGTTCACCAAGTATATCCCCGACTACCTGGGCCGTTTTGCCCTATGGCTGCCCCCGGCGGAGCTGGATGAGGTGCTGGACGACCTTCGCGTGAACCTCAGCTCCTCCGACAGCCGCGTTACCGCCTCCGTGCTGGATACCGTGGGTGTCATCTATGAGGCGTACGATGCCTATCGCTCCCGCTTCCCGGAGACGGACGACGCCTACCGCCGCCGCCGTGAACGGCTGCTGGGCCTGCTGATGCGGGGCCTCAGCGGCATTGACGGCGCCACCCGGCAGGAGGCCCTGTTCGTGTTGGGCCGCCGGGTCTTCGGCTCCGGAGAGCTGGGCCGCCACGAAAAGCGCCGCGCCTTTATGCTCACCCAGCGCAAGCTGCTCTCCGCCCAGGACGAATTCCCCGGCGAGGGCCTGACGTTCTACTACCGGGCCGCCATGCTGGGCAAGCTCTACCGCTTCATCACCGAGGAGCGCCTGTTCCACAAGGGCTTTGACTTCGGCGCGCCCCGCCCCGTGGCCTTCTTCCCCGGCACCTTCGACCCCTTCACCCTGTCCCACAAGGGCATCGTCCGGGCCATCCGCGACCAGGGCTTCGAGGTCCTGCTGGCCATTGACGAGTTCTCCTGGTCCAAAAAGACCCAGCCCTACCGCCTGCGCCGGCGCATCGCCGCCATGGCCGTGGCCGACGTGTTCCACGTCAGCATTTTCCCGGAGGACTTCCCGGTGAACATCGCCAACCCGGAGAACCTCCACGAGCTGCGCGCCGCCTTCCCGGGCCGCAGCGTGTCCATCGTGGTGGGCAGCGACGTGGTGCTCCACGCCTCGTCCTACAAAAAGTCCGTCACGCCGGACTCCATCCACACCTTCGACCACGTGGTCTTCCGCCGCACCGAGCCGGACGCCGAGCCGGCGGATTACAGCTGCATCACCGGCAAGGTGCTGGAGCTGACGCTCCCGCCCCAGCTGGAGGAGATCAGCTCCACCCGCATCCGCGAGGCGGTGGATGCCAACCGCGACATCTCCAACCTCATCGATCCCACGGTGCAGGAGTTCATCTATCGCCGCGGCCTGTACCTCCGCGAGCCCCAGGACAAGCCCGTTCTCCGCACCGAGGACCTGAGCTTCCTGCCCGCCTCGCCGGAGACGGCGGAGAAATTCCTCCGCACCATGCTCTCCGTGCCCACCGCCGCGGCGCTGCGGACGCAGATCGAGAGCCGCGGCGACGACGTGATGGTCTGCCGGGACACCGACGGCACCATTCTGGGCGCGGCCAGCTACGCCTGCCTGGACTCCGCCCGTCTCTTCGCCCGCCTGGGCGACCCGGTCCTCTCCGGTCTGGTCCGCCAGAACGCCGGCGGCCGCACCCTGCTCATCAGCGGGCTGTTCGTGCCCCGGGGCGAGCGCCAGAGCGACCTTTGCCAGCTGCTCATCACCGAGGTGCTGACCCTGGCCCTCAGCCGTGAGTTCACCTATGCCCTCTACCTTCCCCTGGAGGGCGCCGTCTCCGGCTACGGCCGCCAGCTGCTGACGCTCCAGGGCTTCGTCCCGGCTGGTGACAGCACGGACGCCCTGGCCGTGGATATGCGCTGCCCCATCGTCCTCAGCCGCAACGTGGACACCGCGGTGAAGGCGCCCTTCAGCTCCTCGCCCCGGGTGCTTGCCGCCATCGCCGCCGCCCACCGCCGCCTGCAGGCGGCGCTGACAAAGCTGCAGCCCGGATCTCTGGTGCTCAGCCTGTCCGCCGGCGTCATCTACCACCGGCTGCTCCAGCGTATCACCGGCCGCAACGGCGTCCCCGCGGAGCCCACCACGCCCCGCGTCCTCGGCCCGGACATCTGCGTCCCCTACGGCAAGATCCTCCGCGGCGTGGCCGTGCCCAACACCGTCACCAAGACCCTGCGTACCGACAAGGTCTACGAGCCGGACCTCAGCACCTATTCCATCGAAGCCTACCCGGACTACTCGCCCCTGCCCGACCAGGTCCGCACCATCCACGCCTTTGCCCGCCCCGTCATTCTCGTGGACGATATGCTCCACGACGGCAAGCGCATCCGCCGCCTGGCCCCGCTGCTCGCCGAGACGAACACCCCCGTGGATCAGGTGCTGGTGGGCTACCTCACCGGCATGGGCCGCGACCTCATGGAGCAGCTGGGCTACGACGTGGACGCCATCTACTACCTGCCCAACCTGCGCCTGCGCTTCGTCGAGTCCACGCTCTATCCCTTCATCGGCGGCGACACCGTCCGCCGCAGCGAGGCCCTGCCCGGCGGCCTTCAGCCCGCCGTCAACCGCATCCTGCCCTACGCCGCCCCCGAATACACCGGCATGGACGACGAGACCGCCTGGGAGCTCTCCCTCTGCTGCCTCGAAAACGCCCGCGACATTCTTCTGGCCCTCGAGACCGAGTTCCGTTCCCTCTACGCCCGCAACCTCACCCTCAGCCGTCTCGGCGAAGCGGTCATCCTGCCCCTCTGCCCCGACAAGGGCGGCTGCATGACCTACGATCTCTCCCGCGCCGCCAGCACGTATTTGGAGGGAGATATAGAGCTCCTGAAACGCATGCGCCCCAGGTAAAAGCGCGCCTTTTGCGCCCTGCCATCGCCGAGTCGGCTTGCTGTACACAAAGTACAGCAGCGTCGCCTCGTCATCGGCAGGACGCAAAATCCATCGCTTTTACGGGCATGACGTGTGCCGTCCCGCTATCGCAGGACGTAAAATCCGGCACATTCTCTATTCCTCAAGGGGGGGGGCCTGCGCCTCCGCGCCTCGTCTTGACACAAAATCTGAACCTTTATCAAGACTGTGCGGCGTCGCCTCGTCATCGGCAGGACGCAAGATCCGGCACATTCTCTATTCCTCAAGGGGGGGCTGCGCCTCCGCGCCTCGTCTTGACACAAAATCTGAACCTTTATCAAGACTGTGCGGCGCCGCCTCGTCATCGGCAGGACGCAAGATCCGGCACATTCTCTGCTCCTCAGGGGGCCTGCCGTGGCGTGAAATTTGCGCGTCAGCACCCCGCCGGAGGCAAAAAGATAGAAACAGGAGAAGCTACTATGATCGATCTCAACGATACCAACCTGCCGCGCATCCCGTCTAAGTGCCGCGTCACCCTGCTGGCCCTGGGCGATGTGGGCAGCACGCTGCTGACGGGCCTGCGGCTCATGGGCGGCGACGTGATAGGCTCCGTCGGCATCTGCGACGTGCGCCCCGGCGTCTCCGAGCGCTGGGAGTTCGAGCTGAACCAGATACAGTCCCCGGACGGTGCGGCGCTGCCCCCGGTGGACATCATCGCGCTGGAGCAGCTGTTCGACGGCGACGTGTTCCTGTTCTGCGCCTCCCGGATGATCCCGGATACCTCCGTTACGGCGGGGGATGTCCGCATGGCCCAGTACGGCCTGAACCGGGAGCTGGTGTCCATCTACGCCCGCATGGCCCGGGACAGGCGGTACAGGGGCCTGTTCTGCGTGGTCAGCGATCCGGTGGACCCCCTCTGCCGCGCTGTCCTGCGTGAAAGCGGCCTGTCCCCGGCCCAGGTCCGGGGCTTCGGCCTGGGCGTTATGCACGCCCGCGCCCTGTACTACGCCCGGAGGGACCCTCGCTTCGCGTCCTACCTTACCGAGGGCCGCGCCTTCGGCCCCCACGGCGAGGATCTGGTGCTGGCCAACTCCGTGGCGCATTACGACGACGCCCTCTCCCGTGAGTTGACGGAGAAGGTGGCCCACGCCAATCTGGAGATGCGTAAGCTGGGCTACAAGCCCTATGTGGCCCCGGCCCTGTCCTCCGGCGCGCTGAGCCTGCTGGCCCTGCTGCGGGGGCAGTGGCATTATTCCTCCGTCTACGACGGCCAGGTGTTCATGGGATGCCGCAATCGTCTGACCCCCGCCGGCATCGAGACGGAGCCGCTGACCCTGCCGCCCGCCCTGCAAAAGCGTATCGACGACACCCGCGCCAAGCTGAACGCCATAGAATAACGGAAACGGAGGTATCCGCCATGCTCACCGTTCTGCTCCCCGAAAACGACCGCAGCCCCGCCCTGCGGCAGCTGCTGGAGCCGCTGCTGCCCGCCGGCAGCGACATCCGCGACCCCGATGACGGGTTGGAGGACCTGGCTGGCCGCCGTTTGCTGTTCGCTGTGGCGCTGGACGAGGGCGGCTGCAATATGGCCTATTACCGTATGCTCTCCCGCCTGCGCCGCAGCACAGACCTGCTCTCCGACAGTATCGGCGCGTGCATCGTCACCGGCGTGGGCGAGTTCTACACCAAGGATGTGGCCCGGGACATGGTCTTCGCCGCCAACCAGGCGGGCTGCGGCTTCCTCGGCCGCCCGCTGGTGGAGGCCACCGGTTCCCTGCGGAATTTCCGCACCCAGGCCCAGATCGGCGGTACCGATGAGGTCACGGCCTTCCATGCCGCCGTGGCGGAGCTGCTCTCCCGCCTGGACGGCTGGGAAAAGCCCGCCCCCATCCGCCATGTGCTGGCTCTCCACGCATCCCAGCGCGCCACGTCCAACACCCTGGCCCTGTGGGAGCTGGTGAAGGCCGGTCTTCCGTCGGACCTCGGCGTGCAGGAGATCTGCCTCCGCAACGGCACCATGGCCGACTGCAACGGATGCAGCTACACCGCCTGTCTCCACTTCGGCGAGCAGGGCGGCTGTTTCTACGGCGGCCCCATGGTGGACGAGGTCTATCCCGCCGTGCGGAAATGCGACGCCCTGGTCATGCTCTGCGCCAACTACAACGACGCCCTGGCTGCCAATCTGACCGCCTGTGTCAACCGGCTCACGGCCCTGTTCCGCCAGACCCGTATGTACGACAAGCGGATCTTCGGCCTGATCGTCTCCGGCTACTCCGGCGGCGACCTGCTGGCCCGCCAGCTGATCTCCGCCCTGAATATGAACAAGTCCTTCTATCTCCCGCCCCGCTTCTCCCTGCTGGAAACGGCCAATGAGCGCGGCAGCCTTGTGAAGCTGCCGGGCATCGAGGCGCAGGCGGCGGCCTTCGCCCGGCACATCGCGGAGAGCTGAATAACCCCGCCGCAAACCGGGGAAAATACTTCCATCAATCAAAAGGAGGTGTGTTCCATGCAGGCAATGGTGTTGGAGAAGGCGTGCATCCAGTGCGGACTGTGCGCGGGGCTGTGCCCGGAGGTGTTTGCGCTGAACAGCGGCGAGCCCGCCCGGGTGACGGTGGACCCTATCCCGGACGCGCAGAAGATCGGCGTGCAGGAGGCGGCGGACAGCTGTCCCGTGGCCGCCATTCAGGTAACGGCGTAAAAATCCCCGGAAATGCCGCAAAAACCACTTTACAACGGTGATTTTCTGTGGTATCATCTCAAAGTACGCGCTAAGCGCGTCCGACCCCTGCCTTAGCCCTGCGGAGCGTTCCATCTCTCCCACGGCCCAGGCTGCGGGCGTATTTCAAGAAAGGTGGAAACACAACCATGATGCTGAAAGACCAGAAGACCTCTATCATCGAGGCCAATCGCACCCACGAGACCGACACCGGCTCCCCCGAGGTCCAGGTGGCCATTCTCACCGAGCGTATCAACCAGCTGACCGCGCACCTGAAGGTCCATCCCCATGACTTCCACAGCCGCCGCGGTATGCAGATGATGATCGGTAAGCGCCGTCGTCTGCTGGACTACCTGGCCAAGAAGGACATCGAGCGTTATCGTGCCCTGATCGCCAAGCTGGGTCTGCGTAAGTAAGTTGAAACAGGGTGATGTGCGCTTGCGCATCACCCTTCTTTCACATTCTGCGCCGTGTACAAATTGACCATTAGCAGTTGAAAATGCGCCGAAATTCAGGGTTTCGGAGCGTTTTCAAGTGCTAACGGCGATAGGTCGCGGGCAGAATGCCATTTCACAAAAAAGGAGAAACGATATGTCAACGATCATCACCAAGCGCCAGTTCCCCCACTATCACAAATACACCATGGACCTGGCCGGCCGTCCCCTGACGCTGGAGGTGGGCAAGCTGGCCGAGCTTGCCAACGCCGCCGTCATGGTGGGCTATGGCGACACCCGCGTCCTCTGCTGCGTCACCGCCGCCCCCCGTCCCCGCGACGGCATCGACTTCTTCCCCCTGTCCGTGGACTTCGAGGAGAAGATGTACGCCGTGGGCCGCATCCCCGGCAGCTTCAACCGCCGCGAGGGCCGTCCCGGCGAGAAGGGCATCCTGACCTCCCGCGTCATCGACCGCCCCATCCGCCCCCTGTTCCCCTATGACTTCCGCAACGACGTGTCCGTCATGTGCACCGTCATGGCCGTGGACCACGACTGCTCCCCCGAGATCGCCGCGCTGATCGGCACCTCCGCCGCCCTGGCCATCTCCGACATTCCCTGGAACGGCCCCGTGGCCGCCCTGAAGGTGGGTCTGGTGGACGGCAAGCTGGTCTTCAACCCCGACAGCGAGCAGCGCAAGGTCAGCGACCTGGACGTGACCGTCGTCTCCACCGGCAAGAAGGTCGTCATGATCGAGGCCGGCGCCAACGAGGTCCCCAACGATGTCATGTTCGAGGCCATCAAGCAGGCCCACGAGGAGAACCAGAAGCAGATCGCCCTCATCAATCAGATGGTGGCCGAGATCGGCAAGCCCAAGTTCGAGTACCCCCACGCCGACTTCAACTACGAGCTGTTCAACAAGATCACCGCCGACTTCATGGACGAGGCCAAGGCCGCCATGGACACCGACGACAAGAACGTCCGCGAGCAGCGCTGGAACGCCATGATCGAGAAGTGGCACGAGAAGTACCTGGAAGAGTACCCCAACATGGACCAGTACCTGGAGGAGATCACCTACAAGTTCCAGAAGATGATCGTCAAGAAGTGGCTGCTGGAGGGTCACCGCGTGGATGGCCGCCAGAAGAACGAGATCCGTCCCCTGGACGCCGAGGTGGGCGTGCTGCCCCGGGTCCACGGCTCCGGCCTGTTCACCCGCGGCCAGACGCAGGTCCTGTCCGTCTGCACGCTGGACACTCTGTCCGCCAACCAGAAGCTGGACACCATCTGGGAGGAGACGGAGAAGCGCTACATGCACCACTACAACTTCCCCGGCTACTCCGTGGGCGAGGCCAAGCCCGCCCGCAGCCCCGGCCGCCGCGAGATCGGCCACGGTGCGCTGGCCGAGCGCGCCCTGCTGCCCGTCATTCCTCCCGTGGAGGAGTTCCCCTACGCCATCCGCGTGGTCAGCGAGGTCGTGTCCTCCAACGGCTCCACGTCCCAGGGCTCCATCTGCGGCAGCACCCTGGCCCTCATGGACGCCGGCGTGCCCATCAAGGCCCCTGTGGCCGGCATTTCCTGCGGCCTGATCCAGGACGACGACGGCTCCTTCACCACCTTCATCGACATCCAGGGCGTGGAGGACTTCCACGGTGAGATGGACTTCAAGGTGGCCGGCACCAAGAAGGGCATCACCGCCATTCAGATGGACCTGAAGAACGACGGTCTGACCATGGAGATCATCAAGAACGCGCTGGACATCACCTATGACGCCCGCTGCCAGATCCTGGACCAGGTCATGCTGCCCTGCATCGCCCAGCCCCGCGCCGAGGTCAGCAAGTACGCCCCCAAGATGGTCACCATGCACATCGACCCGGATAAGATCCGCGACGTCATCGGCAAGGGCGGCTCCGTCATCCAGAAGATCGTGGCCGAGTCCGGCGCCAAGATCGACATCGACGACGACGGCACCATCCACATCGCCTCCCCCGATGCCGAGAGCTGCGAAAAGGCCAAGAAGTGCATCGACGACATCGTCTTCGTGCCCGAGGTGGGCCAGCTGTACTACGGCCGCGTCGTGCGCCTGATGACCTTCGGCGCCTTCGTGGAGCTGGCCCCCGGCAAGGACGGTCTGGTCCATATCTCCAAGCTGGCCGACAAGCGCATCGAGAAGGTGGAGGACGCCTGCAAGATCGGCGACATGATGTGGGTCAAGGTCACCGAGATCGACGAGAAGGGCCGCGTGAACCTGAGCCACAAGGACGCCATGAAGGAGATCGCCGCCAAGGAAGCCGCCGGCGAGCCCATCAAGTAAAGCATCGTTTTTATATCCCCCGGTCCGCCGGGGGATATTTCTTTTTCCCGCCGCCTGTGGTATACTGAGAAAAACACCCTGCAAGGAGGTCCCGCCTATGTCCGACACCATCGCCGCCATCGCCACGCCCGGACAGCCCAGCGCCATCGGTATCCTGCGCCTGTCCGGCCCGAATACCTGTGCCGCGCTGGACGCGGTGTTCCGCGCCAAAAACGGCAGGCCCGCCGCGCAGCAGCGCCCCCGCGCCATGGTGCTGGGCGAGCTGCTGGACGAGACGGGGCAGGTCATCGACAGTGTGCTGTGCGTCCGTTTCCCCGCGCCCCACAGCTATACCGGAGAGGACTGCGCCGAGCTCCACTGCCACGGCAGCCCCATCGTGCTGGACACGGGCCTCCGCGCCCTGTTTGCCGCCGGCTGCCGCCAGGCCGGTCCCGGCGAGTTTACCAAGCGGGCCTTTCTCAACGGGCAGCTGGACCTGCTCCAGGCGGAGTCCGTGGCGGACCTGATCGACGCCGAGACGGCCCAGCAGGCCCACAACGCCGTCTGCCAGCTGGACGGCGCGCTGAGCCGCACCGTGGCGCGTATCTACGACGGCCTCATGGACATGGCCGCCCGGTTCTATGCCGTGGTAGACTATCCGGACGAGGACATCGAGGATCTCCAACGCGAGCAGATGCTGGACACCCTGCGCCGGGCCCAGAACGATCTGGAAGCGCTGGTGGCCGGGTTTTCCCGCGGCCGTTTGCTGAAGCTGGGCGTGCCCACGGTGCTGCTGGGCAAGCCTAACGCCGGCAAATCCTCTCTGCTGAACGCCCTCCTGGGCTATGACCGGGCTATCGTCACCGACATCGCCGGCACCACCCGCGACACGGTGGAGGAAAAGGTCACCGTGGGCGGCGTGCTCCTGCGGCTCATCGACACGGCGGGCATCCGCGACGGCGGCGACGCCGTGGAGACCATGGGTGTGGAGCGCAGCCGCGCCGCCGCGAAGCAGGCATCTCTGGCCCTGCTGGTGCTGGACGGCTCCCGGGAGCTGACGGCGGAGGACGAGGCCGCCATCGCCCTGGCTAACACCGTCCCCCACCTGATCGTGGCCGTCAATAAATCCGACCTGCCCCGGGCGCTGGACGTCGGCGCCCTGGCGGACCGCTTCGACAACGTGCTGTCCGTCTCTGCCGCCACCGGCGCGGGACTGGACACGCTGACCGACGCCATCGCGGCGCAGTTCCCGTCGGGCGAGAGCACCGGCGGTGCGCTGCTGACCAACGCCCGTCAGGCCGACGCCGCCAACCGAGCCCTCTCCGCCGTGGCCGAGGCCCGCGGCGCCCTCCGTATCGGCATGACCCCCGACGTGGTGCTCACCGACTGCGAGGCGGCACTGGCCGCGCTGGGTGAGCTGAACGGCAAACAGGTCCGCGACGATCTGGTGGACACCATCTTCTCCCGCTTCTGCGTGGGGAAATAGGCGATAGACACCTGTATTTCTGCTAATATTCCGTATTATTTACAATTTGGCTCTTTTCCTGCGGCGGTTTTCATGCTATGATAGCGGGGAATATCACTCCCAAGGAGGTTTATCCCATGCGCGAATATGTCATTATGACCGACAGCTGCTGCGACCTGACCGACCACATGGCCAAGGAGCTGGAGCTGACCGTGGTGCCCCTGACCGTCCACATCGATGGGCACGATTACCCCAATCTGCTGGACGGCAGCGCCATCAGCTTCGAGGATTTCTACGGCAAGATCCGCGGCGGCGTGCTGGCCACCACCTCTGCCGCCAACGTAGGCCAGTTTCAGGAGGCCATGCGCCCCATTCTGGCTGCCGGCAAGGACATCGTCAGCATCAACTTCTCCAGCGCCCTCTCCACCACCTACCAAAGTGCGTGCATCGCCGCCCAGGACATGAAGGAGGAGTTTCCCGATGCCAACATCTATGTGGTGGACTCTCTCTCCGCCTCTCTGGGCCAGGGCCTGCTGCTCTATCTGACCGTCCAGAAGAAGCGCGAGGGCCTCTCCGCTCAGGAGCTGGTGCAGTGGGTGGAGGACAACAAGCTCCACATCGACCACTGGTTCACCGTGGACGACCTGAACTACCTGAAGATGGGCGGCCGTCTCAGCGCCGGCGCCGCGTTCTTCGGCTCCATGCTCTCCATCAAGCCCGTCATGCACACCTCCGACGAGGGCAAGCTGGTCCCCGTCAGCAAGGTCCGCGGCCGCAAGGCCAGCCTGAAGGCCCTCATCGACAAGATCGCCGAGCTGGGCATCGAGCCCAGTGAGCAGGTCATGTTCATCTGCCATGCCGACTGCGAGGTGGAGGCCCGCGCCGTGGCCGAGGAGATGAAGGCCCGCTACGGCGTCAAGGAGGTCTATATCAACTACATCGGGCCTGTGATCGGCAGCCACACGGGGCCGAATACCATGGGCATATTCTTCGTAGGCACCAAGAGATAACGGCGCGTCTCTTGCGCCAATACTTCGTTGCGGCGGCTTGCCGTACACAAAGTACGCCTGCGCC